>JGI24724J26744_10000007_pt1 | contig 312362 bp, 274 predicted proteins | sample Cruoilmetagenom7_FD_26744 | JGI IMG/M metagenome (IMG submission 26744) | reverse complement strand
GTGGGAGAGTAGGTCGCCGCCTTTTTTAGAATCCCGATTCATTTACTGAATCGGGATTTTTTTGTTTAATAACTTGTCGTTTTTAACCAAAAAAATAAAGCACATGATGCGCTTTATAAATAATTTGAGTAGAATTGTTGTTTAAAATTAGTTAAACATACTATCCATTATGGTCTTTAATCCTTTTAAATATTGGGATATCAGCTGAAAAATTTAATGTGGTATTAGTTAGACAGTAAAGTATTTAGAGTCTTTGCTCAATATCTTTAATTAAATTGTGGACCGTATCGAGTGAAAAGGGTTTTACAATATAGTTACATACCAATTCGTATTGTTTCGCTCTTTTTAAATCTCTAGAATCGACTGACGAACTCACTATATAGATTTTAATTCTTTGTGAAGATGATATTTTAACTAACTCATCTAATACTTGCCACCCATCCATAATGGGCATATTTAAATCTAGAAGAATGACATCTGGTAAAGTATCATTAGCTAGAAGTTTAGGAATTAAGTAGTCAATAGCTTTTTTTCCGTTGGTATGAACGATAAAATGTTTACAGAAATTTAAACTTTCCATAATTTTTTTAGTCCCGAAAACATATATTGGATCATCGTCTATAATACAAACGGTATTAATTGCTGTGTTCATGCTTAAAATAGATTTTAAAGGTAGTTCCTTGGTTTACTTCACTTTTTACTTCAATTTTCCCACCAATAGCTTCGATTTGATTTTTACTAATAAATAAGCCTATACCTCTTGCATCTTTATGGTCATGAAATGTTTTGTACATTCCAAAAAGTTTGTCACCGTGTTTTTTTAAATCGATTCCTTGGCCATTATCAGTTATATCCAAAGTTATATATTTTTCAGACTGATTACTTGTAATTATTATTTTGGGGCTTCTTTTCGGTGAATGATATTTTAAAGCATTAGTAATTAGATTTAAAATAATGCTATCTAAATAAGCTGGTATTGCTATGACATTTAAATCATCTGCAACATTAATTTCTATTTCACAATTGATTTCATTTACAGAAATTTGTACATTTTGGAGAGCCTTGTTGACATAATCTTTTAAGTTTAAAGAGAGTAGTGTATCTTTTACTTTAGTATTAATTTCTACAATTTCACTTAAATAGTTCACACAATCATTCATGTTTTCTGAAGACGTTTTAAGATGTTGGAATATTTCTTCATCTAAAAGATCTGGATTATTTGTTCTACTAATTTCAAGAAGCATGGTCATATTTCCTGTATGTGACCTTAAATTATGAGAAACAATATGAGCAAAATTAATTAAACGATTATTATGTTCTAATATGCTTTCGTTGAGTAATTTGTTCTCTGTAATATCTACAATTTGTGCCACGACATGAGTAAATTCATTTTTATCATTTTTTACGGCTGCTACAGATGCATTTGCCCAAATAACATTGCCTTTTTTAGTTATATAACGCTTCTCGAAATTATAACCTTCTTGTTTTCCAGAAATAACACCTTCCATAAATTTAAAAGTGTCATTTAAATCTTCTGGAAAGGTAATGTCTATAATGGTCATGGTCTTCATCTCAGCTTCTGTATAACCCAAAACATCACAGAGACTTTGATTTGTCATTTGTACTTGACCAGTTAGATCAATCAATGCCATTCCAGTTTTTGAATGGTTAAAGGTTGTACGCCACTGTTCTTCTTTTAGAGCAATTTGAAGTTCAGCTTTTTTTATAGCATCAATATTTTGAAAAAAGCCATATAATTTAACACATTGTCCATCTTTAAATTCTGATATTCCAATGGTTCTAGCCCATTTTGCCTGATTGTCTAATGTTACAACTTGTAAATCGACATCATAGTTTTGGCCAGTTTCAATGGCAGATGCAACAAGTTTTGCAATTTTATCTCTATCTTCTCCTTCTTTGAAGAAGTTAACAGCATCTTCTAGACTAGGGTCAAAATCTGTAGAAACGCCCATTAATTTTTTAATTATTGGACTCCAGTAAACCTTGTTTTCGTTGAGATCATATTCCCAAATACCAATTTGTGCAGCTTCATTAACGCTTTCTAATAAATTGGTGTTTTGTTTTAATAATAATTCATTGTTTTTTCGTTGGGTAATATCATTAATTTGTGATATAAAATGAAGTGGTTCCCCATGATTATCTTTCACCAATGATACGGATAGTAACCCATCAAGTAAGCTGCCATCTTTGCGGATATATTGTTTTTCTAATTGATAACTATCTATCTTATTCTCAAATATATCTTGAATTAAATCTAAATCTTTTTGTATGAATTCGGCAGTAGTAATCGCTTGGAATGTTAAGCTCTCAAATTCTTGTTTGGAATAGCCTAACATTTTACATAAACTATTATTTACTTTTAAAAATTTACCTTTTAAATCAACCAAAGACATGCCATTATGCGCAAATTCAAAAACTTTTCTAAATTGTTCTTCTTGTTGCGCTAACTTTAAATTTGAAGTTATTTGGTCATCAATATCTTGTAAAAAACCATACACTGCTATTGGCACATTGTTTTTGTATTTTACATTACCAGTATATCGTGCCCATAATAACTTCCCCGTCTTTGTTTTTAGTTGCAGTGTATGATCAAAGGGTTTACCAGTACTTACCGCCTGGATAGTGTAACTTACACGCAAGTCCTGATCCTCTTTTTTATAAATAAAAGGCGTCGTGTTTTCTATAGTGGTTTTAAAATCGTCATCAAGCTCCAACATTTTTTTTATTGTAGAACTCCAGTACAATTCGTTAGTTTCCAAGTTAAGTTCCCAGGCTCCTAATTGGGCAATTTCGTTAACTTGCTCTATTAATGCTTTTTGATGTACTAGTTCAGTTTCATTTTGCTTTATATGTGTAATATCATAATGAGATCCTCCAACCCACTCCACATTACCATCTTTAGAATAGCTAGAAATTTTACCTCTAGAGAACACCCAAACCCATTGTCCATCGCGATGTTTCATTCTAATTTGGCACGCATAAAAGTCAGATTTACCGTCTATATGTTCTTGGAGTAATATTTCTGCTTTTTTATAGTCTTCACGATGCGTATGTTTCTTCCATGTGTCTTTAGTAATAGGTCCTAACTCGGCAAGCGAGTAACCTATTATTTCTGCCCAACGATTGTTTATGATTATTTCGTTGGTCTGAACATTACACTCCCAGGAACCGAAATGGGCACCTTCTATTACATGGTTAAAGCGGTTAATTTTAAGATATAATTGATTAAATGTCTTCTCGTATTTTGAAATATCTGTGTAGGTGGTGACTAATGTGTTTAATGCTGTGTCAGGATCAGTTACCACAAAACTGGAGCAGCGAAACCACAAAATATTTCCATTTTCCTGAAAACATTTCAGTTCCTGCTCAAATTTATAGCCTGGGTTTTCAACGCAGCTGCTAATATGTAGATTTACAGCTTTTAAATCGTCGTGATGAATCAATATATCCCAAGTTATACTATCTGTATATGGCTTAATATTTTTATATCCTAAAATGTTTATTAATTTTGAATCTAAAGTTAGTGTGCTTGTCTGTTTTAAGTTGCAGAAACTAACACCATCAACGCCATTAGAAATTAAAGAATATGCTAAAAGGATTTCAACTTTTAATGGAGAATCGAATGCATGATTCAGGTTTTTCATAAGTAGGACAGCTATAATTTAATACTAAGGGAACTCAAAATTAGACTTTTTTTTATAGTTAGGAAAAATATGATAGTATATTTTAAGGTGAAGATCATATTTACGGGAAAACCGTAATCATTTGTAAGTAATTACTTATAATTTGAGTGCAAACACATTTGTAATCAAAAGTTTAGATGTGTATTTTTAGGATAAATTAGAATTTTTTAGTGGAGAGATATCTTTGTTTAGGATCAAAAAAATAAAAGGAATGATCATAATTTAATATAGATTAAAACTATTTTGTAATTTTAGAACAAAACATATTATAATTTAATCTATTGAACAAAAACACAGAATTAGAGCTAGCTTGGCAGTTTGTAAATGAAACTGATAGAACCATCTTTTTAACCGGAAAAGCAGGTACTGGAAAAACAACGTTTCTTCATAAATTAAAAAATGAATCACTTAAACGGACAGTCGTGGTTGCTCCAACAGGNGTAGCAGCTATAAATGCCAAAGGTGTTACCATTCATTCCTTTTTTCAATTACCGTTTGGGCCTATATTACCAGATGCTGATAATAATGCCTCACAAGGTTTCAATAGAAAATTTAGTAAAACCAAAATCAATATCATTAAATCTATGGATTTATTGGTAATTGATGAAATAAGTATGGTTCGTGCCGATTTATTAGATGGGATTGATAAAACATTAAGACGTTTCCGAAATAAGAATAAAATATTTGGAGGTGTTCAAGTTCTAATGATTGGTGATTTACAACAACTTTCTCCTGTAATAAAAGATCATGAATGGTCCTTATTGAAAAAATATTATGTGAATGGCTTCTTTTTTAGTAGTCATGCTTATCAGCAATGTCATCCTATTACAATAGAATTAAAACATATTTATAGACAAGAGAATCCTGAATTCATTGCTATTCTTAATGAAATTAGAAATAATCGATTGTCGCCAGAAGGTGAAGCTATTTTAAATAAACGCTATAAACCAGACTTTAACCCTAATCCGGATGAAGGTTATATTCAATTAACGACTCATAATAATAGAGCAGAGCAAACTAATCAAAAAGAATTGGATGCTTTAGACTCCAAAGCGCAAATATATGTTGCGGACGTAAAGGGTAAATTTCCTGAGCATGCGTATCCAAACAAAGAGGAACTAGCTTTAAAAGTTGGTGCGCAAGTCATGTTTATTAAGAATGATAGTTCTCAAGAAAAGCGTTATTTCAATGGGAAAATTGGTAAAATTATCAAATTGAATAAAGACGAAGTTGTTGTACGTTGTCCTGATGATGATTTTAATATTGTTACAACACAAGAAGTTTGGGACAATATTAATTATACGGTAAACAAAGAAACGAAAGCGATTACGGAGGATAAAATTGGGTCCTTTAATCAGATTCCATTACGCTTGGCATGGTCCATTACTATTCATAAAAGTCAAGGTTTAACTTTTGAAAAAGCTATTATTGATGCGCAAGGTGCTTTTGCCCATGGTCAAACCTATGTGGCATTAAGTCGCTGTAAATCTTTGGAAGGTTTGGTTTTAAAAAGTAAAATCACCTCCAATCAAATTATTAGTGATAGTCACGTTATTTCGTTTAACGAATCGGCTAATGAGAATCAACCTGATGAATCTGTTTTGGAATTTTCCCAACGACACTTTCAATTAGGTTTAATGTCAGAAGTATTTAATTTCTATGATTTTTTATATCCTATAAATCGCATTTTAGATATTTATTATAAAAATCGAGGCAGTATAGAGGGTAAAATAGAAGAGCCCTTAATAACGATTAAAAATTCTATTACTAGTCTTTTAAAAATAGGAACCAGTTTCAATAGTCAATTAAAAACTATTTCAAAGGAAGAAAGTTTGCCTGAAACTAGTGGTGTAATTCAAGAGCGTTTTAAGAAAGCTATTTCGTACTTTCAAAACGAATTAGACAGGGTTATAAGTCCTGCTTTTAAAACGTTTAACTTTACTACTGATAATCAAGCTTTGGAAAAAGATCTGGTTAAAAATACGGATATTGTTGAAGAATTATTAGAAACCAAAACCTTATACTTTAAGGAGTTGGCAGATGGTTTTAAAACGCTTTTATTTTTAAATTTACGTGCTAAATCTGTCTTCCTGGCCAAGGAAAAACCTAAAAAACTTAAAAAGACTGTTATAGATGGCACCACCAATGTGGAGCTTTTTGAATTGTTACGTGTTTTAAGAAATGAAATTGCCCAAGAAAACGACTTAATCCATTACCAAATATTCACGCAAAAGGCACTTTATGCTATGTGTGAAACCTTACCTACCTCCAAAAATGAATTATTGGAAATAGATGGAATGGGAAAAGTGCGTGTGGAAAAATATGGGTCTGCTATTCTGGAAGTTATTAAAGATTTTTGTGATGAAAATGATATCGATTTTGAAGAAAAAACGGAAACCTTCAAATTCGAAGACAAGAAAGAAAAGAAAGTAGATACTAAACTCCAATCCTTTAATCTTTTTAAATCTGGTAAAACAATTGAAGAAATTGCCAATGAACGTGCGTTAAATGAAAATACTATTTTCGGACATTTAGTAACCTATATTCCCTCTGGAGAAATAAAGCCGACAGATTTAATGTCGGCCAAGCATTATAAAGAATTGCAAAAATTAATTCCGAAGCATACGTTTGAAAACCTTTCAGATTTAAAAAACCAATTGGATGACAAGTTTACTTATGGTGAAATACGGTTGGTTTTAGAATCCCTAAAATAAAAAAATCCCAATGGCTACATTGGGATTTTTAATTTATAAATGTTTGAGGAAATTAATCTCTTAACACACCTCTAGAAATGACTATTTTTTGTATTTCGGAAGTTCCTTCGTAAATCTGTGTAATTTTTGCATCACGCATTAAGCGTTCAACATGGTATTCTTTAACAAAACCGTTTCCACCATGAACTTGTACAGCTTCAATAGTTGTATCCATGGCTACTTGACTCGCATAAAGCTTTGCCATAGCACTAGACATATCGTAATTATTACCTTGATCCTTATCCCAAGCTGCCTTCATAACTAACATACGTGCCGCTTCAATTTCAGTTGCCATATCAGCAATTTTAAAAGCAATAGCTTGGTGATTGCAAATTTCAGTTCCAAATGCTTTACGTTCCTTACTGTATTTTTTAGCTAATTCATACGCGCCAGATGCAATTCCTAATGCTTGAGCTGCAATTCCAATTCTTCCACCAGATAATGTTTTCATGGCAAATTTAAAACCAAAACCATCAACACCAATTCTATTTTCTTTAGGAATCTTCACATCATTAAATTGTAACGTATGTGTATCACTTCCGCGAATTCCTAATTTATCTTCTTTAGGTCCAACATCAAAACCAGGCATCCCTTTTTCAACTATAAATGCATTAATACCATGGTGTCCTTTATCTTTATCCGTTTGCGCAATTACTAAAAATACATCAGCACGACCACCACTTGTAATCCAGTTTTTTGTGCCATTTAAAACATAATGATCACCCATGTCAATAGCAGTAGTTTTTTGCGAAGTTGCATCACTACCTGCTTCTGGTTCACTTAAACAAAAAGCACCTACAAATTCACCTGTGGCTAATTTTGTTAAATATTTTTGTTTTTGTTCCTCATTACCATAAGATTCAAGTCCATAACACACTAGTGAATTATTTACCGAAACAATAACAGATGCTGATGCATCAATTTTTGAAAGCTCTTCCATGATTAACACATAGGAAATAGCATCCATACCGCTTCCGCCATATTTAGGATCTACCATAATACCCATAAAACCTAGTTCGCCCATTTTTTTAACTAAATCTTGAGGAAATTCTTGTTTATTATCACGTTCTATTACGCCTGGCAGTAATTCTGTTTGAGCAAAATCGCGCGCTGCGTCGCGAATCATCATATGTTCTTCGGTAAGATTAAAATCCATAATAATTTGTTATTGTTGAATTGATAAAAAATGAATGCAAAGATACGGTTTTAGGAGCATTTTTTCAATTATGATTAGTATTTTTACGGGATATGATAAAATCTTCTTATAATGTGTTAGGTATTATGTCTGGAACATCGCTAGATGGTGTTGATATAGCACATATTAGTTTCACTTTTAATAAGAAATGGCAGTATACTTTTTTAGAATGCGATACCATTCCGTACCCCAATTCCTGGTTCTTAAAACTTAAAAACCTGGTTGGACTTTCTAATGATAATTTGGAAAAAATAGATCAAGATTATACGGAATATCTTGCTTCCGTTATAAATGCATTTATACAAAAACATCAGATTACCGATTTAGATTTTATTAGTTCACATGGTCATACGGCTTTACATGAACCTGAGAAGGGTGTTACTCTACAAATTGGAAACAGAAAAATATTAGCCTATTTAACACAACAAACTGTGGTTTGCGATTTTAGAGTTCAAGATGTTCAGCTAGGAGGTCAAGGAGCACCCTTAGTTCCTATTGGCGATAAATTACTTTTTTCAGATTTTGATTACTGTTTGAATTTGGGCGGTTTTGCTAATATATCAACCGAGGATAATGGGCAACGAATTGCCTTTGATATTTGCCCAGCCAATATTGTGCTTAATCATTACGTGGCATCTTTAGGATTAGAGTATGATGATTCTGGAAATATTGCGGCTAAAGGAAAGGTAAACGTGGCACTTTTAAACGAATTAAATAGTTTGGAGTTTTATAAAAAAACGTATCCAAAATCATTAGGTTTAGAATGGGTTGATAAATTTATTTTTCCATGTATTGATGCTTTTGAAATACAGATTAAGGACATTTTACGAACATTTGTCGTGCATATTGCCATTCAAATAGGTCATCAAATAAAAAATGGCAGAACTTTAATAACTGGAGGTGGTGCCTACAATTCTTTTTTAATTGAAGAAATAAAAGCACACACAAATACGGAAATAGTTATTCCCAACGCAAAACTAATTAACTTTAAAGAGGCGTTAATATTCAGTTTGTTAGGTGTGTTGAAACAACGAAATGAAGTGAATTGTTTAGCAAGTGTAACAGGAGCAAAAATGGATCATAGTTCAGGAAAAACGTTTCAACCTTAAAATTATTGAAAAATTGATATTTACCGATTTTTTGTTTTTTATATTTGTTGAAGAATAACGACTATTGGATTTAAAAAAATAATGAAATTATAATGAAAGACTTACTTCAAAAGTACGAGAATAAGCAACCGGAAATTGTATTCAATTGGAAAGATCCAGAAACAGAAGCTGAAGGCTGGACCGTAATAAGTTCACTTCGTGGCGGTGCTGCTGGTGGTGGAACACGCATGCGAAAAGGATTGGATGTCAATGAAGTCTTATCATTAGCTAAAACCATGGAAATAAAGTTTACAGTTTCAGGACCAGCCATTGGTGGTGCTAAATCTGGAATAAACTTTGACCCCAATGATCCTCGAAAAAAAGGCGTATTGGAGCGTTGGTTTAAAGCCGTTTCTCCATTATTAAAAAGTTATTATGGAACGGGTGGCGATTTAAACGTTGATGAGAGTCATGAAGTAATTCCTATGACGGAACAAACAGGACTCTGGCATCCACAAGAAGGTGTTTTTGAAGGACATTTTAAACCAACAGCTGGTGATAAAATTAACCGTATTGGTCAATTACGTCACGGTGTAATTAAGGCCATAGAAAGTTCAGATTATTCACCTAGTGTAAAACGTAAATATACCGTTGCAGACATGATTACGGGTTTTGGCGTAGCACAAGCAGTAAAACATTATTACGATATTTTTGGCGGTACTGTTAAAGGAAAACGCGTTGTTGTACAAGGCTTTGGAAACGTAGGTGCTGCGGCCGCTTTTTATATTTCAAAAATGGGCGCTAAAGTTGTCGGTATTATGGACATTGCTGGAGGCGTGATTAATAAAGATGGATTTTCGTTTGAAGAAATTACAGATCTATATCTGAATAAAAAAGGAAATACACTTGGAGGTGAGAATTTAATTCCATTCCAAGAAATGAATGAAAAAGTTTGGGGATTAGAAACAGAGGTATTCTTACCATGTGCGGCATCTCGCTTAATTACTCAAGACCAAATTGACACCATGATTGAAAGTGGTTTGGAAGTGATTTCCTGTGGTGCAAATGTGCCTTTTGCCGATAAAGAAATTTTCTTCGGACCTATTATGGAACACACGGATGAGCGCATTAGTTTAATTCCAGACTTTATATCCAATTGTGGAATGGCACGTGTATTTGCCTATTTAATGGAAAGCAGTGTTGAAATGAGTGATGATTCTATTTTTCAAGACACTTCAGACACGATAAAGAAGGCTTTGCAAAATGTTTATAATGTAAATAGTTCAAAAAAAGAATTAAGTAAAACCGCCTTCGAAATCGCATTAGGGCAATTAGTATAATTTATATAATTTTATGGAAGCAATAATAATTATTGTATTTGTTTTAGGGTATTTAGCTATTACACTAGAGCATAATTTGAAAATTGATAAGCTGATACCTGCATTAGTTATGATGGCTATTTGTTGGGCCATTATTGCCATTGGTGTGGATGATTTTACCCAATGGTTCAACTCTGCAAAGCATGCCTTGGTAGATAATTTAGGTTTGTTAAACCATGAAGAAAGGGTGCACTTAATGGAAGAAACATTATTGCATCATTTAGGTAAAACTTCAGAAATATTAGTATTCCTATTAGGAGCTATGACCATTGTTGAAATTATAGATTATTTTGATGGTTTTGCTACTATTAAAGGTTTTATTAAAACAAAAAGTAAAGGACGTATTCTTTGGATATTTGCTTTTTTAGCTTTTTTCCTATCTGCAATTATTGATAACTTAACAGCTACAATTGTTTTAATTTCTATTCTACAAAAATTAATTTTTGATCGCGATGTTCGGATTTGGTATGCTGGTTTAATTATTATTGCGGCCAATGCTGGTGGAGCCTGGTCTCCAATTGGTGATGTTACGACAACTATGTTATGGATTGGTAAAAAAGTAACGACAGGACATTTATTTGTGTACTTATTTATTCCGTCACTATTATGTATGTTGGTGCCCGTATTTATTGCTTCTTTTTTACCTGCGTTCAAAGGAAAAATTGACAATCCAGAATCAGAAGATGATAAGCCAAAAAGTGAGCACAGTGCAACCATGTTATATCTGGGTTTAGGTGGAATTGTTTCCGTACCAATCTTTAAAACGGTCACACATTTACCGCCGTATGTGGGTATGATGTTAGCCTTGGCTTTCGTAGCTATTTTTGCTGAAATTTTTAGCAACAGAAAGTTTGCTATGTCTTTTGATACGGACGCAAATGCAGACCATGAAGGTCATCACAGCCCGGTTCATAAAGCATTATCTAAAATTGAGTTGCCAAGTATCCTTTTCTTTTTGGGGATATTAATGGCAGTTGCCGCATTAGAATCTCTTGGAATATTATTTGGCTTTGCATCCACGTTACAAGAGAATATGCCTATGTTGGGTACAGAATTACACCACGGAGGTGTTTCAGATTTAGTGGTATTATTAATGGGTGTCGGATCGGCAGTTATTGATAATGTACCATTAGTTGCTGCTAGTTTAGGTATGTTTTCAGAACCAATTGATAATGAACTTTGGCATTTTATAGCCTATGCTGCCGGAACAGGTGGAAGTATGTTAATAATAGGTTCAGCAGCTGGTGTAGTTGCAATGGGAATGGAAAAAATTGATTTTTTCTGGTACCTTAAAAATATTGGTTGGTTAGCGTTAGTTGGCTTTTTAGTTGGTGCAGTTGCCTTTATGTTTACTAGAACCATTTTCTAATATAATTTTGTTTCATTTAAAACGTTAATAATATTATAGTCACAAATCATATGATAAATACATTTATACAAAGTGCTCAAGAGGGAGCCGAATTAGTTCCTGAAAGCGAGCCAGTTGAAAAAACACTCTCCATTATTGAATTAATAAGTAGTGGTGGTATGGCTGGTCAAATTATTATAGCCATACTTTTTGTTCTCTTAATAGCTGCTTGTTATATTTATTTCGAGCGTTTATTTGCTATCAAAGCGGCATCACAAATTGATAGTAATTTCATGAACCAGATTAAGGATCATGTAAGTAATGGTAAAATAGAAGCGGCACAAATTTTGTGTGCACAAGTCAACACACCTGTTTCTCGATTAATAAATAAAGGGATTACTAGAATTGGAAAACCACTTGAAGATATTAATACAGCTATTGAAAACGCAGGTCGTTTAGAAATTTACGGATTAGAAAAAAATGTTAGTATCCTAGCAACCATTTCTGGTGCAGCACCTATGATTGGTTTCCTTGGAACCGTTGTAGGTATGATTCTAGCTATTTTCGAACTTGCTAATGCTGGCGGAACCATTCAAATGGATGTACTTGCCAGTGGTTTATATACGGCTATGACCACAACTGTTGCTGGTTTAATTGTGGGTATTATAGCTTATATCACATATAACCATTTAGTAGTAAAAACAAATAAGGTGGTGTATCAAATGGAAGCAAATTCTTTAGAATTTTTAGATCATTTAAACGAACCTATTTAATATGAATATACGCGGAAGAAATAAAGTAACACCCGAATTCAATATGTCTTCTATGACAGATATTGTGTTCCTTTTACTTATATTTTTTATGATAGCTTCTACGTTGGTAACAACAAGTGCTATTGATATTTTACTGCCAAATGCGAGCGGAAAAACGGAGAATAAAAAATCTGTAGCTGTAAGTATTACTAAAGATTTGCGCTATTATGTAGATCAAAAATTAGTGGGTGAAAGCATGTTGGAAGGTGAACTTCTAACCGCTTTATCTAGTCAAGAAAAGCCAACCGTTGTTTTACGTGCAGAAAAATCAGTACCAGTTGATAACGTGGTTAAAGTAATGGATATAGCAAATAGAAATAAAATTAAAGTCATTTTAGCAGTTAAGCCTAATTAAAACGGCACATCTTACTCATGAAATATTTAGAGACCAAACACGAACGCAATTCTGCCAAGATTACGACTTTAATAATCGTTATTTTGGTGTTGCTCTTGTTTGTTGTTGGGCCTCCTTATATGGATCCACCAGAAGAATATGGCGTAGCTGTTAACTTTGGGAATTCAGATGTTGGCAGCGGAAATGTGCAACCAAAAGAACCTGTTAAATCCGAACCAAAAAACATAGAACGTCCACCTGAAGAAGCGGTAACAAAACCGCAAGAAACGAAACCTGAAGCGGCATCCGCGGAAAAAACAAAAGCGGAAGATGTTATCACACAGAATAACGAAGAAGCGCTGGCAATAGAAAAAAAGAAACAAGCAGACGCTAAAGCGAAAACAATTGCGGACGCAAAAGCAAAAGCGCAAGCAGAAGCAGATGCCAAGGCAAAAGCTGAAGCCCAACAAAAAGCGAAAGAGCAGGCAGAGAAAGAAGCTAAAAAGAAAAAGTTAGACGCTTTAATTGGAGGCGTTAGTAAATCGGAAGGCACCACATCTGGTGGTGAAGGTGATGACAATAAACCAGGAGATAAAGGCCAATTGGATGGCGATCCGTATGCGGCAAGTTATTTTGGCGATCCAGGCTCTGGTAGTGGAGGCGTAGGGNATGGGTTAAATGGACGTGGTAACGCAACTTATCAGAAATTAAAGCAAGATTGCAACGAATCCGGATTGGTTATAGTTCGAATAATTGTTAATCGAGCTGGGAACGTGGTAGAAGCAAATCCAGGTGTTAAAGGCACAACCAACACGGCTGAATGTTTATTGGCGCCAGCAAAAAAAATAGCTTTATCCCATAAATGGCGACCAGACAGCAATGCACCAGCAACACAAGTTGGGTTTGTTAGAGTTAACTTCACGCTAGGACAATAATATAGGTCAATAATTTATGACATATCAAGATACTTTAAATTGGATGTTTTCAAAACTTCCCATGTATCAGCGACAGGGTAAAACGGCATTTAAAGCCAATCTGGATAATTCCATCAGTTTCGCAAATCATTTAAATAATCCTCAAAATAAAATAAAAACTATTCATGTTGGCGGTACCAACGGCAAAGGTTCTACAAGTAATATGTTAGCTTCCGTTTTGCAAGAGGCAGGCTATAAAGTGGGTTTGTTTACATCGCCGCATTTAAAGGATTTTCGTGAACGCATTCGCATTAATGGTGACATGGTCAGCAAAGATTATGTTATTGATTTTATCCAACAGAATAAAGACTATTTAGATAGTGCAGGACTTTCCTTTTTTGAAATGACATCAGGAATGGCATTTAATTATTTTTCGAATGAAAAGGTGGATGTTGCCGTAATTGAAGTTGGTCTAGGTGGAAGATTAGATTCTACTAATATAATCACGCCTGAACTGGCCATCATCACAAATATAGGGTTAGATCACACACAATTTTTAGGTGATACGCTTGATAAGATAGCTTTTGAGAAAGCAGGAATTATTAAAAGTCATATTCCAATAGTAATTGGAAAAACACAAGAAGAAACAAAACCAATTTTTCAAGAAATGGCAAAAAACTTGGAAGCACCAATTTTCTTCGCAGATCAAGCTGTTCAGTCACATTATGAATCGGATTTAAAAGGGGCGTATCAAAAAGAAAACATGCAGACTGTGTTACAAGCAATTGATGTTTTAAAAACTCAAAACTTTATCATTGAAGACAACCACATTAAAAATGGGTTATTACAAGTCGTTCGTAATACAGGCTTTCAAGGTCGTTGGCAGATTTTGCAACAAAATCCTTTTATAATTTGTGATACGGCTCATAACTCCGAAGGCTTAAAAGTAGTGATGGAACAATTACTGAATTTGCCTTTTCAGGCGTTACATATTGTTTTTGGAGTTGTAAATGATAAAGATATAGCATCCATTTTACCGTTTTTACCTAAAAACGCTACGTATTACTTTTGCAAACCTGATGTTCCAAGAGGTTTAGATGAAAATATTTTAAGACATACTTTTAAAGAGCATGGCTTTAAAGGTAACGCATATAGTAGTGTAAATGATGCATTTACAGCTGCAAAAAATGGGGCTCTAGCAGCCGATATTATATATATTGGAGGGAGTACTTTTGTAGTAGCAGAAATAATTTAATTTTTTCTCAAAAAAAGTTTTGCAATATGAAAAACTACTTTATATTTGCAATCCAATTACGAAGGGCAATTAGCTCAGTTGGTTCAGAGCACCTCGTTTACACCGAGGGGGTCGGGGGTTCGAATCCCTCATTGCCCACAAAAAAGAAAGTCCGTTTTATACGGACTTTTTTTAGTTACAGGGGTCATTAACTCAGTTGGTTCAGAGTGTCACGTCGACAACGTGGAAGTCACTGGTTCGAATCCAGTATGACCCACATCAAGCGAAAATCTGCATGGAAATGCAGATTTTTTTATTTCACAAAACCCGCAAAGCTCGCTTTAAAGGGTTTTGTGAAATAAAAAAAGCTAGAATGCGAGAGCATTCAGGTTTACATTTGCAGGAGTATGTTTATTCTGGATCAATGGAATTAATCCAAATGCAGTATGGTTAGACCTAACAGGTTTTCAAAACCTGTTAGGTCTTTTGTATAGCTCACTTTAAAAGGTTTTGTGAAATAAAAAAAGCTAGAATGCGAGAGCATTCAGGTTTACATTTGCAGGAGTATGTTTATTCTGGATCAACGGAATTAATCCAAATGCAGTATGGTTAGACCTAACAGGTTTTCAAAACCTGTTAGGTCTTTTATAAAGCTCGCTTTAAAGGGTTTTGTGAAATATAAAAAGCTAGAATGCGAGAGCATTCAGGTTTACATTTGTAGGAGTATGTTTATTCTGGATCAATGGAATTAATCTAAAGCAGGCATTTGAAGTTTAGTTCAAAGGTTTTTAATAGTGCGGACAGAACAGAAGCCCTTAAGTTCGAAATCGATTTGGGTAGGGATTAATCTATTTGTCTTATTAGATAATCAAAGCGAAGAACGCGTTTATTCCATAATGTTAATGTCTGTTCTGCCGCTATCTCGTCATTATTGGAATAGACTTTTAATTGGTCACGAAATGACTTTATATATTGAGACCAAAAATCGCCTTTATAATCCTTGAGTAAGAAATAAAACCCTGGATCACCAAATTTTATCCCAGATGCATCTAGAACAAGTTCTCCGTCTTTACCAACATAAGGAGACATGATAACTGTGGCGTTTCCTTTAGGTAATGGAAATGCAGCTTTTACACACCGTTTTCCAGAAGGTAGCGTACACGTACTGTAAACGCCTGAATAAACAACTTCCCCAGTTGATTCAAAGGTTCTAAACCAAATAGTATATTTCACGTCGTTTGTTTTGGGATCAATAAGCGTGATTATTTCATTGGTTATTTTTTTTGGGTGTTTTAAGTTTTTTGTAGGAATGTTTAATTGATTTATTCTTCGGCTGAATAACATATTGACAAGCATACCAAACCCTTTAAATAAAGGGTTCCAGGTTACTTTTAGATCTAAATTATAATTAGCTGTGTTTTCATAAAAGTCAATAACCTTTTCTGAAAGTCGCGAAATGTCAATAGCTGATAAATTCAATTGAGTAAATGGTGAAATTAAACCATGAGAAGTTGTATTCCTTATCATTGTGAGCCCTTCTAATTTCGCTAATTGAGTGGAAAATCATCAGCAATAGTACCCAACTCCCCGATAGGCCCCATTAGCCATGGAACATTTTCCGGAACAATTTTTTTACCCCATAAAATTACCCATTGCTGGGTAATCCAATCTTTAATATTTTGCTTTGAATATGCTAAACTCATTTCGTACTATTCAGATTGGGTATCATGTTTTTGCGGCCATCCCATTCGCCATATTCAGATAGGGGTTTAAAACGTAGCGTTGTGAATTGTATATGAAAATCTTTCCTATCTCTTTCTTGCATGGCTTTAGAATGACGTTTAGGATCTTCGCCAGAACTATGTCCATGCACCATATCAGTCATTTCTTTTTGAGATTTCCATATTGAAAATGTCGAAACTGTTCGAGGTAATCTAATAGATGCTAACGCTAGTGTAGTGCCTGGGTGGTCTCGAACTTGTTTTTCAACAGGTCTGCCCCAATGAATAAACCTAGGAACTTGAAAGAGTTTCATCCGGGCTAGTGTTACTGCTACCACTGGGGAATTGGGGCTATCTAATTCTTTTCTTTCTTTTGGAATTATAAACTCATCTATTTTTCCCCATTGACGTAAATAGCTTAAACGGGTATGCCAACCTTGTAATAAAATTTTTCCGAAAGGATCTTTTTGCAAATAAGTATCGATGTTGGATTCACTTTCCCATTGTGCGAATACAATTATCTTTTTATTTAAAAAGCGAGAAGGGGACATAACGTCTGAACCCAAAGTCATAAATGTCATGCATTCCATATGAATTAAACCCGGAGTTTTATGTGGTTTAGGAGGGAAAATTAAAATTTTGAGCGCTGTGAAATATGATGTTTTTGCTAAATGGTAAGTGAATATGCTCATGTTTAAATTTCATTTTAGAAAACGATTGTTATATCTATCCCATTAATTCCAACACACGCTCCAAAGCCATGCCTCTAGAGCCTTTTATTATAACTAGCGCATTGTTTAACGTTTCTACGTTGAAAGTCTCTTGAAATGCCTGAAATGATTTAAAGAAAACAATTTTTGAATCAGGACTTGTTGCTTTGTGGAAATTTTCACCTAAAAAGAAGACTTTATCAATTTGAAGTGTGCTGGCTAAATTGACAATCGCTTGATGTTCTTTTTCAGCTTCTGGTCCTAATTCAAACATATCACCCAAAATGGCAATTTTAAGAGGATGTTCTTGTTTTGAAAAATGCTCCAAGGCAACCATCATACTGGATGGATTGGCATTATATGCGTCTAAAATTATACTTGTTGTTCCTTTGGTAATAATTTGTGAGCGATTATTAGTTGGAATATAATTCTCAATGGCTTTTTGGATATCAGAATCCGTGACTTCAAAATAATTTCCTATAGTAATGGCTGCGGCTATATTATTAAAATTATAAGCACCAATTAAGTTACTCGTAATGGTTTGATTGTGATACGATAAACTAACAAAAGGATTGGCATCTATAAACTGAATGCTTAACTGATTTTCATTTTCTGAATTGCCAAAAGGGATTGTATTAGTATTTTTGGTTTTATCCACTTGAATCGGATCTGCTGTGTTGATAAATATCTGCTTACCATGTGATATCAAATAATTATATAATTCACTTTTACCTGTAATAACACCTTCAACACCTCCAAAACCTTCTAAATGTGCTTTTCCAAAATTAGTGATATATCCGTAATCTGGTTTGGCAATGTTGCATAAAAAAGCAATTTCCTTTTGGTGATTTGCACCCATTTCAACTACGGCTATTTCAGTTTCTTTGGTCATGGATAAAAGCGTTAATGGCACGCCAATATGATTATTTAAATTACCAATAGTAGCGGTTGTTCTAAATTTTTTAGAAAGCACAGCATGAATCAACTCCTTGGTTGTTGTTTTTCCATTGCTACCGGTAAGTGAAATAATTGGAATCCCTAAATAATCCCGATGGAAAGCAGCTAATTTTTGTAACGTTTCTAACACATCATGAACTAGAATGGTTTGATGACCTTCGGTAAAGTTATGGTTATCAATAACAACGTATTTAGCCCCTTTTTCAAGAGCTTGTTTGGTAAAGTTATTGCCATCAAAATTTTCACCTTTTAGTGCGAAAAACAGGCAATCTTTAGTGATTTTTCGGGTGTCTGTACAAACGCTTGTGCATTCCAAAAAGCGTTTATGAAGTGTCTGTAATTCCATAAAATAAAAGTATAAAAAAAGTCCTGACAACGGTCAGGACTTTTTGAATTTTTTATAACTAAATTAATTAGTTTTTCTTCTTGTTTTTGTTCTCTGATTTTGAACCTACACGAGACATAGCACATCTAAATCCAATATAATCAGTTGCCATATTTTGTGGAAAATAACGACGTTGAGCAGGATCTAACCAATATTCTCTGTCTTTCCAAGAACCACCTTTATAAACACGAACTTCATCGTTAATTAAAGATGTACGCTTGTCTGAACGGTCATACTCACGAATTAAAGCGCCTGTTGAATCTGTTTCAACATTGTGATTTGGTGAGTTATACATTTGTCTTGTATGTGTTGTTTCACCAGAACCGTCTTCCATTTCATTAAAACCATCACGGTAATCACGAGATGAACGTTGATCACCATCTCTATAGTTTCTATTGTCGCTGGTGTCAAAGTTTGTTCTTAAGTATGTTTCGTTTTCATCAACTGGTACTTGGTGAATTTCACCTGGTAAGTTTCTGGCAACTACTTTTCCGTTTGGTAATGTATCAAACTTAATTTCATCACTCGTAACAATTCGTACTGTACCATCTTCATTTAGTTCGTTTTTCATATAAACGTTTCCACGAAAGTAGTTAAAATCACTCATCTCATCATCAACAATAGGTCTGTAAACATCAGCAACCCATTCGGCTACATTTCCAGCCATATCATATAATCCAAAATCGTTTGGCTCGTAAGATTTTACAGCATTTGTAATATCAGCACCATCATCAGACCATCCTGCAATTCCACCGTAATCTCCTTTACCTTGCTTAAAGTTAGCTAATTGATCTCCTCTTACTTTACGTTTTCCTGAACGTGTGTATTGACCATCCCATGGATATTTCTTACGCCCTCTATATACATTATAACTACGAATAGATGTTAAACCTAAAGCGGCATATTCCCATTCTGTTTCTGTTGGTAGTCTATATTTTGGAGAAATAATTCCTGTTTCTCTAGTTGCATTCACATTTATTGGATCGCCTGCTGCATTGGTTTGTACACGACGACGCGTATTTTCTGGGTCCGTAAGTGCTGTGTTTCCTCCGTAAACTTGAGAAGGCGCATTAATGTACGTATCAGTGTTAAATGTAGCATCAGAAGAAACTTCATTTAATTTAGCATCTCTTTGGATATAACCTGCTGCTTCTAAATTCGATTCGTTAACACGATCTGAACGCCAGTTTGCAAATTCAACTGCTTGAATCCAACTAACACCAACTACAGGGTATTCTGCATAACCAGGATGACGTAAATAGTTTTCAGTCATAACTTCATTAAAGCCTAAACGATTTCTCCATACTAAAGTGTCTGGAAGAACACCATCATAAATAGCTTTAAAGTTTTCTTCAGCTGGTGGATAAATTCGTTTAATCCAATCTAAATATTCTAGATACATTAAATTGGTAACTTCAGTTTCGTCCATATAGAAGGATTGAACGTGTTGCTGATTTGGTGAATTGTTCCAATCATGCATCACATCGTCTTGAACTCTACCCATGGTAAAAGTTCCTCCTTCTACAAATACAAGTCCAGGACCTGCTTCTTGTCCTTTAAAACTAGTATTGTATTGGAATCCTCCATCTTTAGAATTAATATCCCAACCGGTTGCTCGAGAACTGTTTGAGCCTGATCGTTTACAACCAACAGCTGTAACAGCTACTGCTAAAACTAACAATAATTTTATTGTTAATACATTTTTCATATCCATACGTTTAAGTAAGCTAAAAATATTTTTGGTGACGCAATATAAGAATTATGCGTAATAATACAAGTAATTATTTAATATTTACTTAAAATATTATGCGGTTTATCCTATTTATTAAGCATTTTAACGATGCTTTTTTTGCATTTCTCCGTTGTTTTGTTACACTATAACGACTGATTATATTTTTTATTATGATAATTTATATTCATTTTCTTAAAATTTTTTGATTTTTAATAATAAGCGACTCTAAATTGCGTTATTTGTGTAATGAAAAAGAAATTATTACTATTTGCCTTGCTCGTTTCTGTTATGGCTTTTTCGCAACAGAAGCGTTTCAACATCACTTGGGATGGTACTAAAACCATAGCTAACGAAAGCTTTTCTATAAAAGTTCCTGCGTTCAACGAGGAACATTTTAGTTATAGTTTATCCAATGGTTTGGAGTTTATTGCACAGTGGGATATTCCGCAATTAATTAATGAGAATTCCGTGCAGATTTCTAATGTCAACTATGCTTCTATTTCAAAAAACGACTTAAAGGATGTTGATTTAAAAACAATTCCGAATGCTATAAAGTTTAGTCTTAACAATAGTATTAGTCGTAATAAAAGTGGTGCCTTTTTAACGGTTTCACCCGTTATAAGGGAAAATGGTGTTTATAAAAAAGTAACCGCTTTCACTGTAAATTATAATACGCAAAATAGTAATAGAGGATCCAATAGGTCCAATATTGTAAATTCTGTTTTAAGTTCTGGCGCATGGTATCGCTTTCAGGTTGATAAGTCGGGAATTTTTAAAATATCTAGACAGTTTTTACAACAGTTAGGAATTAATATTGATTCCGTAGATCCAAGAACTATTAAGCTTTTTGGTAATGGTGGTCGTATGATTCCTTATGCCAATTCAGAGCCTTATCCATATGATTTAGCTGAAAATGCTATTCGTATTGTAGGTGAATCAGATGGCTATTTTCATGATGGCGATTATATCATGTTTTATGCCGAAGGGCCAAATGGATATGATGTAAAAAGAAATACCAATATTAACGTATATAATTCGGTAACCTATTATTATATAAATATAAGTCAAGGTAATGGGAAGCGAATTCAGCCTATGATTCAACCTTCTGGATCTGTAGATATGATGATTGATACGTTCCAGAATTACCAGTATCACGAAGTGGATGAATATAATTTAGCAAGTGTTGGCAGACGTTGGTTTGGAAATAGATTTGATATTGAAACGTCTCAAACTTTCGATTTTTCATTTCCAAATATTGTGACTTCAATTCCTGTAAAACTGACTACCTATGTAGCATCTACATCTGAAATTCCTACAACCATGGATTTGAAGGTAAATGCCACATCTGTTGCTAATTTAACCATTCCAGCAGTTACAGAAACAACTTTAGTAAGTGAGTCGGTATTTAATGGTAATGTAAATGTGTCTAATGCAAATATAGCCATTACTCTCGATTATAATAATGGAGGAAACCCTTCAGCGTTAGGTTATTTGGATTATATTTCATTGGAAGCTACGCGCGAATTAAAATTTGCTGGTAGTCAATTTGTGTTCTATAACCGTGCCGTTGCAGGCGCATCTGGTATTGGACAATATAATCTTACAAACGCTACTCAAGTTAATGAAGTTTGGGATATAACGGACATTTATAATATTAGAACTTATAGCAATACGGGTTCAAGCCCAACTATTTCGTTTACATCCAATTTAGGTTCCTTAAAAAAATATGCTGTTGTGGCTGCACCTAGTTTTCATGAACCTATCATGGTTTCAAATCCTTATGTAAGCAATCAAAATTTGAAAGGGTCTATTTTTAATAATGCACAAGGCGTTTTTCAAGACATAGATTATATAATTATTGCTCGTGGTGACATGGTTGGCCAAGCTGAACGTTTAGCTCAAATTAATAGAACGCAATATGGATTGAATGTTAAAGTGGTAAACTTAAGTACCATTTACACCGAATTTGGTCCAGGCGCTCAGGATATTGGAGCTATTCGAAACTTTGTAAAATATGTTTATGATAATGCCAGTACACCCGAAAGACGCTTAAAGTACTTGTGTTTATTTGGTGATGGTTCTTTTGATTATAAAGAAAGAGTTCCAAATAACACCAACGTAGTTCCCTCATGGCATGCTTATGATAGTTTTAATTTAACGAGTTCGTTTGTTTCAGATGATTTTTTCGGCATGATGGATCCTAATGAAGGTGAAATGCAAACGTCAGATAAATTAGATATTGCGGTTGGTCGTATACTAGCAGATTCGCCGCAACAAGCATCAGAAATGGTAGATAAAGTGGCGTCTTATTATGTGGAAGCTTCTTATGGTAATTGGCGTAATAATGTTGTTGTGATATCTGATGATGTGGATGAATCTTGGGAACAAGATATTCAATTAACAACCAATACTATTGGTGATAATATTACAGCAGAAAAGAGCTTTATAAATGTTACTAAAATTCATTCGGATGCCTTTGTTCAACAATCTTCTGCTGGTGGTAATACGTATCCAGCTGTAAAAACGGCCATGGTTAATGCTATAGAAAGTGGTGTTTTAGTGGTTAATTATTTTGGGCATGGTGGTGAAGACGGTTTGACTAAAGAACGAATTTTTGAAAAACCCGATGCACAGAACTTAAATAATGTGTGTAAGCTTAATTGCTTTGTAACTGTAACCTGTGAATATACGCGTTTTGATAACCCAATGCGTCCTACAGCTGGTGAATATACCTATTGGAATAAGGATGGTGGTGCCATTGGACTTATAACAACCACACGTCAAATTTTTGTCAGCGTTGGTATTTCCTTTAATATTGCCTTAACAGAATACTTGTTTTCGTATAATCCAGATGATGATTATGCGGATGATGAATATCCGAGTATGGCGGAAGCTTTGCGTTTAACCAAAAATAGCTCATCTATTGCGGGAATAGGACAAAGACGTTTAGTGTTCTTTATTGGCGATCCAGCCATGAAATTAGCATTCCCAAAACCTAATGTGCGTTTAACAGCTGTTAATGATGTTCCTGTTAGTCAAACAACACCAACATTAAAGGCATTAAGCCGTGCTAAATTAGCTGGAGAAGTAACGGATTTAACGGGCAATGTGCTTTCAAATTACAATGGTGTGCTTTCGGTTAATATATATGACAAAAAGGTACAGCGTACTACTTTAGCAAATGATAATGTTCGTGAAGGTGGTCAGCTTATTAAAATGGATTTTGAAACGCTGGGCGCAACAATCTTTAGAGGTCAAGCTTCTATTACCAATGGGCAATTTGAATTTGAATTTATTGTTCCAAGAGATATAGGTATTCCAGAGGGTAATGGTCGTGTTAGTTTTTATGCAAAAAAAACCAATGCACTTGATGATCAATCTGGAGCAAATAGCAGCTCTGTAATTATTGGAGGTCTAAATCAAGATGCACCTGAAGATGCCATTGGACCTGTTATTCAGTTATATATGAATGATGAAAACTTCGTGTCTGGTGGAATTACCAATAAGTCGCCTAGTTTATTAGTGAAATTAGAAGATGAAAACGGAATAAACACCGCTAGTGGAATTGGTCATGATATCGTAGCCATTTTAGATGGAGACGAAACGAATCCGTTTGTGTTAAATGATTATTATCAAACTGAAATTGATGATTATCAGCGAGGTACTGCCAATTTCCCATTGCGTGATATTGAGCCAGGACTTCATACACTAACAGTGAAAGCGTGGGATGTCTATAATAACTCATCTGTTTCAGAAATTCAATTTGTGGTACATGACGAGAATCAGAGCCTTGTTATCGAAAATGTTTTAAATTACCCAAATCCTTTTGTTAATTACACCGAGTTTTGGTTTAATCACAATAGTTCAGATGCTTTAGACGTTTCAGTACAGATATTCACCGTTTCTGGTAAATTGGTAAAAACAATCAATGGACAAACCAATTCTTCCGAATGTTGTGGGAAAGGTACTTCCGCTTTATCCAGGGATATTGTTTGGGATGGTCGTGACGATTTTGGAGATAAAATTGGAAAAGGCGTTTATATTTATAAGCTTACCGTTAGATCACCACTATTAAATAAATCCGTTGAAAAAATCGAGAAACTTGTAATACTTTAATAAAACTTTATATTTGCTAAATAAAATCAATACATGAAAAATCAAATTTTAATACTATTTACACTTGTTTTTGCACATCAGATATATGCGCAAACAGTTGTTTTACCAAATACAAATGATTCGCGTGTTATTACCACAGGATTACCTTTTGTGTTAATTGCTGCTGATGCACGTGCGGCAGCCATGGGAGATATGGGAGTTGCTACTGGCGTCGATGTGTTTTCACAACAATGGAATCCATCAAAATATGCGTTTTCAGAAACAAAACAAGGTATTGGTGTTAGTTATACACCCTACTTAAGTAGTTTAGTAAAAGATATATTTTTAGGTAATTTAACCTACTTCAACAGAATAAACGAACGTAGTGCTTTTGCGGCTAGTTTTAGATATTTCTCACTAGGTGAAATTGAGTTAGTTCAAGATGAATTTTCTCAAGCACTTATTGAAAAGCCAAACGAAATGACCATTGATGCATCCTACTCCTTAAAATTAAGTGAGCAATTTGCTATGTCTGTTGCTATGCGTTATTTACGTTCTGATTTGAAAATTGGTGCTATTGATGCGGATGCCATTCCTGCAAGTACGTTTGGTGTGGATATTTCAGGATATTATCAAAGTGAGGAACAAGCTTATGCTACCTTTAATGGTCGCACACGTTTAGGATTTGCCATTCAAAATATTGGACCTACATTTAAATATGATGAAGGTGGTCAAGAAAACTTTCAGCCTACAACGTTGCGTTTAGGTGGTGGATTCGATTTTATCTTGGATGAATATAATAAGGTGTCTGTAACGGCAGAAGTAACAAAACTGTTAGTGCCAACACCGCCTATTTATGGAACCGAATTTGCATATACCGATAATAATGGTAATGGTGTATATGACCCAGAAAATGGAACAGATGATACCGATACAGATGCTTTAGGAAGTGTTGTTACACCAAATGTTATCATAGAAGGTAAAGATCCAAACGTAGGCTTTTTTAAAGGTATGTTTCAATCCTTTGGTGATGCACCAGGTGGATTTAGTGAAGAAATGAAAGAATGGACATGGGCAATTGGCGCGGAATATATGTATCAAGATTCCTTTGGTTTTAGAGCAGGTTATTTCCATGAAAGTGATGAAAAAGGTGCCAGACAATTTTTCGCCATCGGAGCAGGCTTTAAGTATAATGTAATTGGTATCGATTTATCATACTTATTCTCAGCTTCACAAGTAAAGAGTCCTTTAGAAAATACGTTGCGTTTTTCGTTGACGTTTAATTTAGGGCCAGGAACGTATAGAGAATATTAAAATAAGATATGAGATAAACAAAAAAACTATTGCAAACCGCAATAGTTTTTTTGTCTAACACCAATTTAATTTTATAATGTCGTTTAAATAAATTGAATTATTTTTTTTGATTGATTGAAATTATAAATAATTTGCATAGCTTGAGTTACGGTAAATCTTTTTTGATAAAAATAAAGCGAAAGAGAAACGATTTATTATGACAATATATACTTAAATTGGTATCATATAGTTTCTTAATTTAGTAGATATAAATAGATTATGAAAGAAATAAAAATTGAATCCATTCTTCAGGTTTATGATGATTTTGATGAGTTACCAGAAGCGGTAGCATCTTTAATGACCAAAGCTTCAGAAGCTAGAAGTAGAGCTTATGCGCCTTATTCAAATTTTAGCGTAGGTGCAGCGTTATTGCTAGACAATGATGAAATTATTACGGGAAATAATCAGGAAAATGCATCGTATCCGTCTGGTTTGTGTGCCGAACGTACAGCTATTTATTATGCAGGTTCGCAGTTTCCAGATGCTAAAGTGATTAGAATGGCTATTATTGCAGGTTCTAATATTAAGCATACCATGGCACCAATTCCACCATGTGGTGCATGCCGACAAGCAATTGCCGAATATGAAGTGAAGCAAAATGCACCTATTGAAATCTATTTTATGGGTGAAACGGGGAAGGTTGTTAAATCAGAATCGCTTGCCAATCTATTACCTTTAATTTTTGATAAGACTTTTCTTTAGAGTTTTTGACTTCATAAAGTGAGGTTTATAGTAATTTTTACGATTTTCGGTTTTTTCGTTAATAAGTAAAGTGTTACTTTTGTTTATTCGTTTATCAAATTAACGTAACTAATGCAAAAGATAACCAAAGAAGTATACCTAAAGTGGTATGAGGACATGTATTTCTGGAGAAAGTTTGAAGACAAACTAGCAGCCGTTTACATTCAACAAAAAGTAAGAGGATTTCTTCATTTATATAATGGTCAAGAGGCCATATTAGCAGGCGCTTTGCATGCTATGGATTTAACCAAAGATAAAATGATAACAGCGTATAGAAATCACGTTCAGCCAATTGGTATGGGTGTGGATCCTAAACGTGTTATGGCTGAACTATATGGTAAAGCAACAGGTACCTCTCAAGGGTTAGGCGGTTCCATGCATATTTTTTCAAAAGAACACCGTTTTTATGGTGGTCATGGTATTGTTGGTGGTCAAATTCCATTAGGTGCAGGAATTGCATTTGGTGATAAGTATCATGATCGGGATGCCGTTACAATTTGTTGTTTTGGTGATGGTGCGGCAAGACAAGGCTCACTTCACGAAACCTTCAACATGGCTATGCTTTGGAAATTACCAGTTGTTTTTGTTTGTGAAAATAATGGCTATGCTATGGGAACATCTGTTGAACGTACAGCAAACCATACAGATATTTGGAAGCTTGGTTTAGGTTATGAAATGCCTTGCGGACCAGTAGATGGTATGAATCCAATAAAAGTAGCTGAAGCTTTTGATGAAGCTATTCAGCGCGCTAGACGTGGAGATGGCCCTACATTTTTAGAGCTTAAAACGTATCGTTATAGAGGGCATTCCATGAGTGATGCACAGCATTATAGAACCAAAGATGAGGTTGCCGAGTACAAGAAAATTGATCCAATTACGCAAGTAAAAGAAATTATTCTTGATAAGAAATACGCTACCGAAGCAGAGATTAAAGCAATTGATAAACGTGTGAGAGCTTTAGTGGACGAATGTGAAAAGTTTGCTGAAGATTCGCCGTATCCAGAAAAGAACGTGATGTACGACGCTGTTTACGATCAAGAAGATTACCCATTCATACAACATAAAATATAAACAATGGCTCAAATTATAAACATGCCACGCTTAAGCGATACCATGGAAGAAGGTACCGTTGCCACGTGGTTGAAGCAAGTTGGAGATAAGATAGAAGAAGGAGATATCCTTGCTGAAATTGAAACTGATAAAGCCACCATGGAATTTGAATCGTTTCACGAGGGCACCTTATTACATATTGGTGTTCAAGAAGGTGAAACCACTAAAGTAGATGAACTTTTAGCTATTATTGGCGAGGAAGGTGAAGATATTTCAGATTTGTTAAAAGGAGATTCAAAAGCCAAAAAAGAAGCAGATACATCTGAAGATGCGGATGCAGACGATGACGAACCTGAAAATGATTCAGAGGATAAATCTGAAGAAAAAGATACGGAAGATTCTTCAAAAGACGATACAAGTGAAGAGACTGAATTGCCAGAAGGTGTAATCGTTGTTACCATGCCGCGATTAAGTGATACCATGGAAGAAGGGACTGTTGCTACGTGGTTGAAAAAAATTGGTGATACGGTTGAAGAAGGTGAAATTTTAGCAGAAATTGAAACTGACAAAGCCACTATGGAATTTGAATCCTTTCAATCTGGTACTTTATTACATATAGGTTTAGATCAAGGCGAAACGGCAAAAGTGGATGCCCTTTTAGCTATTATTGGTCCAGAAGGAACGGATGTTTCAGCTATTGCTAAAAACTTTAAAACTGAAGATGATTCAGATAAAAAAGAAGACAAGCCTAAAGCAGAAAAATCAGAATCTAAAAAAGAAGATAAAAAAGAATCAAAATCAGATTCGAAAAAAGAAGCAACTGCTTCTTCAAGTAAAAGTGAGACGCCTTCTAAAGCAAAACCGAATTCTTCTGGACGGGTATTCATTTCGCCATTAGCTAAAAAAATGGCTGAAGAACGCGGTATTGATATTTCACAAATAACAGGATCTGCCGAAAATGGCCGTATTGTAAAACGCGATGTCGAGAACTTCAAACCTGGAGCAACGTCTTCAGCCGCTGTTGGAAAATTTGTACCAACCGGTGAAGAGGATTTTGATGAGGTGAAACATTCGCAAATGCGTAAAATAATAGCCAAGCGTTTAGCAGAATCTAAATTTACGGCACCACATTACTATTTAAATGTGGAGTTTGATATGGAGAATGCTATGGCGTTCCGTGGGCAATACAATTCTATTCCGGACACAAAAATTTCATACAATGATATTATTGTGAAGGCTTGTGCCTTGGCTTTAAAGAAACATCCGCAGGTAAATTCACAATGGTTTGATGATAAAATGAAACTAAATAATCACGTTCATATTGGTGTTGCTGTTGCTGTTCCAGACGGATTAGTGGTGCCAGTTGTGCGTTTTGCAAATGAGCAATCCTTACCTCAAATTGGCGCTGCGGTTAGAGAATATGCAGGAAAAGCGAAAAACAAAAAACTTACACCTCAAGAAATGGAAGGCAGTACGTTTACCATTTCTAATTTGGGAATGTTTGGAATTGAAAGCTTTACATCTATTATCAATCAACCAAACTCTGCTATTTTATCTGTTGGAGCTATATTAGAAAAGCCGGTTGTAAAAAATGGTCAAGTAGTTGTAGGAAACACAATGAAGTTAACCATGGCTTGCGATCACAGAACGGTTGATGGTGCTACAGGATCAGAATTTCTTTTAACTTTAAAAGGTTATATTGAGAATCCAATAACCATGTTAGTGTAATTTATATTTAAAAAGTATAACCTTATATATTTAGAAAATCCTGCTAAACCAAGCAGGATTTTTTTATATTTAAACTTTAATCAAAGTCAGATAATTTTATCGGCAGACATTTGATTTATTTCAAGGAAACAAGCCTGCTTGAAGCATTAGTTCCCAATGCCATCATTAATGGAAACAGTTCCGATATGTATCGGGATGGCAAATAAAAAACGAGTCTGTTAAAGGCAGACAATAAAAATTAACACATGAAAAAGCTCATCTTATTATTTGTTGCTATCAGTATTTTTAGCTGTAAAGCAAAACAAGAAAATCAACAAGTTAAAACTGTTGAAAATATTACTATAACAGCTAGTGAGGTAAAGGAAACCGTTTCCTTCTTGGCATCCGATGATCAAATGGGTCGTGGTACAGGTAGTGTTGGAATTGACGTTTCTGCAAATTATATTGAAAAGCAATTAAAAGAATTTGGCATCAACCCTTATTATGATACTTATCGCGATCATTTTAAAGTTCAAGAAATGGATGCCTATAATGTTGTAGGTTTTTTAGAAGGTACAGATGCAACGCTAAAAAATGAAATCATTATCATTGGTGCGCATTATGATCATATTGGGACTAAAGCAAATAGGGTTGAATCTGATTCAATCGCTAATGGTGCCAATGACAATGCAGCTGGAACGTCTTCTGTTTTGGCCATGGCACGCTATTTTGGAGCTAAAAAAACGAATAAACGTAGTTTGATGTTTGTATTGTTTTCGGCTGAAGAAATGGGCTTATTAGGTTCTAAACATTTAGCAAATAGACTCAAAGGTGAAAACGCTAATTTATACACAGTTGTAAATCTGGAAATGATTGGTGTGCCTTTTAAAGATCGTGACTATGTGGCTTTTGTAACAGGTTATGGTAAGTCCAATATGGCTGAAAAAATTAACGGTTATATTGGATCTAATTTTTTAGGAGAATCTGAAGTAGCTAAACAATATAACTTATTTAAGGCATCAGATAATTATCCGTTTTATGAAGTATTTAAAATGCCTTCACATACTATTTCGTCTTGCGATTTATCAAATTATGATTTCTACCATCACGTAGGTGACGAAATCGATAAATTGGATTATGACCATATGGCTAGTTTAATTAATCAATTGATTCCAGGTATTGAAAAAATGAGTAATACGGCAACCCAAGAAATTAAAATGAACGATGAGTAAAAACGTTATAATTACGGGAACAAGTAGAGGAATTGGGTTTGAATTAGTCAAGCAATTTTCAGAAAAAGGCTATCACGTTTTAGCATTATCAAGAAATGCAAANCCCATTTTAGACTTAAAGCTACCTAATGTAACGGCTTTTCCTTTCGATTTATCAAAAAAAGCCGACTTCCATAAAGTAGAAACGTTTGTGAAAAATGAATGGAACCACGTAGATATTCTAATTAATAATGCGGGTGCACTACTTAATAAACCCTTTTCTGAAACCACATTGGAAGATTTTGAATTCGTTTATAAAACCAATGTTTTTGGTGTAGCGGAAATGACACGTGTTATTCTTCCGTTTATGAAAAGTCAAAGTCATGTGCTAACTATCAGTTCTATGGGCGGCGTTCAAGGTAGCATGAAATTTCCAGGCCTAGCAGCTTATAGCTCCAGCAAAGGTGCTGTTATAACATTAACTGAATTATGGGCAGAGGAGTATAAAGAAACGGGCATCTGTTTTAATGTTTTAGCATTGGGTGCTGTACAAACCGAAATGCTTGAAGAAGCATTCCCAGGATTTGAAGTGCCCATGACACCAAAATCTATGGCAAATTATATTTTTGACTTTTCTACAACCGGTCAAAAACACTATAACGGAAAACTTTTACAAGTATCCAATTCTACGCCATAAAATTCTTTATATCAGAATATTGAACGTTTTGTTTAACGTTTGCTTAAGAGTTTTTCTTACTTAACATACCATTTAAAGTAATTATTTGGCACTTTGTAGAATAAATTTTTAGTAAAGAATAAATAGTGCTTCATTTGATTAAATATTAATTATTATGAAGGAAAATCAACTATTCAAAGGCTTAATGATGAGCCTAATTTTCATGACTTGTGTACTACAAACTACAGCACAAGTTTTTCAACGCGCGGAAGCGGTTTCTGGTTTAGGAAACCTTGAACAAAATAGTGGTGTTGCAGTTGCAGATTACAATGGCGATAATGCTATGGATATTTTTGTAGTAGCAGAAGCCATCGATGTAAATGGTATTGAACGTACACATAGTAAATTATTTAAAAATAATAACGACGGTTCTTTTACAGATGTAACGGTAGCTGCTGGTTTAAATAATATGTTAATTACAGATTACAGTCAAAATGGTGTATTTTATAGCTTTGACGGATTTAAACAAGGTGCTTTTTGGGGGGATTATAACAATGATGGTTTTCCAGACTTGTTTATAACCAACACCTTTAATGTGTTATTATATCAAAATAATGGCGATGGTACATTTTCTGATATTACTGCCACCGCTGGATTTAATTTAGCTACTACCTGTCAGTATATGGGAGCTACTTGGTTTGATTATGATAACGATGGGTTTTTAGATATCTATATTAATGATTGGGGAGGATGTTCTTCCAACCTGTTATATCATAATAATGCCGATGGGACATTTACTGATGTAACGGTTTCTACTGGAATTGCAGAAGTGACACCTAGAGAAAGTTTTACAGCCATGCCTTTTGATTTTAATCAAGATGGGTTTATGGATTTATATGTCAGTAATGATTTTGATGAAATTAATTATTTGTACATCAATAATGGCGGTACAAGCTTTACAGAACAAGCTAGTGCAGTTGGTTTAAATAATAATTTTGATGACATGGGTATTGCCATGGGAGATTATAATAATGATGGGTTTTTTGATTTTTTCATTACAGGAATAGATGAAACGGCCTTATTTACGAATTCAGGAACCAATACGTTTACAGAGAATAGTTTAGCCAATAATATTGCTGGTAACGGATGGGCTTGGGGTACCAAGTTTGCCGATTTCGATTTAGATGGTGATGAAGATTTGTTTATTGCAAATGGATATACCTTCGAAAATAGAAATGCAGAGTATAATGTATACTATAAAAACAAATATGTTGAAGGGGATAATAATTTTGAAAATGCTACAATGGCATCAAATCTTCATGATTTAACAATTAGTATTGAAGCGGTTGATTTTGATTATGACAATGATGGTGATTTAGATTTATATCTTACCAATAGTGATATCAACTCTTTTTTATATGAAAACACGTTATTAAATGTGGGTGACCCAAATCCGGTACATTTCTTTAAATTGTCTTTAGAAGGAACAACCTCTAACAAAAGTGCTATTGGTACGGAAGTAACAATTACTACGGCTTCTGGGACTTTTAAGCGTTACTTTAATGGAGTTGGATTTTTAGGTCAGAGCATCAAACCTGTTCATTTTGGATTAAATGCAGATACTCAAATTAGTGATGTTACTATTAAATGGCCTTCAGGGATTGTAGAATCGTATCAAAATATTGCTGCTGATTCTCATTTTAAAGCTACTGAAGGTGTTGGTATGGTTGATTTAATGATTTCACCAAGTGTTAAAATATTTGGTTGTACAGATCCAACATCATGTTCGTACAATCCGTCAGCAACAGTTGATGATGGTTCATGCACCTATTTGGCTTCTGATGTTATTGCAGGTGCTACTACAGTCGGTTTTTTAAGCGAAGAAACGTACACCTATCCGTTATCTGATCCAAGCTCTACACTTTTATGGACTATAACAGGAGGAGAATTAGTTAGTGGTCAAGGAACAAATAGTTTTACTGTAAAATGGGGAATCAATGATTCAGGAAAAATAACTGTAAAAGAAACGAGTACCTTATGCTCTAGTCCAGTTGTTGAATTAGATGTGGATATCGTCATTTATGAAACTCCAGACAACGTATCCATTGCTAGACTTTGGAATGAGGCATTACTTGAAGCAATTAGAAAAGATTTTGCCAGACCAACCGTACACGCTAGAAATTTATTTCATTCTAGTGTTGCTATGTATGATATTTGGGCAATTTATGATAAAATTGAAAACCCTGGGAACGGACAACACGGTGATCCATATTTAGTAGGAAATACAGTGCATGGTTTTACGAGTACGCTTCAAGCTTTTACACCATTAGAAGGTAATACAGTGTCCGTTAATAAAGCAGTAAGTTACGCGATGTATAGATTATTGACGCATAGATTTCAAAATTCACCTGGTGTTTTTCAAACACAGCAGCGTTTTAATTTCTTAATGGATCAGTTGGGCTATAGCACTGGCGTGACATCTACAGATTATACTACAGGTAATGCAGCTGAATTAGGAAACTATATTGGCCAAATTCTAATAGATTACGGGAATTCTGATGGCGCAAGAGAAGCTACAGGTTATGATAATGGGTATTATCAGCCAATTAATCCACCCTTAGCGCCAGCTTATGAAGCTGTTTCATTAACGGATCCTAATCGCTGGCAATCATTAAGTTTAGATACGTATATTGATCAAAGTGGAAATTTAATTGATGGGGATGTTATAAACTTTTTAAGTCCAGAATGGGGAGATGTTACGCCATTTGCAATGACAAATGCAGATAATGATGTATTTCAACGTGATGGTGATGATTATAGTGTATACCACAATCCTGCAAATCCACCATATATTGATAATACCAATACAAGTGTTTCAAGTGAAGCTTATAAATGGAACTTTTCATTGGTGTCAGTTTGGGGTTCTCATTTAGATCCAGCTGATGGTGTTATGTTGGACATCTCGCCAGGTTCTATTGGAAATACACCTATTTCTTCATTTCCTACAGATTACACACAATACCCAACATTTTATAACCGTGTTAGTGGAGGCGATCCAGGAACCGGACGTAACTTAAATCCTGTAACTAATCAGCCTTACCAAGCACAAGTTGTGCCTCGTGGTGATTACACACGTGTATTAGCTGAATTCTGGGCAGATGGTCCAGATTCTGAAACACCTCCAGGTCACTGGTTTACTTTGTTAAATCATGTGTCTGATAGTCCATTATTGGAGAAAAAACTGAATGGAACAGGACCCGAATTAGTTCCTGTAGAATGGGATGTGAAATCGTATTTTATTTTAGGTGGTGCCATGCATGATGCGGCTATTACAGCTTGGAGTATAAAAGGATGGCATGATTATATTCGTCCTATTTCAGCTATCCGTTATATGGCGGATTTAGGTCAAAGTTCAGATGACCAATTGGCAAGTTATAACCCACAAGGTATTAAGCTAGAACCTGGTTTTGTTGAATTGGTAGAATCTGGCGATCCACTTGCTGGTGGTTTCGACCAAAATGTGGGTAAAATTAAATTATACTCATGGAAAGGTCCTGACTTTGTAAGTAACACAGATACCGATACTGCTGGAGTAGGTTGGATTTTATCTGAAGATTGGTGGCCTTACCAAAGACCATCGTTTGTAACACCACCTTTTGCTGGTTTTATTTCAGGACATTCTACGTACTCAAGAGCTGCAGCTGAAGTTATGACCCTTATTACTGGAGATGAATATTTCCCTGGTGGAATGGGTGAGTTTGTAGCATATAAAAATGATTTTTTAGTTTTTGAAGAAGGTCCATCTGTGGATATTACCTTGCAATGGGCAACATATCGTGATGCATCAGATCAATGTAGTTTATCAAGAATCTGGGGAGGTATTCATCCCCCAGCTGATGATATTCCAGGCCGTATAATTGGTGAAACTATTGGTATTGAAGCGTACAATTTTGCTATACCTTACTTTAATGGTTCTACATTAGGAGTTGATAGTTTTGCTTTGAATACGTCAACTATTTATCCTAATCCAGTATCTTCTGGTGGTGCTATTAATATTACCTATGCAAACCCAGATGATAACTATAAATTATATGATGTAAGTGGTCGTTCCATTACCCTATCTAATACACAGTATGATGGATTTAGTGGGAATGCTAGAATAACCATTCCTCCTTCAACAGCTACTGGAGTTTATATCCTATCTGGAAATAATTTTTCACAGAAAATCATTGTTAGTAGAAACTAATAAATTGATTTCATATTTAAACAAAGAAGGCTGCATTTTGCAGCTTTCTTTGTTTTTAAGCAGGTTCTAAAAGACGTTTGCTTTTTATTGTTAAACATGCATGGGATTCTATAAAAAATCATAATTTTGCAATCCAAATACAGCATGATGTCACAAACAACAAATACCATATTGATGATTCGCCCAGTTCATTTTAGAATGAATGAACAAACAGCGGTAAACAATTATTTTCAGGAAGAAATAGATCTTAAAAACGCTGAAATTAATACGAAAGCGCAAGAAGAGTTTGATGCTTTTGTTGATAAACTGCGTGCTGTTGGTGTTTCGGTAATTGTAGAAAATGATATCAAGTCATTAAATGCACCAGATTCAATTTTCCCAAATAACTGGGTGAGCTTCCATGAAAATGGTGATGTAGCACTTTACCCTATGTTTGCTGAAAACAGACGTGTGGAAAGACGTGAAGATATTCTTTTACGCTTGGAAGAAGCTGGCTTTAAAATTGAAAATATTATTGACTACACAGAAGCAGAAAACGAAGGTGTATTTCTTGAAGGAACCGGAAGTCTGTTGTTGGATAGAACTAATAAAAAAGCCTATTGCGCATTATCGGCCAGAGCGGATGAAGATTTATTTATCGAGTTTTGTGAGGATTTTGATTATGCACCAATCCTGTTTACAGCATTTCAAACTGTAGAAGGAAAACGGTTGCCAATTTATCACACGAATGTGATGATGTGTCTAGCCGAAAAATTTGCCGTAATCTGTTTAGATAGCATAGATGATAAAAAAGAGCGTAAATCTATTGTAAAGAGCTTAAAAGAAGACGGAAAAAGTATTATTACAATTACAGAAGCGCAAATGCATCAGTTTGCTGGAAACATGCTCCAGGTTCAAGGACATTTAAACCAGCGGTATTTGGTTATGAGCAAAGCAGCTCATGACAGTTTAACCGTTGCTCAAATAAACGAAATTGAAAAGCATTGTCCTATTTTATCAAGCTCGTTAGAAACTATTGAAACGTGTGGAGGTGGAAGTGCACGTTGTATGATGGCCGAAGTGTTCTTGCCTAAAGCCTAAAAATTTTATACTACAGGATTGGATTTAGGTAACTCAATGTAAAATGTTGTTCCTCTATTTAGGCTACTTTCTACCCAAATTTTACCCATATTAAGATCAACTAATTCTTTACAAATAGTTAGTCCTAAACCTGTACCTTTTTCATTACTGGTGCCAACTGTTGTGAAGGTGCTGTTTTTAAATAGTTTCTCAATATTTTCTGGTGCAATACCAACACCTGTATCTGAAATGCTGATTATTGAGCGTCCATTACTTATCCGGTTTGCTACCGTAATGGTGTCTCCTGATTTACTAAATTTTATGGCGTTGGTTAATAAGTTTTGAATCACAATTTCAATCATACTGCGATCTGCATAAACAAAATCGTGTAAAGTTTGATTAACTAAAGTAATGCCCTTTTTCTCTAATTTTTGCTCCAGTAAGTGTGTTTTTTCATCAAATATTTCTTGAATATCAAATAAACTCGGGTTGGATTCCAAGGATTGCATTTGCGATTTAGACCAGTTTAATAAATTGAAAAGCAACAAGGACGCATTGTTTGCATTTTCACTTAATTCAGGAATTAATGAATTAAATTCAGACTGTGTTAACGAGCCATCATTTAATAAATCAATAAATCCTTTAATGGATGTTAGTGAATCTTTTAAATCATGAGAAACAATGGAAAATAAACGATCTTTCACCTTGTTAATGTCTTCTAAATGTTTGGTTTGCTCTAAAATAGCCGCGTTTTGCAATTCTATTTTCTGATTTTTTTCTTCTAAATCTCGTGTGTATTTTAATCGGCTGTTTCTCTTGGAATAGATCAACACAAAAAAGATGAGGACAATGGCAAATACTGCTAATAAGATATAAAACACGAACCTCAAGTCATTAAGTTTTTTCTCGTTTTCCGTTTTCTCTTGTTCGTGCTGTGCTAGTATATTAGACGCAACGGATTTGCTAATAGCATTGATATCTGTTAAAGATGGTACATTAGATGCTGGTTCAGCTTTAGGTAACTGATTTTGTAAATCAATCCGTTTTTTAAGATTATAATAATCGCGTTGCCATTCAAAAGCGCGTTCATAATTTCTGTTGGTGGAATCTAAAACCGTCATCAATCTATAATTCATTAATAACTGCTGATCGTTTTTTAAAGATTTGGCAATATTACCCGCTTCCGTTAATTGAATCTCGGCAATAGAAGTTTTGTTCTGTTGTAAATTAAGTTTCCCTAAATTATTAAGTGAAATTAATAATCCTAATTGATTGTCCGTTTGCCTATTTAATTTCAGACCTTCTAATAAATAGCCTGTAGCAACATCATAATCTTTAAATTGAAGATATTCACCACCTAAACGCGGTAAGATTTCGCCTTTTAAGGAATCGTTTTCTTCATTTAAGTCACGAAGTACTTTTTCGTAATAATCAATTGCTTTTCGGTTTTCCTTTTCAAGAGAATAAAGTTCAGCAAGCTTTTTATGCGTTGTAATTATGCCTGCTTTATCATTTAATTTCTTTTCTATCTCCAGGCGCTTCAGGTTGAATTCAATTGCTTTAGCACGATTGTTAATATGCTCATAAGCATCAGCTAAATTCTTATAGGCAGAACATAACTCCTTGTTTAAGCCGCGTTTTTCTAATTCAATAATAGCGGATAATGAATACTGTAATCCTTTATTATAATTGCCACGAGCTATCTCAATAAGACCGATACTATTATTTACTTTTGCAATGCTTAAAGTATCTTTTAAAGCAATAAATAAGTCTTTAGATTTGGTGTAGTTATCAATAGCATTTATATAATCATCCTTTTCAGCAAATATTAAAGCTTTATAATAGGTGATTGCTGCATTTCCTTTTTGATAATTTAAGGCATTTGATAATTTCTCGCTTTCAGAAATGAATTTTAAAGATTTTGCGTATTCTTTACTATCATAAAGCGATTTGATAAGCTTGAGCGAGGTTTCAACTTTAGACGTATCAGATTTTTGAAATGCTAATTGTATAGTAAGACTATCCTGTTCTTTTGTTTGGGAGAAACAAATAAAAACAGAAAGAAATAGTAACAAAGTAATTAATTGCCTCATACAATTATAAAGCTACAACGAGCAGTATAATCAAGCTTAATTAAAATCTTGAGATACAACGTTAAAGCAGGTAATGTGTTAGTTTAAATAGCCCATTAATTTGGGATCAATAGCATTTACTTCACAAAAATTGTTAAAAGAGATATAAAATGCTAATTTTTAGGTTTTAATACCAATAAATTAGTTGAAATGACCAATCACTTTTTCTTCAAAAAAACCGATTCCGACTAACGGTAATTATCTTGGAATAACGACACGTTTGTCGATGAAATGCACATGAGGTTTTACCTGTATATTTCATCGATAAATAGGCGTATTTGATTGAATGACTTGTTAGACAATTGCTAATCTCCGAAAACGCGAATCTTACGTTCCTCTTAACTTGGGCCACTAACTAAATAGATAAGACCAGTAATTCTAACTATAAATTGCATGAATAACTTGTATTAAAATAGTATCTTTGCACTCTTAAAAATGTAAAAATGAACCTTCAAGAAACCCTTTCAGAATCTGTAAAACAAGCGGTAAAATCCATTTATAACGTTGCTATTTCTTCAGTAGAATTTCAAGNAACACGTAAAGAATTTCCGGGCGATATAACTATTGTTGTCTTTTCTATGTTGCGCGAAGTTAAAGGAAACCCTGTTCAAATTGGTGAGCAAATTGGTCAGTTTTTAAAAGATAATCTGGACGTCGTTATAGGTTTCAACGTGGTTAAAGGGTTTTTAAATATTGAAATTGAAGATGCCTATTATCTAAATTTTTTCAATGCTATTTCTCAAAAAAGCGACTTTGGGTTTGTAGAGGCAAAACAAGATGATAAAGCTGTTATGGTGGAATATTCTTCGCCTAACACAAACAAACCTTTGCATTTAGGACATATTCGAAATAACTTATTAGGGTACAGTGTTGCCGAAATTATAAAAGCTTCTGGTAAAAAAGTATATAAAACCCAAATCATTAACGATCGTGGGATTCATATTTGTAAAAGTATGTTGGCTTGGGAACGTTATGGGAACGGTGAAACGCCAGAATCTACAGGATTAAAAGGTGATAAGCTGGTTGGGAATTATTATGTAAAATTTGATCAGGAATATAAAAAGGAGATTGCAGAACTCATCAATCAAGGGGAAACTGAAGCTGAAGCTAAACAGGAAGCGCCTATTATAGTGGAAGCTCAAAATATGCTTCTTAATTGGGAAGCAGGTGATGAGCACGTTGTTTCACTTTGGAAAAAAATGAATGCATGGGTTTATAGCGGCTTTGATGTGACCTACAAAAACTTGGGTGTTAATTTTGATAAGCTCTATTACGAAAGTGAAACCTATTTATTAGGTAAAGAGTTTGTTGCCGAAGGATTAAAAACAGGGGTTTTCTTCAAAAAAGAAGACGGATCTGTTTGGTGTGATTTAACCGAAGATGGTCTGGATGAAAAAATTGTATTGCGTGCCGATGGTACAGCCGTTTATATGACGCAAGATATTGGAACAGCTATTCAACGTGCTAAAGATTATCCGGATGTTGGAGGCATGGTTTATACGGTTGGTAACGAGCAAGATTATCATTTTCAAGTCTTATTTTTAATTTTGAAAAAATTAGGATTTGATTGGGCTAAAAACCTCTTCCATTTAAGTTATGGAATGGTAGATTTGCCAAGTGGTAAAATGAAAAGTCGTGAAGGTACTGTTGTAGATGCAGACGATTTAATGCAGGATATGACGAATACAGCCGAAGAAATTTCAAGCGAACTTGGTAAACTTGATGGCTATTCAGAAACCGATAAACAAGAACTCTATCAAACTATTGGTATGGGTGCGTTAAAATATTACATTCTAAAAGTAGACCCTAAAAAACGTATTTTATTCGACCCAAAAGAGTCTGTAGATTTTCAAGGAAATACAGGGCCTTTTATTCAATATACGTATGCGCGAATTCAAGCTATTTTAAGAAAAGCAGATTTTAATATATCTCAATCTATTACAGATATTGTGTTACATGAAAAAGAACGCGACCTAATTAAGCAAATAGAATTATTTCCTGAAGTTATTCAAAATGCAGCAAACAATCACAGTCCAGCGTTAATTGCAAATTATATTTACGATTTAGTAAAAGGATTTAATTCGTTTTATCAAAATGTTTCTATTCTTGGTGCTGATTCTGAAACTGAAAAGGTTTTCCGTGTTCAACTTTCACAATCGGTGGCACAAATTATTAAAAATGGCTTTAGTTTGTTAGGTATTCATGTGCCAGAACGCATGTAAGTTGTTTTAGACATGGATATTTTTAGTGGAGATTTGCTGTCAAACTATATGTTTTTGATGGTTTTTCGGTTAAAATAAAACGCGAAACGAAAGATTTGGCGTAATTCCTAATGCTACATTTTCTACTAGAATTACGTTGTTATTAGCATCCATGATATAATAACTATTTATGATGTTTTCCGTGTCAAAAATATTCCAAACGGAAGCGCCAATCTGTGCTTTGGTGTGTTTTGAAAGTTGAAAACTATAAATGGCTGAAAAATCAGTTCGCCAATAATCAGGTAAATTTTCTGCATTGGGTTCTCCGTAAACAAGTGTGTTGGAAGCTTCGGTTTGACCACTTTCTATTAATGTGTTGGGTTTTCCTGAATGCCAATTCATGCCTAATGCTAATTTCAAACGATTTAACGCGTAGGTTCCAGATACATTTAATTGGTGTTTGATGCCTACATTATTTGGAAACTTGTCGCCATTATGTAATTCTGGAAAGGTGTATGCGTTTTTGCTATAAGAATAACTTAACCAAGTGCTAAAATTTTCAAATTGCTTATTGATTAAAAAATCCAATCCTGTTACATGATATGCTCCAATAGAATTGGTGTATTGAAACTGATTTTGAAAACCTTGGCTTCTAGACGAAATGCCATCAACCTGTTTGATGTAGCCTTCCAAACTAATTAATAATTGGTTTTTGTTGTAATGAATTCCGGTGGAAAGTTGCTGACTTTTTATGACTGGAATATCGTCGTTATTAGCTAAAATCCATCGTCTCTTTTCAATGCCTAAAAAATCGTTTTGTAAATCAATAATTTGTGATGTTGTTTGGCTTTTTAGTTCTGCTAAAACTTCAACCCGAAAATTTTCAGCAATAATTTGATTGAAGCTCACGCGTGGTTCAAAATAGAAATCTGAAAATTTCTCTATATAATTTGCCCGAAATCCAAAGCGTGCTCGCGTATTTCCGGATTTCGATTTATAGGTTAATTCGTTATAAAATCCGTGCGTTCGTAACACTTCCTTAATATACCGTCTAAAATTTGGACTGGAAACGTCTTCAAGGTTACTGATGCCAACTTCAGAATATTGGTAACCACCTTCGTAATTTAATTGCGCATCTACGTTGTAAAGAATATGTGCTTTAAAACTACCATCAGTTACTTCGTTTTCTTGAATGAGTTTCTGATTATTACTCACATCAGCATGATTAGCATACAGATCATATGTGGAAAAATAGGCTTGAAATGTTGTTTGTAATTTAGGATTCCAATTTTTAGAGTACTTGCTATTTATGGCGAAGCTACCTTGTGTAAGTTGACTATCTGAAAGCGTATTGCTGTTGTTTATAGTGGCAGTTTCTCCGTAATCCAAGGCGTTTTCAATGTTTAAAAAACTGACTTCCAATTTGTCCTTTTCGGAAATATCATAAATCAGTTTGGCAGAAACATCATAAAAATAGAATTTTTCCGAGTTTGTTAAAACCGTTTCTGTAGGGTTTGTTAAATCGGAATCTTGAAAAATGCGTTTAAAATATTGCTTATAAGTTGGCGTGTTAAAAACGTCGGTAAGTGAACGCCTTCCTGCAATTTGTAAGCCTATTTTTTCTGAAATAGGAATACTAACAAAAGCATCAGCAGCTAACATATTGGCACCTATTCCTGCTTGTATGCTTTTTGAAATGGTATTGGAACTTTGCATATCAATAATTCCAGAAACACCATCGCCAAATTGTGCGCTAGAACCATTTTTAGAAACTAAAACATGATCAATCAATGATGGATTGAAAGCTGAAATAAGTCCGAAAAAATGTCCGGATTGATACATTTTTACACCATCCCAGAGAATGAGATTTTGATCGTTAGTGCCACCACGAATATTTAAATTAGAAACGCGCTCATCAGCACTTGTAATTCCTGGCAAGGCTTGAATGGTTTGTAATACATCAGGTTCTATCAAGCCAGGTAAAATTCCAAAGGTTTTTAAATTAACATGTGTTGTTCCATCCGCTTGGACTGAAATGCCTTCGGTTAAATAATTATTAAGAATAACCTCGTCCAGATATTGGGTTTTGGTAATATCTGAAAATTCAATAGGTCTCACGGCATAACTATTTTCTGAAACCAATTCAAAAATCAAACGCGTTTCAGTTTCTAAATACGTGATGAGTTTTGCTTTTGAAATGTTTTTGCTTGGAGGACGTATCTCTTTATCGGAAATCGTAGCATCAGCATAAGAAAATGACAGCTGGTATTCCTGCTCAATATGTTCTAAAACGGATTGTAAGGATTCTTTATTGTCGGAATTATTTTGAGCTTGAAGTATTCCAAACACGCCAAAAAAGCAGCAAAAAAATATAATAAAGGGTTTATTTTTCATGTAAAACAATCAAACCATTTTCTTTAGTATAAGTAATATTTAAAGGTAATGTAATAGCTTTTAAGGCTAATTCTAAATCTCTATGAACAAATTTACCTGTAAATAATACGGATGTGTTTATCGTTTTTGCATCAACTTTCAGTTTATATTGACGCTCCAATTCGTTTAAAACAAATTTGTACGGCATGCTTTTAAACTGACTTTCGTTGTGTAACCAAGATGGATCAAGATTGTTTTCTTTTTCTTGTGCAATAAATTCCCCATCTAGAATTAAAAATTGATCGCCTGGTTTTAAAACCATATTTTTATGGTCAGTTGTAACCTGTACGGAGCCTTCATAACAAACCACTTCAAAAATATCATTTCTATTTTCTACTAAAAATTGGGTTCCTAAAACGGTAATAGTTCCAGAAGCTGTTTGAACATTAAATTTGGAGCCTTTTTCAACTTTAAAATAAGCTTCGCCATTTAAGGTCAATTCACGTTGGTTTTTCCAGCTTTTTTTATTGTAGGTTATTTGGGATTGTGCATTTAAAGTTACTTCAGAATAATCCGGTAACTCAATCGTTGTTTTTTCAGCGGTTAATGTTGAAATATGTGTGTCTAAAGTCGTTGTGTAATAATACACACTAAACGAAATAGCAATTAAAGCAGCCATCCTTAAAATAGGTTTTAACCATTTTGTTTTTGATTCCGGTTTTTTAGAAATTTCTGCTGAAATAGTTTCATAAGCAACGGACGCATCAAACTTTGGCGCTTTAAAATGCATCAAGTTTTCTGATAATTTCATAAGCGCGTCATAATCATCAAGTGCCTTAAAAGCGGCTAATTCTTGAGGATTCAAGTCGTCTTGCAACCATTTTTGTATCAGTTCTTCTTGATTCATAATTTACCTATTCATGTATATAACAAGTTCGTTGGTGTTTTTCCTACCTCGTTTTTAAACTATTTATTTAAATTCCTTCAATATCTTTTCGTAAGTGTTTTAAAGCTCCATAAATGCGTTTTTCTACAGCTTTGGTTGAGATGTTTAGCATGTCGGCAATTTCTTTATGTTTTTTCCCTTCAACCCGATTCAATAAAAAGGCCACACGTTGTGCTTCGGTTAAATTGGAAATCGCTTTTTGGAGTTTTACCATATATTCATGCTCTTCTAAAAGGAATTCGGGTGTTTCGTTTGTGGATGATTTGGGTTTTATTTCTTGAAATTTCAATACCACTTTTTGATGCGCCACAGCATTTAACATGAGGTTGTTGGCAACCGTAAACAAATACGATTTTGCTTTAGATGGCTTGATGTCTTTACAGTTTTTCCATAACTTTATAAAAGCCTCTTGAACGTGATCTTGCGGATTTAAATGGCTTCCAAATTTGTAGTATAAAAAATCATGCAAGTTTTTGGCATGCGTTTTAAACAGCTTGGAAAACAGCTGTTCATTACAAATATGATCATTTAAATCTTTAGACATTTTTTAATTTCTGTCTGTAAATGTATAAAAAAAGTCATGGCATGGTAGGAGTTTTTGAATTTAAACTGTTTTATAAGAAATGAGTCTAATTAAAACATATATCATGAAACAACCAATCAAATTTATCTTCTTATTTGTCGGAATTCTGTTTTTTACAGTTACCGCATGTCAAGATGAGGTCATTGAAGAAACGCCTCCAAACGAACAAGAAATTATTCAGTCCGATTCCAATTTGGCTAACTTAATGCGAAACACGTCAGCCAACGATGGTAGTGTGGATAATATTCTTGATGGTTCGGATTGCTTTACAGTTAATTTACCTGTAACAATTGTGGCTAATGGTATTACTATAACCATTGAATCGCTTACTGATTTAAGTCTGTTGGAAGCTATTTTTGATGCCAGTAATACCGATGAAGACGATTTAGATTTCCTATTTCCAATAAGCATAATTTTAAATGATTATACCGAGATTGATATCGATTCAATAGAAGCCTTAGAAGCATTTATTGAATCCTGTATTATAGATGATGACATAATAGAATGTGCTGATTTTGTGTACCCAATTTCCTTTTCCATTTATAACACCAGTTTTCAAATTATTGATACCGTTGTAATAGATAATGATTACGAATTATATATCTTTTTAGAAGGTTTAGATGATGGTAATAATGGTGCTGTTCTAACAAGCTTAAATTTTCCAGTGTCCATTCAATATACAAATGGTACAACGATTGAAGTTGCTAATAATCAAGCATTAGAGGAAGCTATCAATGCGGCTAATGAAAACTGTTTTTATGATTGTGATCTTGATGATGTTATTGAAAATTTACAAGAATGTCATTGGAATATTGTGAGCTATAATAGTGACGATACCTTTATAGAATATGATGTGTTTTTCAACGATAATGGCACAGTAGAATTCATAATAGATTTTATAACGGTTGCTATTGGTGGAAATTGGAGTGCTTCTACAACCAATGAAGGTGTAGTGATTTCAATTTCAGAATTAACGGCTTATGCCGAAGCTTTAGAAGGCAATTGGTTAATTGAAAATTGTAATGATGATAGAATGGTATGGACGCAACAAATAAATTCTGAAACGGTTGAAATGGTTTTGGAGCAAGACTGTCAAGAGAATCCATTTAGTTGTTTTGACGATGTATCTATTACAGCTTGTGATTTTGATAACGACGGATTTGCAATTTTTGAACTGGAGACTCAAGTGTTAGGGAATGTTATTTGTACTGTGGATTTCACACCGTCATTTCATGTAACATTGGGAGATGCTGAAAATAATGTAAATGCCATAGCCCAACCGAATTCGTATTCAAATACCACAAACCCACAAACTGTTTATTTGAGAATTGAAGCTTTAAATGGTGATTTTCAGATTTACGAAATTGATTTAGTACTAGAAAATTGTAGTGCCAATTGTTTAGAATCAGATATTGATAACTATTTACAATCCTGTATTTGGAATGTGGTAAGTTATAATGGCGACGACCATTTAATTATGTATGAATTTGATTTTGTTTCAAATTCCGAAGTCATTGTTACAGGTAATGGTATGACTATTACTGCCTTTTGGTCTACTGAACAATCAGGAACTTCCGTAGCGCTTTTATTAAGTGGTGTAAATGGGCCAGATATTCAAGCTGTTAATGAGTATTGGTTAATTGTAGCTTGTGATGAAGACCGATTGGAAATGGTTACTGCCAATAATACAAACATGGTTATGGAACGTGATTGTCCAACCTGTAATAATCCGGGTGCTTTAACTAACGATTTAATAATTTATATGCCTTTTGGTAATGAGGTTCGAGATTTAATTGGAGGAACTGTTATTAACGATTTTAGTTTAACCGAAGATCGAGCAGGTAATGCAACATGTGCCGCTTTATTTGAAGGAAATGCTAATTTCTCTATTCCAGTTACAGCTCAAAACCAATTGGTTCAAGGCGATAATTTTTCAGTAAGTGTTTGGTTTAAAATGCAAAATACCACTGCAGGAAATTTTGAAACCATTTTCCAAAAAGGAAGCGTTAATTCCGAAGGGTTTCAATTGGCTGTTTACGATTTAAATACGCCTCTGGTAAGTGATACGACTAACGGTTACGGACTATGGGATAATGATTGGAATGGTGAAGTTGATGTGCAATGGGAAAACACAGATTGGCATCATTTGGTTGTTACGAGAGACTCAAATAATACCATACGATTGTATAGAGATGGACAATTACGAAATATTGATGAAAACTCCACGTTCAATATTGATACAGATCCACTGAATGATTATTTTATTGGTCAATTTTTTACAGGACATTTAGATGATTTACGCGTGTACAAACGAACCTTAAGCCCTGATGATGTAGGTGATTTGTATAATCTTGAAGCAGATTGTTTTCAATGTTTATAAACGGTTAGTTATTGGTTTTATTTTTAGTAGAAAAGAGTTGTCAATTATGGCAGCTCTTTTTTATGTAATTAAAATAACAGCATCGCTTTATTAATAGCAATCAAATCATTAAATTTGCATCTTTAAAAATCATAAGAAGTATGTTTAATAATTTAAGTGAAAAGTTAGATAAAGCGTTACACGTATTAAAAGGTCATGGTAGTATTACGGAAGTAAACGTTGCCGAAACCTTAAAAGAAGTACGTAGAGCCCTTTTAGATGCCGATGTTAACTTTAAAATTGCTAAAGATTTTACCGTTCGTGTAAAGGAAAAAGCACTTGGACAAAATGTATTAACAACACTTCAGCCAGGCCAATTAATGGTTAAAATCGTTAAAGACGAATTAACCGAATTAATGGGTGGCGATGCAGAAGGTCTGAATTTATCAGGAACACCAAGCATTATTTTAATGTCTGGTTTACAAGGTTCTGGTAAAACAACCTTTTCTGGTAAACTGGCCAATTTTCTAAAAACTAAAAAAACCAAGAAGCCGTTATTAGTTGCCTGTGATGTGTATCGTCCTGCTGCTGTAGATCAGTTGCACGTTGTAGGTGATCAAATTGGTGTTGAGGTTTATAGTGATAAAGGCAATACAGATCCAGTTGCCATTGCTCAAGCAGGTATTGCACATGCCAAAGCAAATGGTTTTAATGTGGTTATTATTGATACAGCTGGTCGTTTGGCAGTTGATGAAGTCATGATGACCGAAATCTCCAACATCCATAAAGCCATCCAACCACAAGAAACCTTATTTGTTGTGGATTCTATGACAGGTCAAGATGCGGTGAATACAGCAAAAGCCTTTAATGATGTCTTAAATTTTGATGGTGTTATCCTGACTAAATTAGATGGTGATACACGTGGTGGAGCTGCTATTTCTATTAAATCGGTTGTAAATAAACCTATTAAGTTTATTGGTACTGGCGAAAAAATGGAAGCGATTGACGTTTTCTATCCATCGCGTATGGCTGATCGTATTTTGGGAATGGGAGATGTTGTGTCTCTTGTTGAAAGAGCTCAAGAACAATATGATGAAGAAGAAGCTAGAAAACTTCAGAAAAAAATTGCCAAAAACCAATTTGGGTTTGATGATTTCTTAAAGCAGATTCAGCAAATCAAGAAAATGGGTAATATGAAAGATCTTATCGGCATGATTCCTGGTGCAGGAAAAATGATGAAAGATATTGATATAGACGATGATGCATTTAAAGGTATTGAAGCCATGATTCATTCCATGACACCTTTAGAAAGAACAAATCCATCTGTTATAAATGCCAGTAGGAAAAAACGTATTGGACAAGGTTCAGGAACATCTGTTCAGGAGGTGAATCAGCTTTTAAAGCAGTTTGACCAAATGGGTAAAATGATGAAAATGATGCAGGGTGGAAAAGGAAAAGCCATGATGCAAGCCATGAAAGGGATGAGGTAATGTTCAGTTACCAGTTTGCAGTCGGGAATTTCAATAATATCTTATTAAATAGTAATAAAATGGATTTCAAAAAACTTTTAGCATATCAAAAAGCATTTGATTTAGCTATGGATATTTTTGAAATCTCGAAAAATTTTCCAAAAGAAGAAACATACGCATTGACAGATCAAATTAGAAGAAGTTCACGTTCTGTGAATGCTAATTTGGCAGAAGCTTATAGAAAGAGAGTTTATCCAAAACATTACAATAGCAAGCTAAGTGATGCTGATGCAGAGAATTCAGAAACAAATACATGGTTAGATTTTGCTTTAGCTTGTAATTATATTTCAAAAGAACAGCACATAGATTTATCAAATGAAGGAATAGAAGTTGGTAAATTAATGAATTATATGATTAATAATCATGGAAAATTCGGAGTCAATCCAGAATGATTATTTAGTGAATTGAAAACTAAAACCGCAAGAGTAAGAACTGGAAATTGCGACTGAAAACTATTATATATGGTCATACTAGACGGAAAAAAAGTAAGCAACGACATTAAAAATGAAATTGCTGACGAGGTTAAAAAAATGAAGGCAAAAGGGGAGAAGGTTCCTCATTTGGCGGCTATTATTGTCGGAAACGATGGCGCTAGTTTAACCTATGTTGCTAGTAAAGTGAGAGCTTGTGAACGTGTTGGTTTTGAATCTACCATGGTGCGTTTATCCAATACAACTAGTGAGATTGAATTGCTGGATAAAATTCAAGATTTAAATGAAAACCCAGATATAGATGGTTTCATTATTCAATTACCACTTCCGCCTCAAATTAATACGCAAAAAGTTTTAATGGCTGTAAATCCAGATAAAGATGTGGATGGTTTCCACCCGATGAATTTTGGTAAAATGGCCTTGGATATGTCAACGTTTATTCCTGCAACACCTTTTGGAATTTTGGAATTATTAGATAGATATAATGTGGAGACCAAAGGAAAACATACCGTTGTTATTGGACGTAGTCATATTGTTGGTCGTCCAATGAGTATTTTAATGGGAAGAAAAGGATTTCCAGGAAACTCTACGGTAACATTAACGCATAGCCACACAAAAAATATTACGCAAATAACAAGTCAAGCCGATATTATTATAACAGCTTTAGGTCATCCAAATTATTTAAAAGCCGAAATGGTAAAGGATGATGTTGTCATTATTGATGTTGGAATTACACGTGTACCAGATGATAATTCGCCAAAAGGCTATATTATTACAGGCGATGTAGATTTTGAAAATGTGAGTAAAAAAGCAAGTTATATTACACCTGTTCCAGGAGGAGTTGGTCCTATGACGATTGCCATGTTGCTCAAAAATACCTTATTGGCTAGAGAACGACACATGCAATAAAGACCTTATATTGTAACGTGAATTTTTTACAAATCTTATTTATAAATTCTGGCAGATTACAATTTGGTAGCATAGAACATGTATTACCAATTGGTCTGGCTATTCTATTTTGTAGCGTTCTCATTCGCTTTGCGCGTAAAAAATTATCTACTAACCAAAAACATCTAGTTTTTAAGTGGCTAGGTATTTTTGTTTCGCTGACCATTGTATTATTTCATGCGCACAAAATCAGTTTAGGAGGCTATGCCATATCTAAAGATTTACCCTTATTTCTATGTAGTTTTTTAGCCTTAATTATTCCCGTATTTACCTCTTACAAAAAGTATTGGATGTATGAAATTCTTTTGTTTTGGATTATTGCCGGAACATTGCAAGGTGTTATTACGCCAGATATTGCTGAAGGGTTTCCTAGTTTAGACTATTTCAGATATTGGATTGTTCATTTGGGTTTACTCACCATTATTTTTTATGCCACGTTCGTATTACATATGCGACCAAAATTTAAAAGTGTTATTAAGTCCTTTTTAGCATTGCAAGTTTATGTCGCTGCCATAATGCTTATTAATTATGTATTAAATTCTAATTACTTCTATTTAAATAGAAAACCAGAATCCGCTTCGGCACTGGATTATTTAGGTGATTATCCGTATTATTTACTTGTTGTAGAATTAATTTTAATTCCGTTTTTCTTATTAATTTATTTACCGTTTTATTTAACAGGTAAAAAAAAGAAACTTACTTCAGAATAGAAACGGTGAGTTTAGAGAATTTTTCAAGAACTTATTTCGCAAACAATTGGCTCATATCTTTAAAAGCTTTGAACTCCAAAGAATTACCTGCCGGATCATAAAAAAACATAGTAGCTTGTTCGCCCACTTGCCCTTCAAAACGAATATAAGGCTCAATAACAAAATTGATATTTTTAGATTTTAAGTGTTCTGAAAATTCTTGAAAATCAGTCCAAGGTAAAACCACACCATAGTGAGGTACTGGAACCGATTTTCCATCCACAGAATTGGTATGTAATACGGCGTCAGATTTTGGTTTATAGTGAATAACTAATTGATGACCGAAGAAATTAAAATCGACCCAATGGTCACTACTTCGGCCTTCTTCGCAGTTTAATACATTACGATAAAAAATACGACAAGCCTCCAAATTATGAACTGGAATAGCAATATGAAAGGGTGAAATAGTGGACATATAACTTATCTTCTGGATTGTTTAGCGATTGTTTTATTGGCAAACGTTTTGTCTGAATCTACTAATAAACGGTTTAATTCCGTGAATTCTGATTTGGTAAATTCTCTATACTCACCAACAGGTATATCTAATTTAATATTCATAATCCGAATACGTTTCAGTGCTACAACTTCATAAGTTAAATATTCACACATACGACGAATTTGTCTATTCAAACCTTGCGTTAATATAATTCTAAACTCATGAGTGCCTAGTTTTTCAACCTCGCATTTTTTTGTTGTTTTATCTAGATCTTCTAAATAAATTCCTCGAGCCATATGTTGAATAAACGTTTGGGAGATCGGTTTGTCAACGGTTACAATATATTCTTTATCATGATTATTACTACCGCGTAATATTTTGTTTACAATATCGCCATCATCTGTCAAGAAGATTAAACCTTCACTAGGCTTGTCTAAACGACCAATAGGAAAAATGCGTTTAGGGTATTTTATATAATCAATGATATTATCTTTTTCCACACGTGTATCTGTTGTACAAACTATGCCAACAGGCTTGTTAAAGGCCAAATAAACAAACGGGTTGTCGTTGCCTTTTATTTCTTTACCATCTACTTCAACAACATCAGATTCTGATACTTTGGTCCCCATTTCTGGAACAACGCCATTAATGGTTACACGTCTTGCATCAATAAGTTTATCGGCAGCTCTACGTGAGCAATATCCAACTTCGCTTAAATATTTATTGAGTCTCGTTAATTTTTCTTCCATAGTGCAAAGATATCATTTTAGCTTTTTAAAAACTCATAAATGTAATTGGATATACTATCGTCTATTAACGAATGTCCAAATCCTGTTGTGGTTATTAGTTTGCTGTTTTTTAGGCTGTTATTAATGGATAGTGCATCTTGATACGGAATGATAGTGTCTTTTTCATCGTGAATAATGAGCCCTTCTAAACTTAATGTTTCTAAATATTTAGCGGTTGAGAAATTTTCAGGCTCTTCATTAAATCTATCTTTTGCTAGCTGATTAATGGCATTTACAGTGCGTTTGCTGAAGCCCATCATTTTGTAATAGCGATTTAAAACATCAGTGAATTCAGAAGGTGTGCCTAATAAAATCATCTTTTTTAAAGCTTTATAATCGCTGTTTGTTTGCGAAAAAACGGAAGCCATACCACCAACGGAATGACCAATAATAAAATCGGGCTTAAACTTTTTTGAAACAGCTTTTATAAATTCCGCATATAAAATAGCGTTAAATCGTTTGCTTCCAGATTTGCCATGAGCAGGTGCATCTAATGCAATAATGTTGTAACCTAATTTTCTCAAGGGTTCAATTAGATACTGCCATCTCGCAGCATTACTTTCCCAGCCGTGAGCCAATAGAATGGTGTTACCTTTTCCCAACCATCTGTAGGTCATAACTGCCATGTTATTCACGGTTAGTTCTTCCCGGAAGGCGGTGCCTAAAAAATCAAACTGTTTTTCCGTTAGTCTACCACGTCTTGGTGTTGTAAATAAATATAAAGCCAAACGTGCAGCAGATTTTTTAGAAAATAATCCAATAACATTTATAATAAAGCCGATGAGTTTTTGAATGATACTCATGGGTTTTCGCGATTAACTAAATCCATAGAAAAAGCAGGTTTACATATAGCCAAATAAACGCAAGGTTCTGTAAACGGATTGGAATATTGAACACGTGTGTTTTTATTTATTTTGATGGATTGTCCGGCTTCTAAAACAATTTCTTCGCCATCAATTATAAACTGTTTTTTTCCTTTAATGATGAATGTGTATTCATCAAATTTAGGCGTTTGAAACGGTTCACTCCAGCCCGCAGGTGCTACCATGTGTGCAATGCTAATTTCTGAATTGCCATCGGTTGCTAACCCAAAATGTTCTTTAATTATCTTTCCATCAGGTGTTGGGAAAACGTATGGATTGTCCTGAACTTGATATGTTTTCATACTTATTATTTTAAAGGTTTCGCTTAATTATATATTGCAAACTATTTTTAAGAGATACAAGTTGACAATCGCTAGTATATGGTGCTTGAATGCAAGTTGTGTTTTGCATTTTTTTTAGTATTTAGTTCTCTAAAACTTCAAGAAAATTAATCCCAGCCAATCATGAAATATTTAATTTTAGCTGTCTCTGGAATTTGTAAAGCTTCAATTTTAGCGTTAGAATCAAACTGTAAACTTGCTGGTAATTCTTTCTTATCGATCGTGAAAAAGGCATTGATTTCATTCACGAAAACAACCACATTTTTAATGGTATTTTGAATACTTGAAATTTTATACTGCTTTTGAATATCACCAAATGTACTTTTCGTTGAAATGCCTTTTTCTGTTTTATAACGCGAATCTATCACTTTTATCGTGCTAATAGTTGCTGTGGGATCTGTTGTTGTCACGGGGCTTAATACTAATAACGTATTTCCAGCTTTATCATAAATTTGGATGTCAGAATAGTCTTTCATATAAGCTTCGGTATTTGATAATTTCACAATAGAATCGTTTGGGAATATCATCTCCAAATCAGCAACTTTTGTGGAATCCGTTAGCATTCCAATATTTTGGTTGCCAATTAAAAATGGATCTTGTTCTTTCGTGCAACTAGTGAATACGGCTGTAACTATAATTAGGCTTAAAATGATTTTTTTCATTTGGGTGTTATTTTTTTAATTGTGTTTTTAGTTTATGATTTTTTAGAACTGCTCATCGCTTTGCTTAAGATACCAAAAACGCTTCTAATAAAAGTGGCGCTTGTCAGGACTTTTACTATCGGGTTCATTCGCGAACTTGAACGACTCGTGCTTTTTTTAGATTCGGCTTTTTTTAGGGCTTCCTTTTCTTTTTGTGCTTTTTCTTTTAATTCATCAGCTTCGGCTTCTTCAATTTTTTTATTGAGCAATTCGTAAGCACTTTCTCTATCTATGTCATCATTGTATTTCTTCACCAATTTAGAATCCGATAAAAGTGCTTGAAGTTCGCTGTCTGTTAAAACATCCATGCGACTCATTGGCGCACGCATCATGGTAGCTGCCAGAGGCGTTGGTCTTCCTTTTTCATCTAAAGCAGAAACTAAAGCTTCTCCAGTGCCTAGAGATGTTAATATACTAGCCGTATCATAATATTCTGTATCTGGATAATTTTGTGCTGCCAACTTTATGGCTTTTCTATCTTTAGCAGTAAAAGCACGCAAAGCATGCTGTACTTTTAAACCTAATTGACTTAAAACGGCTTCTGGAACATCAGTTGGGTTTTGAGTAACAAAATATAACCCAACACCTTTACTCCGTATGAGTTTTACAATACTTTCTATTTGATTTAATAAGGCTTTGGAAGCTTCATTAAAGATTAAATGCGCTTCATCGATAAACAAAATTAATTCAGGTCGTCCAGAATCGCCTTGTTCTGGAAAGGTGGCGTAAATTTCCGCCAATAGACTCAACATAAAGGTTGAAAACAATTTGGGCTTATCCTGAATATCTGTTAAACGAATAATATTTATATAACCACGACCATTTTCATCAACACGCAATAAATCATCAACTTCAAACGATTTTTCACCAAAAAACAAATCGCCTCCTTGTTGTTCAATCTCAACTATCTTACGTAAAATAGCACCAGTTGATGCGGTAGAAATTCGGCCGTATGAATCTTCAAATTCCTCGCGGCCTTCATCTGTGGCATATTGCAGAATTTTTTTAAAATCTTTTAAATCTAAAAGCGGTAATTTATTATCATCACAATACTTAAATATAACTGATATAATTCCGGCTTGGGTTTCCGTAACATCTAAAATTCGCGAAATTAAAACGGGTCCAAATTCACTGATAGTTGCCCGAAGTCGCACACCATTTTGTTCCGAAAGGGTTAAAATTTCAACAGGAAACGCTTTTGGGTTAAAAGGAAGTCCAATTTGAGCATGACGTTCATCAATTTTTGCATGACCAGGACTTGGTTGTGCCAACCCACTTAAATCACCTTTAATATCCATTAATAAAACGGGAACACCTTTTTCGCTTAAATTTTCAGCCAATACCTGAAGTGTCTTTGTTTTACCTGTTCCTGTAGCACCAGCAATTAAGCCATGTCTGTTCATGGTTTTTAAAGGCACATTTACAAAAGCATTGGGAACGGTTTTACCATCAAGCATGGCGGAACCCAAGGTTATAAATTCACCCTTATTGGTATTTCCTTCTAATATATGTTTGAAAAAAGTCTCGTTTCTGTCCATGAGTAATAATTTGCATAAAAGTACAATTCTTAAATTAATCATCGGAATCTTTTTTAAACAATATCAGGTTGGTAGAATGGTTATCGGTTTGTCAGAACTATTTATTTAATCAAGAAAAATGAGATGTTGTATGACATAGAATTATTAAATATTGGAGCCATCATAGCACTTACTAAATCCTGTTTTATATCTTTGCAGACTATGACAAGAAGTGAAAGACAAGAGTTGCTAGATAAAGGGCTTTTATTGCCCTTAATGGAGGAGTTTTACACCATTCAAGGTGAAGGTTTCCACAAGGGGACGGCTGCCTATTTTATACGAATTGGTGGTTGTGATGTTGGTTGTCATTGGTGTGATGTGAAGGAAAGCTGGTTGGCTGAACTACATCCACCAACTGAAACGGAAAAAATTGTTGCCAATGCTGAAAAATACAGCAAAACAATTGTGGTAACAGGCGGTGAGCCTTTAATGTGGGATATGACGGTTTTAACCAATCAATTGAAAGCAAAAGGTATGCAAACCCATATTGAAACCTCTGGTGCTTATGAGTTAACAGGTGCTTGGGATTGGATTTGCCTTTCGCCTAAAAAATTAAAATTACCAACACAACGTGTTTATGACAATGCAAATGAATTAAAGGTGATTGTTTATAATAAAGACGACTTTAAATTTGCGGAAGAACAAGCTGCAAAAGTGAATAAAGATTGTATTTTATATTTACAGCCTGAATGGAGTAAACGCGATAAAATGGTGCCAGAAATTGTAGATTATGTTATGGCAAATCCGAAATGGAAAGTGTCATTACAAACCCATAAATATTTAAATATACCATAAAAAAAACGCCTTGAATATTCAAGGCGTTTTTTATTATAATCGAAATGTTTTTTATTTTGAAGAGGTAGGAACAGATACTCTAATTTTTTCCCATCCCATGTGCATGTTGGCATCATCATCAAAACTTATAGAAAATGCTTCTAAAGATTCATTAGCTATTTTTACGGGAGCCATAACGCGCGCCACATCATTTTCTTCATTGTAGGAATATGATCCCCAAGTATTCAGATCTTTATTAATAATAATTGTCCACGCTTTGTCTCCAGGAATGGTAAATAAAGAATATGTTCCTTTTTCTATCATTTTCCCACCAAAATTGGTGTCTTTATAAAATGTAACTTCAACGGCTTCATTAGCTCCAGTACGCCAAACCTTATCATTTGGTGCTAATTTGTCTAGTGAGCGATTGTTAAGTTGTGGTCTGCTGTAAACGACTTTTATAGATTTGTTGGCATCCTTGTAATCTGAAGGAAAAGATGTTGCGTCCATTGGGCTTTTATCTAATTTAGAAAACTCTTGAGCAGATAAGCTTGTTGTGAATACCATAACCAAAGCAAACGCTATTGATGTAATAAATGTTGATTTTTTCATGTTTATGATTTTTATTTCGTTAAAAATATTTAATAATTCTTAAACAGTCGCAAATTTTCTGGAAACTTTACAATTTATCGGGAATACATTAAAATCAAATTTATTTTATTTCATATTTATATAAATTTTCTGTTTTTTGTTTAAAATTATAACTAAAATTGAATTTATTGTTTTTAAAATATATTATTATATTCATATTTGCTTCAATAAATAAATTATACAAAAGATTATGTGTGGAATTGTATGTGCATTCGAGTTGAAACAGAAAGCAACTGAATTAAGACCTCAAGTATTAGAAATGGCGAAAAAAATCAGGCATCGTGGGCCAGATTGGAGTGGGATATATGATAATGAAAACGCTATCATGGCGCACGAACGTTTAGCTATTGTTGATCCAGCTTCTGGAAAGCAACCGTTAGTTAGTGCTGATAAAAAATTAGTATTAGCAGCCAATGGCGAAATCTATAACCATCGTGAGTTGCGTAAGCAGTTTCCAGATTACAATTTTCAAACAGAAAGTGATTGCGAAGTCATTTTAGCACTCTATCAAGAAAAAGGTGTTCATTTTTTAGATGAGATGAATGGAATTTTTGGATTTGCAATTTATGATGTAGAGAAAGACGCGTACTTTGTAGCGCGAGATCACATGGGGATTATTCCCTTATATATTGGTTGGGATGAACATGGTACCTTTTATGTCGCTTCAGAATTAAAAGCGTTAGAAGGCTATTGCACCAAAATTGAATTATTTCCTCCAGGACATTACTTGTCTAGTAAAGATGGTGAATTTGTACAATGGTATAAACGCGATTGGATGGAATATGATGCCGTAAAGGAAAACGCAACGAATATTGCTGAAATTAAAAAAGCCTTGGAAGCTGCAGTTCATAGACAACTTATGAGCGATGTACCTTATGGTGTTTTATTGTCAGGTGGATTGGATTCGTCTGTAACGTCAGCCATCGCCAAGAAATATGCGCAAAAACGTATTGAAAGCGATGATACAACAGATGCTTGGTATCCACAATTACATAGTTTTTCAGTCGGATTAGAAGGGTCGCCAGATTTAGCCGCAGCCAGAAAGGTTGCGGACCATATTGGAACGGTTCATCATGAAATAAAATTCACAATCCAAGAAGGATTAGATGCGATAAAAGATGTTATTTACCAGTTAGAAACGTATGATGTAACAACTATTCGTGCGAGTACACCTATGTATTTAATGGCACGAGTTATAAAATCCATGGGAGTAAAAATGGTGTTATCTGGTGAAGGTGCTGATGAATTATTTGGCGGTTATTTATACTTTCATAAAGCACCAAATGCTCAAGAATTTCATGAAGAAACCGTTCGGAAATTAAGCAAATTGCATCAGTATGACTGTTTACGAGCTAACAAAAGTCTAGCTGCTTGGGGAATTGAAGGGCGTGTACCATTTTTGGATAAAGAATTTATGGATGTGGCTATGCGTATCAACCCACAAGATAAAATGATTAATGGCGAACGCATGGAAAAATGGGTTGTTAGAAAAGCCTTTGAAGATATGATTCCTGAATCTGTAGCTTGGCGACAAAAAGAACAATTTAGTGATGGTGTAGGTTATAGTTGGATAGATTCCTTAAAAGAGGTGGTTGCCACAGAAGTAAGTGATGAGCAACTAGCAAACGCGAAGTATAAGTTTCCATTGCAAACACCAACTAGTAAGGAGGAGTTTTATTACCGTTCTATTTTTGCTGAACACTTTCCAAGTGATGCTGCAGCCCTATGCGTACCACAAGAGGCTAGTGTAGCTTGTAGCACCAAAATTGCCTTGGAATGGGATGAAAGTTTTAAAAATATGAACGACCCAAGCGGAAGAGCCGTTGCTAATGTGCATGCTGACGCGTATTAATGAGGTTCTGAATTTTCTAGACGCAGTCGCAGAAAATTCAGTTAAACCGAATTAATCCCGATGTATATCGGGATCTTATAGTGATTACACATTTTGTTTTATTTATTCAAAGATTAAGCATTTTTAAAATTAAATAATTGAAAGCCAGTTTTTAAGCTGGCTTTTTTATGGGTTTATTTCTAATGTTTCACTACATTTAGAAACACAAACCACCCATATCTATATCATTATTCCTGCTTACAAACTAATAGTAAGCCCATGATTAAGTTCTTCAGAAAAACACGCTATAACCTCATGAAAACTAGCAAAATAGGTAAATACTTCAAATACGCCATTGGTGAAATCGTACTCGTTGTTATAGGTATTCTTATTGCACTTTCAATTAACAATTGGAATGAAAACCGAAAACATGCCATTGCCGAACAAGAGTTTTTTAAGAGTATTAAAGATGATCTAAAACAAGATCTAGATTTTATAAATTATGTTCAATCCTATTCCAAACCTAAAATTGATGCCTATAACCTGTTAAGTAGTAAATATTCAGAAGATTATGACAGCCACAAAACGACAATAGACTCTTTAATGGCTGTTTATCTTTTTGCTGGGCAAAGAACCTTTTATCCAGTTTCGGGAGCTTTTAAATCAGCAATAGCTGGAAATGAAATTAATACGTACAATCACAAAAAGATCATTCAAAATATTATAAAGTTGTATGGTTCTAATTATGATAGACTAATAGATAATGGGAAAATTGTTGATGAAAGATGGAGTAATTTAGGTGAAAAATATATTTATAGCAGAAGAACATCATCGTTTAATAGAGTCACTAATGATGTTTATACTGATATGTTAGATGACTTCCACTTTCATTATATCCAGTTACACTGGTATAATAAATTATTAGATGAAACCGAAGTAGAAGTCAATCAGTTATTAAAACAATTACAATGATTAAATTCAAAAATTGAATCCTTTAAAAACTAGGTATGATTAACTTTTAAAGAATACAAATAAGTAGAATTCAAGTGATTTTTAATCTATTTGAAACAAAATGAAAACAGTAAATTTTAGTTTTAAAGCCATTTAGAGAAAACCTATTTTTCCGAAGAATGGAAAAACATCAAAAATTCGTTTTAAGGTGTTTTTTAGTCGATTTAAGGCGCTTTTAAGTAATTAACAAATGTTGATAATTTTCAACTTCAATCCATAAAAAGCTTTTAAAAAGCATCAAAATGTTGTATCTTTGGTTGTATTCAAAAGGATGCTTTTAAAGCGTCTTTTTTTGTGCTAATAAAATTCATTTTTAAGAATTATAAAACTTAACAATAAGCCATAATAGTGTTCTTTCCTTTGGAAAGGAGCCAGGAAAGGCTTAAAATTATTTAAAACATGAGCGAAAAAAGAGAAGAATTTAATAAGGATAACTATTCAGCAGATAGTATTCAGGCATTAGAAGGCATGGAGCACGTGCGCATGCGTCCTTCCATGTATATTGGAGATACTGGTACGCGTGGTTTACACCATTTAGTTTATGAGGTGGTGGATAACTCTATTGATGAGGCTTTAGCCGGACATTGTGATAATATTAGCGTTACCATAAATGAGGATAACTCGATTACCACCGAAGATGATGGTCGTGGTATTCCTGTAGACATGCACAAAAAAGAAGGCGTTTCAGCTCTAGAAGTTGTTATGACCAAAATTGGTGCAGGTGGAAAGTTTGATAAAGATTCTTATAAAGTATCAGGTGGTCTGCATGGTGTTGGTGTCAGTTGTGTGAATGCACTGTCTATTCATTTAAAAGCAACTGTTTACAGAAAAGGTGAAATCTGGGAGCAAGAATATGAAAAAGGTAAAGCCATGTATCCTGTTAAGAAGGTTGGCGAAACGGATAAACGAGGTACCATAGTTACCTTTAAACCCGATCCTACAATTTTTACACAAACTTTAGAGTATAATTATGACACGTTAGCTAGCAGAATGCGCGAACTAGCGTATTTAAATAAAGGCATCACGATTCATTTAATTGATAAGCGTCATAAAAAAGATGATGGTGAATTTGAAGGTGAAACATTCCATTCTAAAGAAGGGCTTAAGGAATTTATCAAGTTTTTAGATGGTAATCGTGATCCATTAATTAAAGATGTTATCTTTTTTGAAGGTGAAAAGAACGATGTTCCAGTTGAGGTAGCTATGATTTATAATACATCGTATGCCGAAAATTTACATTCGTATGTAAATAATATTAATACACATGAAGGTGGTACACACTTATCAGGTTTCCGTCGTGGATTAACACATACCCTTAAAAAGTATGCAGACGAATCTGGCATGTTAGACAAATTGAAATTTGATATTGCAGGTGATGATTTCCGTGAAGGATTAACAGCTATTATTTCTGTAAAAGTTCAAGAGCCACAATTTGAAGGCCAAACTAAAACCAAATTGGGTAACAGAGAGGTTTCTGCTGCTGTAAGTCAATCGGTTTCAGAAATGCTTACCGATTATTTAGAAGAACATCCAGACGATGCCAAAATCATTGTTCAGAAAGTTATTCTAGCCGCTCAAGCACGTCACGCTGCACAAAAAGCGCGTGAAATGGTGCAGCGTAAAACCGTTATGAGTATTGGTGGTTTGCCTGGAAAATTAAGTGATTGTTCTGAACAAGATCCAGCTAAATGCGAAGTATACCTAGTTGAGGGAGATTCGGCAGGTGGAACGGCTAAACAAGGTCGAGACCGTATGTTTCAAGCTATTTTACCCTTACGTGGTAAGATTCTGAATGTTGAAAAAGCCATGACACACAAGGTTTTTGAAAACGAGGAAATCAAAAATATCTTCACTGCGTTAGGTGTAACTATAGGAACAGAAGAAGATAGTAAAGCGCTAAATTTATCAAAATTGCGCTACCATAAAGTGGTTATTATGTGTGATGCCGATATTGATGGTAGTCACATTGAAACCTTAATTCTAACATTCTTTTTTAGATATATGAAAGAATTAATTGAAAATGGACACATTTATATTGCGACACCTCCATTGTATTTAATTAAAAAAGGAGCCAAAAAACAATATGCTTGGAATGATGAGGAGCGTGCTGCTATTTTGAGTGATTTTGGTGAAAATTCTAAAATTCAACGTTACAAAGGTTTAGGTGAAATGAATGCAGAGCAACTCTGGGATACCACTATGAATCCTGAATTTAGAACCTTACGTCAAATACAAATTGATAATGGGGTAGAAGCAGATCGTGTATTCTCCATGCTAATGGGAGACGAGGTGCCACCACGTAGAGAATTTATTGAAAAGAATGCTATTTATGCAAATATTGATGCATAAATAGAACTTTAGATCATAAAAAATTAACGCGCTTATAAACCAATAANCGCGTTTTTTCGTTTATATTGTAGTTGAGCCCTTAAAATTTAAATAATTATGAAACATGTACTTGTGTGGCTGTTGTTCCTAGTATCGTCTGGAATTAACGCGCAACAAAATATAGACGACTTATTAGCTGCTGGTGTAAATGATGCCAAGCAGTTTAGTAAGGATTATTTAGCACCAGCCACAGAAGGCTTGGTTTACGGTATAAATAATGGTTGGTTTAATCATGGAAAAGGCCAGAAGCAATTTGGTTTTGAAATCGGATTAGTAGCCAATACCTCTTTTATAAGTTCGGATAAAAAATCGTTTGAAATGCGGGTAAGCGATTATGATAATATACGGTTTCCTGACAATAGTCCATCTAAAATAGTGGCAACTGCTTTAGGGAATAACGATCCGGATATGGTTGTTATTTTAACCTATGATGATCCTATTTTTGGCAATCAAGAAACAGAAATCACCTTGCCAACAGGTTTGGGGTCATCTGATATTAATATAATACCTACCGCTTTTCTTCAGGTTGGTTTTTCACCTTTTAAAGGAACACAATTAAAAGCGCGTTATTTTCCTAAAATAGAAGTAGACGATGTGAAGACGGGGTTATATGGCATTGGCTTGCAACAGGAATTTACAACTTGGTTGCCAAAAGCAGAGTTGTTTCCTGTGGCTATTTCCGGCTTAATAGCTTATACACATTTAGATGGTAGCTATGATTTTACAGATGAAGGTATCGTTGAAGGTCAAAATCAACAAATACAAACTCAAGTTAATACCATGTTGTACGAACTTATTGCGTCTACTAAATTCAAAGTGTTAAACGTTTATGGAGGTCTGGGCTATGTGAGTGGGAAATCTGAAACCGATTTATTGGGAACCTATGTTGTCTCGGATGGAATTTTGTTTTCAGAATCCATTACTGACCCGTTTTCAATAGAAGAAAAAATAACAGGTATACGCACTACTTTAGGTGCTAATTTAAAGCTTGGTATTTTTGTTATAAATGCGGATTATACGTTTGCAGAATTTAATAGTGCAACATTAGGATTACAGCTGTCCTTTTAGATTTTATTAAATCTTCAAACATATATGGTATAAAAATATTAAATTTGTAAAAATTAATGTTTCACAAATAAAAAATCATATATACATGAAAGTAACAGTAGTAGGAGCTGGAGCAGTAGGAGCCAGTTGTGCAGAATACATTGCTATTAAAAATTTCGCATCAGAAGTTGTTCTGTTAGATATTAAAGAAGGTTTTGCTGAAGGTAAAGCTATGGATTTAATGCAAACAGCATCATTAAACGGGTTCGATACAAAAATAACTGGTATTACTAATGATTATTCGGCAACTGCCAATAGTGATATTTGTGTAATTACCTCTGGTATTCCTAGAAAACCAGGTATGACACGTGAGGAGTTAATCGGAATTAATGCAGGTATTGTAAAGTCGGTTTCTGCTAGTTTAATAGAGCATTCGCCAGAAACGATAATCATTGTGGTAAGTAACCCAATGGATACGATGGCGTATTTAGTTCATAAAACAACAGGTTTACCAAAACACCGTATTATTGGAATGGGTGGCGCGTTAGATTCGGCACGTTTTAAATACCGTTTAGCAGAAGCTTTAGGAGCACCTATTAGCGATGTGGACGGAATGGTAATTGGAGGTCATAGTGACACAGGAATGGTGCCATTAACCCGTTTAGCGACACGTAACTCTGTGTTGGTTTCTGAATTTTTATCAGAAGACCGTTTAAACCAAGTATTGGAAGATACGAAAGTAGGAGGCGCAACCTTAACCAAATTATTAGGAACATCTGCTTGGTATGCACCAGGAGCTGCCGTAAGTGGATTAGTTCAAGCTATTGCTTGCGATCAGAAAAAAATGTTCCCATGTTCTGTATTACTAGAAGGTGAATATGGTTTAAATGATATTTGTATTGGAGCACCAGTAATTTTAGGTCGCAACGGTATTGAAAAAATTGTTGAAATCGAATTGTCAGAGGCTGAAAAAGCGCACATGCAAGAAAGCGCAGAAGGTGTAAGAAAAACAAATGGCCTTTTGGCATTATAATTGTATAAAATGAAATCCGTTGTTCTAGATTACTAAAACAACTATTAATCAATAAATAATTTAAAAAATAATTCAAATGAAAAAACTAATTTTTGTTTTAGTATTCGCCATGAGCCTGACAGGTTTTGCACAAGAAGCGATGACTGAAGGTGTAGTTAAATCTAAACAAACCATGTCTAGTGATAACGAGCAAATGCAAGCGCAATTGGCTATGGTAGGAGATATTCTTACAACTACGTATTTTAAGTCAGATAAAACACGTTCTGAAACGTTTAACTTAATGTCTGGAAACACCACAACTGTTATGAATGGTGAAACCAAAGAAATGTTAACGTTTATGGACAACCAAATGACTGGAAAAAGTTATACGATTTCAGATATGACACCAAGTGAAGAGGATACAGCAGGTATGAAAGTAGTAAAAGGTGATGAAACCAAAACTATTTTAGGTTATGTGTGCCAAGAATACAATGTGACACTTGAAAAAGAAGGTGCAACTGTAGCAATGGATATCTATGTAACAGATAAAATTCAAGCTATGAATCCGCAAGTGATCCAAATGGGTGCCCAAATTGATGGATTTCCATTATATATGAAAATGGATGTAAGTCAAATGGGAATGGCATTAACTATTACAAGTGAAGTTACAGAGATTAATAAAGAAACTGTTTCTGCTGATAAATTTGATATGACACCTCCTGAAGGGTACAAAAAAACAGATAAATTAATGGGAATGTAATTTTCTTAAATTTATAATATTGAAAAAACAGCTGAATAAGCTGTTTTTTTTTGTTTAAAAACGAACAGAAACTATGCAAACCTTTTGTTAAATCATTATAGAAGATATATATTTGCTCGTTTTTAAAAATATCAACAATAAATTATAATTTGACACATAATGCAAAATAAAGGATTAGTAAAACTGTTTGCAATTTTGTTTGGACTGGTAAGTATTTACCAGTTGTCTTTCACTTTTAAGGCAAATAGTATTGACAACCAAGCTACGGCGTATGCAAATGGCGATGAGGTAAAAGAGCGCAAATATTTGGATTCTCTTGATAATGAGGAGGTTTATAACTTGGGTGTAGCTAGCTATAACTATTCAGAGGTTAAAGAAAATGCCATGAACCTTGGTTTGGATTTAAAAGGTGGTGTTAGTGTTATTCTTCAGATATCTGTAAAAGATATTTTAAAAGGATTGGCTAATTACAGTAAAAATCCAGTTTTCAATCAAGCATTAGAAAATGCAGATGAAGCACAAAAGAATAGTCAAAATACATTTGTTGAAGACTTTTTCCTAGAATTTGATAAAATTAAAGGCGATACTAAATTAGCGTCCCCAGTTATTTTCTATACACGCGCACTTGATGGCGAAATAGAAGGTAACATGACAGATTCTGATGTAAAACCTATTATAGAACGTAAAATTGACGAATCGATCATTTCTGCTTTCGAAGTACTGCGTAAACGTATTGATGAGTTTGGTGTAACATCACCAAGTATTCAACGTTTAGGTAATACAGGTCGTATTTTAGTAGAACTTCCAGGTGTTAAAGACAAGGAACGTGCTCTTAAATTATTACAAAGTACAGCGCAATTAGAATTTTGGGAAGTATCGAAACGTGATTTATTTGGACAATTCTTATTTGATGCTAATAACCTTCTTAAAGAATTAGAAGCACCAAAAACAGAAGATGTTGCTGAAACAGAGCCTCAAGATTCTGAAGATACGGCTATTGAAGATTTATTAGGAGCAGATCCAGATTCTACAGCTACAGAAATTAATCCATTACGTGATTTATTATTCCAATCTCAAAACCCAGCTACTATTGCTATGGTAAACCTTAGGGATAGAGATAAAGTATTGGGGTATTTAAACATGCCTCAAGTAAGATCATTATTACCTGGCGAACAGCGTTTTGTTAAGTTCGCGTTTGGAAAGCCTGCAAAGGATAGTGAAGTTGTTGAATTATATGCTTTAGAAGGCAACCGAGATAACGTACCACCATTAAGTGGTGCCGTTGTTACAACAGCGCGTCAGGAATATGACCCAATGGGTAAACCAACGGTTACTATGCAAATGAACTCCAAAGGTGCTAAAATCTGGGAAGAAATGACTGGAAAAGCATCAAATGAAGGTTCTAATATTGCTATTGTTTTAGATAATGTTGTGTACTCGGCTCCTGGTGTATCTACAGGTCCAATTTCTGGTGGTAACTCATCGATCTCTGGTAACTTTACATTAAATGAAGCAACGGATTTAGCTAACGTATTACGTGCTGGTAAATTACCGGCTTCAGCCGATATTATTCAAGGTGAAGTTGTTGGTCCATCATTAGGTCAAGAAGCTATTGAAAGTGGTCAAAATTCATTCCTTATTGCATTAGCTTTAGTGTTAGTTTGGATGTTCCTTTACTACGGTAAGGCAGGTCTATTTGCTGATATTGCCATGATGTTTAATATTCTATTAATCTTTGGTGTATTATCAGGATTAGGTGCTGTATTAACATTACCTGGTATTGCTGGTATTGTTTTAACGATTGGTATGTCTGTGGATGCAAACGTACTTATCTTTGAGCGTATTCGAGAAGAAATTGCTAAAGGTAAAGGCCTGAAAGAATCTATTAATGATGGTTTTAGTAATGCATTGTCTTCTATTTTAGATGCCAACATTACAACAGGTTTAACGGCTTTAATTTTATTTATATTCGGAACAGGTCCTATTAAAGGATTTGCTACAACCTTATTAATTGGTATTGCAACCTCTTTATTCACGGCAATCTTTATTACAAGATTATTAGTGGATTGGTATGCTAACAAAAACGGAAATTTAGATTTCTCTACAGCAATTACTAAAAATCTTTTCAGAAATATCAATATCAATTTCTTAAAGAAACGTAAAGTGGCTTATATCATTTCAACGGTTGCTATTCTTGTTAGTTTAGGATCTTTATTTACAAATGGTCTAGATCAAGGTGTAGATTTTGTTGGAGGTAGAACCTATCAAGTGCGTTTTGCAGAACCTGTTAGCGCTAACGAAATTTCAGAAACTTTAGCAGATGCCTTTGGTAGTGCTGAAGCGAAAACGTTTGGTAATTCAAATCAATTGAAAATAACGACTAAGTATAAAGTAAACGAAACGGATAATGCTATTGATGAGGAAATCAGAAATACATTATTCACAGAGTTACAACCTTATATGCCAGGTCTTACTTACGATGAGTTTATTAGTGATGACCAAGGTAAAACAGTTGGTTTAATGAAATATTACAAAGTGAGTCCAACCATTGCTGATGATATTAAAAAATCATCTATATGGGCAATTTTCGGATCATTAGTAGTAGTATTCTTATATATCTTAATCCGATTTAAAAGATGGCAATTCTCATTGGGTGCGGTTGCGGCTGTATTCCATGATGTATTAATTTTATTAGGTGTTTTCTCTTTAACCTATAAGTACATGCCATTTAGTATGGAAATAGATCAAGCATTTATTGCGGCTATCCTTACGGTTATTGGTTACTCGTTAAATGATACGGTAGTTGTATTTGATAGAATTCGTGAATTCTTTAATGAACATACAAGCTGGCCATTTAATAAAGTAATTAATGTGTCATTAAGTAGTACATTAAGTAGAACATTAAATACCTCTTTAACAACATTAGTGGTATTACTATCCATCTTCATTTTTGGTGGTGATTCTATTAGAGGCTTTATGTTTGCATTAATTGTTGGTGTTATAGTAGGTACCTACTCATCATTATTTATTGCAACACCTTTAATGTATGATGCTGTTAAAAAAGGCGATGCTGCCAATGCATTAAAAGAAAAAGAGAAAGTAGAAGAAGCGGAAATTGCTTAATCTATAAATTTAAATATATTAAAAAGCCTTTTTGATTCACTTCAAAAAGGCTTTTTTTATGGGTTCATATTTCTATTTTAATATACTATCTGATTTACCAATTATTATGTTAATAATCTCTCTTCAGATAACATGCCAATTTATTAATTCATGGTCACACGGATAAATAGCTTGGAGAGCGCCCAAAGATTTTACATATAAAAAGACCTAACAGGTTTTTAAAACCTGTTAGGTCTAATAGAAGTCATTAAATCGTAACCCTCAAAACAGAATAAAAATATAGCTGTTTTTAATTTACAATATGGTTAGGTCTATATAAAGAGCGCTAAAATAGTGTCTCAAAAAAAGGTGTAATTTGAAGTTATATTAAATATTAATATTAGTTAGTTTTGGAAAACGTCATCTTATCTCCAACCTCTAAATTCCATTTTTTAACCAATCCAGCATTAACCTCTAAAACATATTTGGCTGCGGCATTGGATGGCAAAGAGCCTTCATTAAATGGTTGTGAATTTTCCTGAAAACTAACCACATTTTTATTGGTGTCTAAATAAATAAGATCTAAAGCAAAACGGGTGTTTTTCATGTAGAATGAACGTGGTTGTTCGTTAGGGAAAATAAATAACATACCACGATTCGCCTTCATGGATTCCCGATACATTAATCCGGTTTGGGTTTCAAATTCGTTATCAGCAATTTCAATATCTAATGTAGAAACAACCGAATCGTTGGCTGTTTTTATAAGCTGTAGCGTGCCTTCTTTCTTAAAAGTGACTTCAGCTTGCTTGGGTTTTTTGGGTTCTTCTTTACATGAGGTTAAAGCCAAAATAAATAATGTTGCAGATAAACATACAATTTTAAAATAAGAACGTATCATAGAAACTAGCTACTGGTTTTCGGTTTATACATAAACATAAAATAGAGTCCAATTAATATAAATGGAACACTTAACATTTGCCCTGTATTTAATCCCAGGAACGTAATATACTCATCGCCTTGTGGTTCTTTTACAAACTCTACAAAGAAGCGAATGGTCCATAATAACACTAAAAACAGTCCAAATAAGTAGCCACTTTGTTGTCCTTTATTGGTTTTCTGATAAATAAACCAAAGGATCAGAAAAACGAATATATAACAAAACGATTCATATAATTGTGCTGGATGACGAACAGGAACCGCATCTAATAGATGTTGAAACTGCGGATTGTTAGTCACGGCCGCATATGCTTCTTTATAGTTTTCAATACCAGTTTCAGCTACAATCTGTCGCTTGCTATAATAATCTTGAACAAAACGAACACCTAAAGGTGAATCGGTTATTTTTCCTATAATTTCAGAATTAATAAAGTTACCAATTCTGATAAAAACAGCACCAGAAGCAACGGATATCACCACGCGATCTAAAATCCACATCAATGATTTGTATTTGTATTTTCTTCGATATAAATACATACCTATTATAATTCCAATAGCGGCACCATGACTAGCTAATCCTTGAAAACCAGTAAATTGAAAACCGCCTTTAAAACTAAATGGTAAAAAGATGCTAAAGAAATCTTCTGAAATCAATTCCGATTGGTAAAAAAGCACATGACCTAATCTGGCACCAAGCATGGTGGCCAAAACGGTATATATAAAAAGAGGGTCTAAATAATCTAGATTAACGTTCTCTTTAAGAAAAATACGCTTCATGATTTGAAAACCTAATAGGAAGGCAACAATCCACATGACACTATAAAAGTGCAATTCGAAAATTCCGAAAAGATCTAATCCCGTTATTGGGTTCCAATCAAATTGTAGTAAAAACATATGTCATCGTTTGTGTGCGTAAATATATGCAATTGGAAATGGATACGAAAGCAACAACTTATAATGAAATGTTATTTTTTAATTGATTTTGTCATATAGCAGGACGTATGATTGTGGTAACTTTCTTACTAATTTTGGAACATGAGGAGAGATTCATCACGGCGTTCTGAATGACATTTATCTTTTTGAAACTAATTTAGTTTGTCATAAAGAAGGTGGAAAGACTGATGTATCTCTTTTATAATTTTTGATAATCGGGAAGGATTCATCACGGCTTTCTGAATGACATTTATCTTTTGGACTTCATAGGTCATCCCTTTCCGGAACTGGATCAAATCCAGAACGTCCCCATGGCGAGAGAGCGTAAAGAAAATGTACCGTGTACATTTTTAGAGAATGGGCGAGCTGGCGTGTAGGCAATTTTTAGTTGTCATCCTTTCCCGGAACGGGGTCGAAGCCTGAACGTCCCCAAGGCGACAGAGGGTAAAGAAAATGTACCGTATACATTTTTAGCGAATGGGCGAGCTGGCGCGTAGGCAATTTTTAGTTGTCATCCTTTTCCGGAACGGGATCGAAGCCTGAACGTCCCCATGGATGACAACTAAAAATCCTAATAACCGCCAATTTCCCACCTTTAAAAAAACCATGTTTCTCCAATGCCTCTTTTGCATAGTGTGAACAGGTAGGTTGAAACCGACACGTAGAAGGTGTCAATGGCGAAATTAAGATTTGATAAATCTTAATTATTAAGAGAAATGGATATGTGAGTATTTTTTTTAGCAAAATTTGCTGATAGTTTGTTTGTTGTTAAGTTGTTTGTTGTGTAAAACTGACAAAAGTTATTTCATGTAAAGCAATGGCTGGATAATTCTGTCAACGAGTTAAATCTATTTAGAAGATTATCAAATCTAAATTAAATAGCTCCAAAACAAAAAAACGCATAACAGTGAGCTACAACTTAACAATAAACGCATCACGGTCTCTAATATGAAAAGGTCGTTCCTTCACGACTATCATTTAATTGAATTCCAGCTTCAGCTAATTCATCACGAATTTGGTCTGATAATGCAAAATCCTTATTCGCACGTGCTTCTTGGCGTAATTTAATGAGTAATTTCACAGCACCTGATAATTTATCAGACGAGTTATCAGCTTTCTTCGAGTTTTCTAAACCTAAAACATCAAAAATAAAAGCGTGTATAGTTGTTTTAAGCATCTCTAAATCAGTAGCAGTAATCGTTGCTGAACCATCATGAATTTGATTAATAAACTTGACCGATTCAAATAAATGAGCAATAAGAATTGGCGTATTAAAATCGTCATTCATAGCATCATAACAAGATTGTTTCCATTTGGAAATGTCCTGTGTAGATGTGGTAGATTCTTTTAATAGTTCCAATAAATTAACAGCATCCATGAGTCGCTTAAACCCTTTTTCACTAGAGTCAAGGCCTGCATCGGTTAAATCTAAAACACTTCTATAAGACGCTTGCATCATAAAAAACCGAATAACACTTGGGCTGTAGGCTTTGGACATGATATCATTATCGCCAGAAAGTAATTCAGCCGGATTGATATAGTTACCCGTTGATTTGCTCATTCTTGCACCATTCAATTCTAGCATATTAGCATGCATCCAATATTTTACGGGCGTTTGACCTTTAGCAGCTTGATTTTGTGCAATTTCACATTCGTGATGTGGGAACTTTAAGTCCATTCCGCCACCATGAATATCAAAATAATCACCAAGATATTTGGTGCTCATGGCAGTACATTCTAAATGCCATCCTGGGAAACCATCGCTCCAAGGAGATGGCCAACGCATAATATGAGCTGGTTCTGCTTTTTTCCAAAGTGCAAAATCTTGAGGATTCTTTTTGTCGCTTTGTCCATCAAGCGCACGTGTATTATGAATTAAATCTTCTAATTTTCGTTTGCTTAAAATACCGTATTCATTAGACTCATTATATTTATGAACATCAAAATAAACCGAACCGTTAACCACATAAGCAAATCCGTTATCTATAATAGATTGAATGAGTTCTATCTGCTCAATAATATGACCCGTTGCGGTTGGCTCTATACTAGGCGGTAAAAAGTTAAACGTATTCAATACATTATGAAAATCAACCGTATACCGTTGAACAATTTCCATGGGTTCAATAGCTTCTAAACGTGCTTTTTTAGTGATTTTATCTTCACCAACATCGGCATCATTTTCTAAATGACCAGCATCTGTAATATTACGGACATAGCGCACTTTAAAGCCCAAATGTTGGAGGTATCGAAAAATCATATCGAAAGACATAAACGTTCGTACATTTCCTAAATGGACATTACTATAAACCGTTGGGCCACAAACGTACATGCCAACATAACCATCGGTGATGGATTTAAACGTTTCTTTTTCACCACTTAATGTGTTGTAAATTTTTATGTTTTGTTGGTTGTATAATTGCATGTTTTGTTGTTTGGTGTTTGTCGTAGAGTTGTTAAGTTGACTTATCTTCGGCTAGAAAAGTTTATTTTAAGAATTCAGAAAATGATTTCTTAATGCATTAATTTTATTGGTAATTGATTCTAGGTCTAATCTAATATTTTTATAATTATCTTCTGATATGAAATCTAATTCTTTTGAAATTATAGTTTGGTTCAATAATTCAAACGAAGAACTATAAGCAATCGTCATAAAATGCGCTTTATCTTTATTAGTTAATCTGGCTGTACCTTCGGCAATATTCGATGACACAGAAACAGAACAGCGTCTCATTTGAGAGATAAGTCCAAATTTTTCTTCGGAAGGATATAAATCTGTTATTTTATAAGTTTTAACCGCTAATTGGATCGCTTCTTTCCAAACATCTAATTTTTCAAAAGAATATATATGCATGTTTTTTATGTATTTTGTTGTTTAGCGCTTAGTGATTAAAAAAAAAATATTGATGTTGATAAATAATAATTAGAGGCTTTTTAACTAACTTTTTTATCATTGGACAGGCAACTCCACAACAAACAACTCTACAACTAACATTAAAAGGCAGTATCCAATTTAATATAATCTAAAAACTCACGTCGTGTTCCTGCTTCTTTAAATTTTCCGCCAAATTCCGCAGTAACAGTACTACTTTCCGTATCGCGAATCCCTCTGGAATTTACACATAAATGCTTCGCATCTATAACGCAAGCAACATCATCCGTATTTAATACGTTTTGAAGTTCCTTAACAACTTGAATGGTTAAACGTTCTTGAACTTGTGGACGTTTCGCAAAATAATCAACAATCCGGTTCATTTTAGACAACCCAACAACGGTTCCGTTAGAAATATATGCTACATGGGCTTTACCCACTATTGGTAACAAATGATGTTCGCACGTTGAATACACCGTAATGTTTTTTTCAACAAGCATTTCACCATACTTATATTTATTATCAAAGGTTGACGCGCTTGGTTTTTTATCCGGATTTAAACCGCCAAAAATTTCATTCACAAACATTTTAGCTACACGGTTTGGAGTTCCTTGTAGGCTGTCGTCTGTTAAATCAAGACCGAGTGTTTCCAAAATATGGCGCACATCTTCTTTAATTATTTTTATTTTTTCTTCTGAATTTAAAACAAAAGCATCGCTTCGTAATGGTGTGTCAGCCGATGTTCCTACATGGTCATCTCCAATGGCATCAAAATCAGCTGTATTATCATTAATTTTCATTATTTCGAAATAAATAGGTTTTTAATCTGCAAAGATAAGGAATTCCATTTTTTTGATAACTGAATTAACAAACAATTAATTTCATGTAAAAATTGGGAAGGTTTCCTTAATTTTTTCTTAATTTACACCTCAAAATTTATATGTATAATAATCCTAATATTATAGATCTCCCCTCTATGATCAAGGATTTAGTTAAAATCTCATGAAAAAGATAATTACTTTAGTTTGTTTTCTGTTTATTGGTACAGCTTATGCGCAACTTATTGCTATTGATGATGTCGTAACGGGCCGTTCTGATAATCCAACTCTAGCTACTGCTACAGGTGATCGTATGTTTTTAAACGATTACTTTAATGGTGTAGCCCTGAATTTTGGAACTCGTAATAACTTTACTTTTACGGAAATCACACCAGATCCTTCGGGTTTCACGACGTTTGATGGGGCTCAACAATTCGTTCAAATTGCACCAAACACGCCACAAGGAATTTATTATATTACCTACCAGATTTGTGAAAATGCGAATCCAACAAATTGTGATACCGCTGAAATTGAAATTCGGGTTTTTCCAGCTAGTTTAAGTTCTGGGTCCGGATCTTCTGAAATTGATATTTCTATAAGTAGCGGAACCATTAACTGTGCAGCGAATGTTTGTATTACAGATGCGTTTTGTATCGATTTAAATACAGGAACTATTCCTGAAATTATTTTATCTGCAGATTATAACGAGGTAGGTGAGACATCTTCCTACGTTGTAAACCCTATAGATCCAAACCCACCATTTTCTTATGCAGAAGCCAGTGCTGGTATACCATTAACATCAGATGATAATTGGAGTGGTGTTTTAGATTTTGTATTCGATTTTGAGTTTTATGGTCAAAATTATACGCAATGTGTACTGTCTACAAATGGCGCGGTTAGTTTTAATTTAGGGAAGGCTGGAACTCCGCATCCTTGGGGTATGGAAGCTTCTCCTGTAAATATTCCAAATACCTCTCCCTCTTATAATGGTGCTAATATTTTTGGAGCCATGCATGATACAAACCCTGGTACATCTGGTACGCAGGGCACAGATTATGATATTAATTATCAAGTTAAAGGAGAAGCACCGTTTCGAGTATTTGTATTTAGTTCTCGTAATGTAGCGCATTTTCAATGTACGGCGGCAAAAACATACCAAATGATTTTGTTTTATGAATCCACTAATATTATAGAAACTTATATATCACAAAAGGACTTATGTACCTCTTGGAATGGAGGTCTGGCAGCAATAGGAATACAAAATCCAGCTATGACACAGGGTATTTTTCCTCCAAACAGGGCTAATAATGTTTTTACGGTTAGTTTTTTAAACCCAGAAGCCTATCAGTTTGTTCCTAGTGGTGGATCTACAATAACAACTTTTGAATGGTTAGATGAAGCAGGTACTGTTATTGGTACAGATCCAACAAATTTAGCAGTATCGCCAAGTCAAACTACCACCTATATAGCACAAGTAACCTATACAGATGCTATTTCTGGTGCAGAATATGTTGCTTTTCGTCCAATTACCGTAGTGGTAGCGCCTACNCCAGCCGTTACGGTTACCGCAAGTGCCGATGTATGTGATTCAGGTGATGCTGTATTTACTATTACTGGGTCAGAAAATGATGCGGTAGAATACAATATTAATGGAGGCGCAACACAATCTGTTATGCTAGACGCAACGGGAATTGAAGTTATTACGCTTACGGGAATTACAACCACTCAAACTATAAACTTGTTATCTGCAAATAACTTGAATTCTGTTTGTGGTGGTGCAGTGGCTTTATCAGCAACCGTTACCGTAAATACAACACCAACTGTAGATACCCCAGTAGATGTAACCGCATGTAACGATTATACCTTACCAGCATTAACAGTTGGTACGTATTATACCGCTACGGGAGGTCCAACAGGAACAGGAACAGTATTAAATGCAACGGATGTTATTACAACCACCCAAGATATTTATGTCTATGCCGAAACAGGAACAACACCAAATTGTTTTGATGAGCATATGTTTACGGTTACTATAGATAGTTGTACGTTATCTGTAACGGCAACGGCTGATATGCCTTCCATTTGTAATGATGCAGGAGCAGATGTAACGCTAACAGCAACACCTTCGCCCGCAATACCCGTAGGAAATTATAGCTATAGTTGGAATGTGCAAGGTGATGCAACTGTTTTAGAAACTAGTGCAACATATCTTATATCCCCACCACCTTCAGCAACCACAACCTATGAAGTAACTTTAGTAGATGATGGTCTTACAGCACCTAATGATACGGTGACCAATACAGTAACCGTAACAGTAAATACAACACCAGTAGTTGATATACTTTTAGATGTAACGGCTTGTGATACCTATACGTTGCCAGCTTTAGTAAGCGGTGATTATTATACAGCGTCTGGTGGTGGCGGAACTTTATTAAATGATGGTGAATCCATTTCAACAACTCAAACGGTTTATGTATATGCTGAAACTGGAACCACGCCAAATTGTTTTGATGAAAGTAGTTTTGTTATTACTATTAATGATACGCCAATAATTGATGATCCAGCAGATGTAACTGTTTGTGACAGTTATGTGTTACCAGCTTTAACGGGTGGGCAATATTATAATGGAACAGGTGGAACTGGAGGCTTAATTGCTGCAGGTACTTCTATTAATACCACTCAAACTATATATGTCTATGCTGAAACCGCAAGCACACCAAATTGTTTCTCTGAAAATGATTTTTTGGTAACTATTAATGATACACCACTTGCAGATGCGCCAACAGATGTAACAGTTTGTAATGAATACGCATTGCCAGCTTTAGTTAATGGAACCTATTATACAGGAGCAGGTGGAACAGGAACGGTGTTAAATGCTGGACAAATTCTTACCACCACACAAACCGTTTATGTGTATGCAGAAACGGGAACAACACCAAATTGTTTTACCGATAACAGTTTTATTGTAACTATTGATATTTGTACCATATCAGTAACAGCAACAGCTGATATGCCATCCATTTGTAATACTGCAGGAGCCGATGTAACGCTAACGGCAACGCCGACACCAGCAGTAGCCATAGGAACCTATAGCTATAGTTGGAATGTGCAAGGAGATCCAACGCCTTTAGGAACGAATTCAACATTAGTCTTATCGCCACCACCAGCAGCAACTACAATATATGAAGTAACCCTAACGGATGATGGCTTAACTGCACCAAATGATACCGCAACCAATACCGTAACGGTTGTTGTAAATACAACACCAAACGTTGACAATCCAGCTGATGTAACGGCATGTGACACCTATGTTTTACCAGCTTTAACGAGCGGAAATTATTTCACAGGATCAAATGGAACAGGAACAACTTATAATGCAGGCGATACTATTTCAACCACACAAACGATTTTTGTATATGGTGAAACGGCTACAACACCAAATTGTACGGATGAAAATAGTTTTATTGTTACTATTAATGATACTCCAATAGTTGATGATCCAGCTGATGTTACTGCTTGTGATACGTATGTATTACCAGCTTTAACAGGTGGACAATATTATAATGGTACTGGAGGAACTGGTGGAATTATTGCAGCAGGAACTGCCATTAATGCTTCGCAAACTGTTTATGTATATGCAGAAACAGGAACAACACCAAATTGTTTTGCGGAAAATAGTTTTGATGTCACTATTAATGCAACACCTATAGTTGATGATCCATTAGATGTCATTGCTTGTGATAGTTATACACTTCCAGCTCTAACAAATGGTTCGTATTTTACAGGAACAGGAGGAACAGGAGGAACAGGAACAGCTTATACTGCTGGAGAAGTAATTACAAGTACACAAACAATTTATGTGTATGCTGAAACAGGAACAACACCAAATTGTTTTGCTGAAAATGATTTTGAAGTGACTATTAATAATACACCAAACGTTGATAATCCAGCTGATGTTACCATATGTGATTCTTATACGTTACCAGCTCTAACAATAGGAAGCTATTATACAGGTCCTTTAGGGACTGGAACGGTATTAACTGCAGGTCAGTCCGTTACTACCAGTCAAACCATTTATGTATATGCAGAAACAGGAACAACACCAAATTGTTTTGCAGAAAATAGTTTTGATGTAACCATTAACCCAACGCCTTTAGTTGATGATCCTGCCGATGTTGCGGAATGTGTTACCTATACCTTACCAGCATTAACCAATGGAGCCTATTATACCGGAGCAGATGGAACTGGAACTGTTTTATTGGCAGGACAAAATATTACAACCACACAAACGATTTATGTCTATGCTGAAACAGGAACTACACCAAATTGTTCAGCAGAAAATGATTTTGTTGTGACAATCAATCCACTGCCAACTATTGTTGCACCAGCGCCACTTTTTGCTTGTGATGATAATGTGCCAGATGGTATGACCGAAATTGATTTAACCGTTACGAATAACGAAATTACTGGGAATAACCCGAATTATATTGTAACGTATTATAATTCCGCTGCAGATGCTATTGCAGGAACACCTCAAGTTACACCATCGGCAACAGCCTATATTGGAACGGATGGTGAAATTGTACATGTTCGTGTCCAAGATGCTACAACAGGTTGTTTTGATGTAACAACATTAACACTTAATGTAGTAAGTGCACCAGCAGCTAATACACCAGCAGACTTGCATTACTGTGATCCAGATAATGATGGTTTAGGAACATTCGATTTGTCAGGTATTGCAGCACAAGTAACAACAGATCCTGCTTTAGAAGTAACTTTTCACTTAACGCAACAAAATGCGATTGATGATGTATTACCATTAGGGAATACTTTATCTAATTTATTAGGTCAAATTATTTATATCCGTGTGGATTATGCGGGAGCAACAACGGATTGTCCAACTATTGTACAATTGTTGTTAATTGTGGATGAAACGCCAGTTATAGATGAAAATCTAGATCCAATTGAATTGTGTGATGATGCGCTTGCAGATGGTTTAACAGAATTCGACTTAACAATCAGAAATGCAGATGTTCTTTTGGGCTTAAACTCAACAAATTATACGGTTACCTATTATGCGGACCCAGCTGATGCCGATCTAGGGATAACAGCTCCTAGTTATATTGGAACTCCAGCCGCATACACAAATACAATTCCAGATTTACATACAGTAGGTGTTCGTGTAGAAAATAATACAACCAACTGTTATACAGTTACGACTTTGGATTTAATTGTGAATCCATTGCCTGTTCCTGAAACGACAGCTGCAGCACTATTTTTAACCATCTGTGATGATACCGTTGATAATGATGGCTATGCTGAATTTGATTTAACCGTTCAAGATGCTTTAATTACAGGTGGTAATACCAACTGGTCTGTAAGCTATTTTGAAACAGCTGCTGATATTCCAGCCAATCCAATTCCTGACTTTACAGCTTATACAAACACAATTGTTAACGGCTTACCACATAATCCACAAACATTATTTGTTTTAGTAACAAATGGAACAACAGGATGTACAAATACGTCAACATTAACACTTGAGGTTTCCAATGTGCCAACTCCAACACCTACAGCAAACATAACGCCTCTAGAGGAATGCGATGCTGATAATAATGGCTATGCTGTTTTCGATTTACAATCGGCAACGATGCAGATAGATAATGGTGAGGGAAATAACATTACATATCATGGAACGTATGAGAATGCATTTGATGGTGTGAATGAATTACCTGATTTCTATGAAAATAACGATGAAGATATTGATGTTGTTTATGTACGAGCAGAAAATCCAACAACAGGTTGTTTTACAATTGTTGAATTAACATTAATCGTTCAGCCAACACCGGTCGTTCCGTTAACTATTGATGATTATTCAGAATGTGACGATGATTATAATGGTATCACCGCTTTCGATTTAACAACCATGGATGCCATAATCTACGGAGCGCAAAATCCAGTTGATTATGTATTAACGTATCATGAATCTTTGGTAAATGCCCAAGCTACTCCTGGAATTAATCCAATAGTTCAACCGCAGTTATCAAATTATGTTACTGCTAATAGAACAATATATGTGAGATTAGAAGGCGCAAATGGTTGTATAACGACGGGTCAATTTAATTTAGTGGTTAATTTACCACCAACAATTGCTTCAGAAGATGGATTATTTGAAATCTGTGATGATGATATAAGTAATGATGGTTTTGCAAGTTTCGATTTAACAAGTCAAAATGATGTCATTACAGGTAGCGATGCTACATTAACTGTGGATTACTACGAAACCATGGCTGATATTACGGCAGGNACACCAATTCCTGATTATACGGATTATACCAATACATCAGTAAATGGCTTACCACATAACCCGCAAACGATTTTTGTAACGGTTACGGAAACCGCTAGTGGTGATAGCTGTTATGCAGTTACAACATTAACGTTGGTTGTAAATACCTTACCAACACCAAATGATGTGTTGCCAGATTTAGAATTATGTGATGACAATAATCCAGGTGATTTAGAAGAGGTGTTTGATCTTACTCTGAATCAAGCAGCTATGATGAATGCTTTCAATGAATCGGTAACCTATCATACGACGATTGCTGATGCAGAATCTGGTAACAATCCAATTCCAGATCCAACCATGTACCCTAATGAAAGTCCTACGCAAACTATTTATGTGCGTGTTACAAAAACAGGTGATCCAGCAGATCCTGCTGATTTGGGAACAGGTTGTTATACCATTGTAACGTTTGATATTATTGTAAACCCATTACCTGATACGCCAGCTTCAGTTGAAGATATCATAGCTTGTGATGATCCGTTTGATGGTGTTTATACTTTCGATTTAACACAAAGAGAGTTGGATATTTTAGATGGTCAAAGCGCTACGGGTTTCAATGTAACGTACTATACAACATTGGCAGCTGCGGAAGCAGGAACAGGAGGAATAGCCAATCCATCAGCATTTCCAAACACGGTTAATCCACAAGAGATATTTGTTAATATAGCCAATACAACAACAGGTTGTGATATTGCGACTGTAAGCTTCTTTATTATTGTTCAAGAAGCAGCTGTGGCAAATCCAGATAATAATCCAATAGACTTTGCGCTATGTGATGATAATATGGAGTTTGATAACGATCCAACAAACGATTCTGTTGGTTTTGATTTAGTATCGCAAAATCCATTTGTGTTAGATGGTCAAAACCCAGCGAACTTTACGGTTTCTTATTATACATCTCAAACAGATGCAGATTTAGCAACAAACGCAATTGATACAAATGTGCCTTTTGATAATACCGTGAATCCACAAGTTATTTATGTACGTGTGGACAATGACACAACGGTTGATGATATCTGTTATGATACCACGACCATGACGTTAACGGTAGATCCTATTCCAGCCTTCACGCTAGAAGATTCTTATACTTTATGTATTAATACAAATGGAAGCGAAGTTGTAAATAGTCCAAGTTTAGATACAAATCTAGATGCTAGTCAGTACACATTTGAGTGGACAGAAGCTGGTGACCCAACCACTATTATAGGAACAGGTTCTAGTTATGTGCCAACCATGGGAGGAACTTATACGGTATTAGTTACAGATGTAAATAACCTGTGTCCAAGTATGCTAACAACAGAAGTTATTGTTAGTTCTCCTCCAATTTTAGTGGCGGACGTAACAACACAAGCTTTTGCTGACAATCATGTTATTGTTGCTACGGCTTCAGGTGATGGTTCTGCATTATTTGAATTTAGTATTGATAATGGTCCTTGGGTTAGTAATGAGCCAAATAACAATACATATACCTTCACAAATGTATCAATAGGCGAACATACTATTAGAGCCAGAGATATTAATGGTTGTGGAGAAGCAAGTGATACCGTATTGGTATTAGATTATCCGCTTTTCTTTACACCTAATAATGATGGTGATAATGATACTTGGCAAATTTCAGGTATAACGTCATTAGAGAATGTAAAAATTTATATTTTTGATAGATACGGTAAATTAGTAAAACAATTAAGTCCAAATGGACCAGGTTGGGATGGAAATTATAATGGGCAACCATTACCATCAAGTGACTATTGGTTTAGCATAGATTATAAAGAACCGTCTGACGAAGCTATGAAGCAATTTAGAGCTCACTTTACTTTAAAGCGTTAAAACAACTAATTAACCAACCATTAAAAAGGCTAAACTTTTATAGAAATATAATTGTTTAGCTTTTTTTTAGGTCTGTTGTGTAGTACCAAAAGAATCAATCTCGCGCATTGGTATCAACTTGATGTATAGAACATATATACATTTTAGGATTCTAAATTAGAATTGTATAATTATATCAGGATTTGTTTAATAACCTGTATAGCTATTTCAGGACGGGTCTTTATATACCTAGTGTATGGATGATATATGGATAGTATATGGATGATATATGGATGATGTATGGAAAAATAGTATTTTCTTACAAATACAAAATCTTTAAGCCTTTTAAATATTGCTGAAAGTTTTGTGTTAGTCAACACAGAGCCCATATAAAAGATATAACATTATAAATGAATCAATCCTAACGATGTACTTAATAAAACTGAAGTTTTCAAATACGTGTGTGGTTTGAATACGACAATTTATAATCGAATAATTTATATTCTATATCGTTTACCACAAAAAAAAGCCTAATACATATATTAGGCTTTTTTCTGTAACTAAAGTATAACTTAATTTAAAACGATTTTTACTTTATAAATTAAAACTCAATGTCAATGTTACATTCGAGTTACGGGAGTCAATATTTGCTCTGTCAGTTAATCCTACGCTATATAATTGCGTTTCATTGGTTTGTTTCGCTTGGTCATAGGTTAAATCTAATTTGGTGGAATTTCCAAAGTTATAACCTAAACCAAGGGAGTATCCTGATAAATCNCCTTCAAACGAGCCGTTTTTATAAGGACTTTCTTCAAAACGATAACCAGCCCTTAAACTTAAACGGTTTAATTTATATTCTCCTCCAACTTTATACGTGGATGCTGTAGTTAATAAATTACTCATTTTATTATTTTCCGATCTAAAATAAGGATCAGATGTTGGCTTAAATTGAGTGTTACCGTAATCACGTAGTGAGTAATCAAAACTTATTAAACCAAAGTTTCCAAAAACATAGGCTAAACTACCTGTAAATTTTCCAGGGCTATGCAGCCTATAACTTGGATAGATATTAGTAATATACGGATTAACTAACTGTGAAACATTTCCACCGCCTTCTTGTCTTACCGTAGAAACATATTGAGATGATTCCTCATTAATAGTAAACCATGTTGGCGAGTTGTAGCTTAAACCAGCTCGTAAACTTTCCGTTATTTTATAAATAGTACCTACTTGAAATGAAAACCCAGAACCCGTTGTGTAAATATTATTTTCAAAACGAACTCTATTTACCGTCGATCCTACATTGTCATTGCTTTCATATAAGTAAGTTGATCGCTCGTAGTTTATAAAATGAGAATTTAAATTAAGACCTAAATATAGTTTCTCACCCAATTGTGCACCAGCATTAAATGTGAATTTTCCATTATATCCGCGAGATGCGTAACTGTATTCTTGGTAATAGTCTCCAGGAGCAATATTGGAAGAATAAGACGTATTATCATCATCTCCAGTTAAAGGTTCTAAAATATAAGATTCATATCCTAGAAAAGCTTGTTGATTCCCGTAACCATAAATACTACCAATTTCTCTGTATGCTTGAGAATAGGTTTCACCTGGGAAACCAGAAATTTCGTCAAGTCTTAAGCCATTGGCATAGCCTTCAAAATAAGAGCCAATAGAGCGATTTTGGTTATTTCCATAAGCAAACCAATTATCATCGTAGTCACTTATCTTATCATAAGCAGCAGCAATTGTGAATTTTTTCAAAATTGAATTTGGATTGCTAATATTGAAAACAAAAGCGGCTCCTGTCTGATTTAAATCAAAACTTGAACCTGTTGATTCGCTGTAACCATCATAAAAACCTGTTTTGTTTTTGGTGTATATATTGGATAGAGACATAGAGATGTGTCCTGAAGTAAAAACAGCAGAACCTGCGGGATTAATACTTACCGCACTCATGTCGCCTCCCAAAGCACCAAAGGCACCACTTAAAGCTCTATATCTTGCTGTTCCTTGAACATTATCTTGTGAGTATCGTAAGGCGTCCGAAATATCTTGAGCGTGGATTAAGGACATGCTCAAAAGTGCCATAGATAGTAGGATTATCTTTTTCATATAACAATATTTTTCTTTTCAATTATTTATTATAGTCCACCGCCACGTCTACTGCCCGAACTTCTTACACCACCACCTGAACTACCGCGACTTCCACCAGTACTCATAGAGGGAGATGAGGTTCTTCTAGGCGTACTAATAGTATTATTACTTTTTGGCCTTGTATTGGTTGTATTTGTGCGTGTTCTCGTGTTATTATTTGTTCTAACTTGAGGCGTACTTGTGTTGGTTCGTGTGCGTGTACGTGTACGAACATCATTATTGGAGCGTGTAGTTCTAGGCGTTGAATAAGTTGATTGAGATCTACTGCGTCTAGTAACATCACTTTTCGAAGCATTTCTTCTTGTTTGCGTGTTATAAATACGATCTGAATCATAGTATCTAGAACTAGCATAACGTCCTGATTGGTTATATGCACTACCGCGTCTACCATTTACATAGGCAACATTGTTTCGGTAATAATAACCACCACCGTAATAAGGAGGATAATAACCGCCGTAATAAGGAGGGTAATATCCACCATAATAGGGAGGGTAATATCCATAGCCACCACCGTACCAAGGATTGTAAAAACCGCCATAACCCCAACTACTATAGCCATAACCAAAAGGAGAATAGTATGGACTATAAAAACCACCACCAGCATAAACATTTATGGATACATTGGAGCTCTCTTGACCCCAACCAGCATAAGAATCACGTTCAACTTGTAAAGAATCATTTTCTACATAATCACCTTCGTAGTCATCAACATCAGTAAAAACTTCATCTTCCGTATACAATTCTAATTCAGAAGATTTTTCTTTAAAGTAATTTTCATAATACGTGCTGCTATTGGCATTGTTAGCTTCTGCGTAGGTTTCTTGTTCAACTGAAGTTGAAGGGGAACTATAAATGCCATCATTATCAGTATCTACTTGTTGGTAAGTACCACAAGCCGTCACTAAAAGCAAGCTGCTTAAAATAGCTATTGTGGGTATTTTTTCTGTAAAGTAGTTTTTATAGGACATATCTCTTAATTTTATTGTTGAACATAACAAAAATAGTTAGTTTTGCGAAACTATTCTTATATTTAACATAGTCGCAATATTTGTGCCAAAATCCTGTATATGAGCAAAAAACTTACAAGTAGAGAAGAAGACTACTCCAAATGGTACAACGAATTGGTTGTTAAGGCGGACTTAGCAGAGAATTCAGCCGTTCGTGGTTGTATGGTTATTAAGCCTTATGGGTATGCTATCTGGGAGAAGATTCAAGCGGAATTAGATCGAATGTTTAAAGAAACTGGACATCAGAATGCCTATTTCCCTCTATTTATTCCTAAAAGTTTATTTGAAGCCGAAGAAAAAAATGCCGAAGGGTTTGCTAAAGAATGTGCTATTGTTACACATTATAGATTGCAAAACGATCCTGATAGACCAGGTAAACTCCGTGTTGATCCAGAAGCAAAATTGGAGGAGGAGCTTATTGTAAGACCTACCAGCGAAGCTATTATTTGGAATACCTATAAAGGTTGGATTCAATCCTATAGAGATTTGCCAATTCTTGTAAATCAATGGGCAAATGTAGTACGTTGGGAAATGCGTACACGCCTCTTTTTAAGAACAGCCGAGTTTTTATGGCAAGAAGGCCACACAGCTCACGCAACAGAAGCGGAAGCTATCAAGGAAGCAGAATTAATGAATAATGTCTATGCAACCTTTGTTGAGAATTTTATGGCTATACCAGTTATAAAAGGAATAAAAACCGATAGCGAGCGTTTTGCAGGTGCAGTAGAAACCTATTGTATTGAAGCACTGATGCAAGATGGTAAAGCTTTACAAGCCGGAACATCTCACTTTCTAGGGCAGAATTTTGCCAAAGCTTTTGATGTTAAATTTGCAACTAAAGAAGGAAAGCAAGAATATGTTTGGGCAACGTCTTGGGGTGTTTCAACCCGATTAATGGGCGCTCTAATTATGACACATAGTGATGATCATGGTTTGGTTTTACCACCAAACTTAGCACCAAATCAAGTCGTTATTGTACCAATTTATAAAACAGATGAGCAATTAGAAGAAATTACAACGCTCGTTAATGTTATTATGGGTGAATTGCGTTCAAAAGGCATTACCGTTAAGTTTGATGATAGAACAACATTTAGACCAGGCGCTAAATTTGCGCAACACGAATTACAAGGTGTGCCATTACGTATAGCTATTGGGCCAAAAGATCTTGAAAATGGAACTGTGGAGCTTGCTAGACGTGATACACTAACGAAAGAAGTAATTGCTATAGATAATCTAACGGCTACTGTAGAAGGTTTAATGGAGGAAATCCAGACTTCCTTATATAAAAAAGCACTTGATTATAGAGATTCGCATATCACAGAAGTAGAAGATTTTGAAACTTTCAAAACTGTTTTAGAAACAAAAGGAGGATTTATTTCGGCTCATTGGGATGGAACAGAAGAAACGGAGTCAAAAATTAAAGAAATAACAAAAGCCACAATTCGATGTATTCCTATGGAAGCTGACACGCAAAGTGGTGATTGTGTGTACTCTGGTAAGCCATCCAAACGACGTGTGCTGTTTGCAAAAGCGTACTAATTGAAAATATTTTTAAAAAAGTTCAAATAGTTGTTGCAACATTTAAAAATAGTTGTATTTTTGCATCCGCAATGGAAACATTGTGAGTTATTTTGTCAAACAAAAGGCTTGCAAATTTAAATATAAAAATTTATATTTGCACACTCAAAAACAAAATGGCCCGTTCGTCTATCGGCTAGGACGCATGGTTTTCATCCATGTAAGAGGGGTTCGATTCCCCTACGGGCTACAATTTTTAATAAGAAAAGAAACAAATGGCAAATCACAAGTCAGCGTTAAAGAGAATTAGAAGTAACGAATCTAAACGTTTAGTTAATAAATATAAACATAAGACAACGCGTAATGCAATTAAAAAATTGCGTGACACTAGCGACAAGAAGCAAGCACAAGAATTGTTTGTTGACGTATCGTCTATGATTGATAAATTAGCGAAGAAAAATATTATACATGCTAATAAGGCTGCTAACTTGAAGTCAGGTTTAGCCTTGCATATAGCTTCTTTATAACTAAAGAGGAAAAGTTCATATTTTAAAAGCTTCTCTTCGTGAGAGGCTTTTTTTATTGTGAAAAATCTAAAGTTGAAAGTTTAATCCAGTTTTGTTTATAAATAAAAATGCCTTGAGAAATTCTCAAGGCATTTTTTAGTTCTATTAAGTAAGGCAGATTTTAACCATTCATAGAGATTAAAAACTCCTCATTATTTTTAGTTTGCTTGAAACGCTCGTTGATAAACTCCATAGCTTCCACAGGGTTCATATCAGCTAGATATTTACGCATTACCCACATTCTTTGTATGGTGGTTGCGTCTAATAAAATATCATCACGACGCGTGCTTGAAGACGTTAAATCAATGGCAGGGAAAATACGACGATTTGATATTTTACGATCCAATTGTAATTCCATATTACCAGTACCTTTAAATTCTTCAAAGATAACTTCGTCCATTTTAGATCCTGTTTCTGTTAATGCCGTAGCGATTATCGTTAACGATCCGCCGTTTTCAATATTACGAGCAGCACCAAAGAAACGCTTTGGTTTGTGTAGCGCATTCGCATCCACACCACCACTTAATATTTTACCAGATGCGGGTTGCACCGAGTTGTATGCTCTTGCCAAACGTGTAATGGAATCTAATAAAATAACTACATCATGTCCACATTCTACCAATCGTTTTGCTTTTTCTAAAACAATGTTAGCAATTTTTACGTGTTCATGCGCTTCTTTGTCAAATGTAGAAGCAATAACTTCTCCACGAACATTACGTTGCATGTCTGTTACTTCTTCTGGACGTTCATCAATTAAAAGGATCATTTGATAAACTTCTGGATGATTGGCTGCAATAGCATTTGCCACATCCTTTAATAACATGGTTTTACCAGTTTTAGGTTGTGATACAATCATACCACGTTGTCCTTTTCCAATAGGCGAAAACAAATCCATGATTCGTGTAGAAATCGTGCTTTGTTTTTCTGCTAGATTAAATTTTTCTTGAGGAAATAACGGTGTTAAATGCTCAAAAGAAACGCGATCTCTTACCACATCTGGACTTTGTCCATTAATGCGGATGACTTTTATAAGTGGAAAGTATTTTTCACCCTCTTTTGGAGGTCTCACATTTCCTAAAACGGTATCTCCAACCTTCAATCCGAATAAACGAATTTGCGATTGTGATACATAAATATCATCAGGGGATGATAAATAGTTATAATCAGATGAACGTAAAAAACCGTAACCATCTTGCATGATGTCTAAAACACCTTCACTTTCTATAATAGCATCAAACTCAAAGTCTGGTTCTCTATAACGATTCCGTGTATCTTTATTACCGTTATTCTTTTTGTCGTGTTTCTGACTTTGAGTACGGTTATCCTTTTGCTTATCATCTCGAGTATTACCATTTTTATCATCACGTTTCTGTGGTGGATTTGGCTTTGGTCTCGGATTTGGTTTGTTTTGTTTTTGAGGAGCTTTAGGCTTTTCTGCAACAGGTTGTGGCGTATTGCTCTCTTTTGCGCTGTCCTGATTAGTATCTGTTGTACTATTTTGAGCCGTAGGTTCTGGTGAACGTTCCACACTAGGTTTATTTTCGCGAGCAGGTTTCTGTACACGTTTTCTAGGTGCTTTTTCAACGGGTTTTTCTGCCGTGCTTTCAGATTTTGTTTCCGTAGTTACAACTTCTTTTACTGCTTTAGGGTTTGCGGCTTGTTGATCTAGAATTTGATAAACTAAATCTAATTTTTTTAATGAACGATATTTTGAAACGTTCAGTTTTTGAGCTATTTCCTGTAATTCAGGTAGCTTCATTGCTTTTAATTGAGATATTTCAAACATTGATGTTGAATTGAATGTTTTATTTTAATGTTGTTAAGTTGAATGATTCCGAAGAAAAATTGATCTTATTTTTTTTGAAGAATTAATGTCTTACAACTCTGATAGTTGCAAATCATTACTGCAATTATACAACTTTATTTTCTTTTTTTTAGTTTAATTTTAAAAGAAACTGCTATTTTTGCTCTGGATAAATTAGAAAATTAATGCTTCAACGAATTCAAACTTTATTTTTATTATTAGCCGCTATTGTTTCTGGTGGTTTAATTTATGTGTTTGAATTATGGACCACTCCTGAAGATGTAAAAGTGTTTGCAGATGATATTAATTATGTGTTTGCTTTATTTTTGGTGTCTGCTTTTTTTTCCATATTTTCCATATCAAGATACAAAAGTAGGAAGTCGCAATTTATGTTGGGACGACTGAACATCATATTAAACTTTATTTTACTAGGATTATTTGTGTATCTATCTCTAAACTTATCTGGAGAAACGATTGTTTCTGAGAAGGGTATTGGGATTTTTCTTCCAATTGTTTCTATCGTGTTATTGGCATTAGCTAATAAGGCCATCAAAAAGGATGAAGATCTCGTAAAATCTGTAGATCGATTACGATAAACCTTTCATCTTAGTAGTATTAGTGCGTGAGCCCAAGGTGAAGATCTTGGGCTTTTTTATTTCTTAAACTCAATCACTTCCAAATTATCAATTTTTTTTCCATCAATTGTAAAGCGTAACATAGTTCTAACCTGATGAAAACCGTGTTTCCCTATTGCTCCAGGATTCATATGTATTAAATTGAGTTTTTTGTCTGGCATGACTTTTAGAATATGCGAGTGTCCTGAAATAAAAATACGCGGCGGATTTTCCTTTATCATGTCTCGAATTCTCACATTATATCTATTTGGATAACCACCAATATGCGTTATCCAAACATCAACATCTTCGCACATAAAGCGGTTGTCTAATGGGAATTCCAACCGTGCCTTTTCATCATCAATATTACCATACACGGCTTTTAAAGGTTTCAATGCTTTAATAGCATCGGTGACTTTTAAATCGCCAATATCACCAGCATGCCAAACTTCATCAGCTTGTTTTATGTATTTTAAAACGTCATCATCAATATAACTGTGGGTATCGGAAAGTAGGAGTATTTTTTTCATGCTCACTTCCCACGAATGTAGGAATCTCTTTTTATTTAACTTTTATTTGAAATTTCAAGAACGATTAAAATTCTATCTTTGCGTTTTACAAAAATAGCACAAACCATTGAGATATTTTATAGAGCTTTCATATTACGGAAAAGATTACCATGGCTGGCAAAATCAGCCTAATGCTATTTCGGTGCAGGAGGTTATTGAAAAAGCCTTGTCTACATTATTAGGCCAAGAAACACCTATTATGGGAGCAGGCAGAACAGATGCAGGTGTACATGCCAAAAACATGTTTGCGCATTTTGATTCGGATGTTGTTTTTGAAAATGAGAATCTGTGTTATAGACTCAATGCGTTATTGCCAAAAGATGTCGCGATACAGAATATATTTGCTGTAGTACCAGAAGCACATGCGCGTTTTCATGCTACAAGTCGCACGTATTTATATAGAATAGCTTTAGAGAAAAACGCTTTTAATTTTGAAAGCGCATATTTTATTAAGCAAAAACTTGATATTCCAAAGATGCAAGCAGCAGCTGAAAGTTTATTAAACTATAAAGATTTTCAATGCTTTTCCAAAACAAATACCGATGTAAAGACGTATAATTGTAATATTATGAATGTGCATTTTGAACTGGTAGATGATGAATTACACTTTACCATTCAAGCCGATCGATTTTTGCGTAATATGGTTCGGGCAATTGTTGGCACTTTAATAAATATTGGGTTAGGAAAAATTAATGTATCCGACTTACACACTATTATTCAATCTAAAAACAGACAAGAAGCAGGCTATTCCGTTCCAGCTCACGGTTTGTATTTAATTCATATTTCGTATCCAGAGACGATAAAAAATGGCAACTAAAACAGATAATAAATTATTAGATACCAATCTCCTTAAAAAGCTTGTAAAGTTCATGAAACCTTACAATAATGTTTTTGTCGGTGTCCTTTTCGTGGTGGTTTTATTGGCGCTTTTAAGTGCTGCAAGACCGTATATTTTACAACAAGCTATTGATAATAATATTGCCACGAAAACCTTGGAAGGATTTCTGCCTTATGTTTTATTAATGGCAGCCTTATTGTTGTTTGAAGTTATTAGTCAGTTGCTATTTATCTTTTATGCCAGCTGGTTAGGGCAAACCGTTGTTAAGGATATTCGGGTAACATTATTTAACCACATGCTTCGTTTTAAAATGAAGTATTATGATAACTCTTCAGTAGGTGTTTTGATTACAAGAGCCGTAACGGATATGGAGCGAATTGCTGCTATTTTCGGTGAAGGTTTATTTATGATTTTTCGTGATTTGTTAACCATGATAGTCGTTTCAGCTGTTATGGTATATATGAATTGGCAGTTGAGTATTATTGTGTTTTTAATGCTGCCTTTGGTTTTATACGCAACACGAATTTTTCAGAAGTATATGAAAAAGGCCTTTGAGGAAGTGCGCACGGAAGTTTCCAACCTAAACTCCTTTGTTCAAGAGCGTGTTACAGGCATGAAAATTTTACAACTATTTACACGTGAAGACACCGAATATAAAAACTTCAAAATAATTAATGAGCGTCATAAACAAGGTTGGCTAAAAACCGTTTGGTATAACTCTATATTTTTTCCAATTGCCGAATTATCATCATCTATTACCATTGGTTTAATAGCTTGGTATGGTGGTTTAAATGCGGTTGTTGATGATACAGCAACGCTAGGAGATTTAACAGCATTTATCATGATGATTCCTATGTTATTTAGACCGTTGCGTCAAATAGCTGATAAATTTAATACACTACAAATGGGTATGGTTGCTGCCAATCGTGTGTTTAAAGTTTTAGAAACCACGTCACAAATTGATGATACAGGAACGCTAGTTGCCGCACATTTTAAAGGAGATATTCAATTTGAAAAGGTGCGTTTTAGTTATGTCACGGATGAAGAAGTACTTAAAGGGATTTCTTTAAACGTAAAAGCTGGAGATACCATTGCTATTGTTGGAGCAACAGGAGCAGGGAAGTCAACCATTATCAATTTATTAAATCGTTTTTATGAAATAAACAAAGGCGTTATAAAAGTTGATGGTACAGATATTAAAGAATTCACGTTGGCTTCTTTAAGGCAACAAATTGCAGTGGTTTTACAGGATGTATTTTTATTTGCGGATACTATTTTAAGTAACATTACTTTGAATAATCCAAGTATTACAGAAGATGATGTTACTGAAGCCGCCAAAGCAATCGGGATTCATGATTTTATTATGACTTTACCAAATGGGTATTATTATAATGTAAAGGAACGTGGTGCTATGTTGTCATCTGGGCAACGCCAACTGATTTCGTTTTTACGTGCTTATGTTACCAATCCGAGTATTTTGGTCTTGGATGAAGCCACATCGTCTGTTGATTCTTACTCTGAACAATTGATTCAAAATGCTACTGATAAAATAACTAAGAATAGAACATCCATTGTAATTGCTCATCGTTTGGCAACGATTAAAAAAGCAGATCAAATTATTGTTATGGATGCTGGAAAAATTGTGGAGCAAGGATCGCATTCTGAACTTCTTGGAAAGGTGAATGGTTATTATAAAAACTTACACGACGTCCAATTTGCTAAAGAGGAAGAAGTGGCTTAATTCGCAATTATGTCAAGTCTTTTCTAATCAATTCAATTAATTCATCAGTGTCTTCATACCTAATAAATTCACCATCCTTAAAATAGGCAATTTGACCAGTTTCTTCACTTACAGCTAATGCCAAAGCATCTGTTTTTTCAGTAATTCCTACAGCAGCTCTGTGACGTAAACCAAAACGACTTGGTAAAATTTTATCATTATTAACCGGTAAAATAACACGTGTGGCTTTTACAATATTATTAGAAATAATAATAGCACCATCATGAAGCGGACTATTCTTAAAAAAAATGCTTTCTATAATAGGTTGCGTCACCGTAATATTCATGGCATCACCTGTGGTCGTTAGGAAATCTAAATTATTATTGTGTTCTAAAACAATTAAAGCGCCCGTTTTGGACGAACTCATTTTGATACAAGCAGATATAATAATTTGAACATCCGTTTCATTCTCTGTTTCGGTTTTCAAAAACTTAAACTGCTTGAAAAATTTTCCGCGTTTGCTGAAATTGGTAGAACCTACCATAAGTAGAAACTTTCTTATTTCCTGCTGAAAAACGACTATCAAAGCAATTAGTCCAACACTCATGAAACCGCCTAAAATCTTACTTAGCATTTTCATTTGTAAAGCTTCGGTAACCAAAAAAATGAGGTAGATAATAACAATACCAATAAAAATGTTGATAGCTACGGTTCCTTTTACCAATTTATAAACATAGTAGAGTAGTGCTGCTACAAGAACAACATCTATAATGTCTATGACTGTAAATTTTAATAGGTCGTCAAAAATTTCCAAAGGCTAGTGTTTTTGTAAATGTAAGAATTTCAGATTAATAAATAAATTCGTTGTTATCAACTATCAAATCTTCAGAAGTCACTGAAATCAAAGCTGATTTCAAACTAATATAATCTTGAAATGTTAAAGATTCAGATAGGTGAAGAACTACTGGTTTTGAATTGAAAAGTGAATCCGTTTGCAAATCAGAAACCAATTCCTGTAAATTTCGTGTTTGTTCAGAATCTGTAAGTTTAATAAGTTTTAAAGATTCTATTTGAATGTTTATACTATTCGCTTTCAAATTATCGATAGCTTTTTTTGAGGAAGCTACTGAATCTTTCGTATGATAATAAACATCTGTAAATTCTATAAAACCGAGATTTTTAATACTCGTATCATTACACGAATAATAATTTTTGGCATCTTCATTTTTATGTAATTCAGAACTTCGTTTTTTGTTTTGAAGAAATTGAATTTCGGGAATCAGTTGTTTTAATGTCAGTCGCTTATCCACATTTACCAGCCAATTCGTGGAGATGATTAAGTTTTTTCTGTTTAGTTCCACACCATTTACAGCCGTAGAATCATAAAATAAATATGCTGGTGATATATCCAAAACCTCATGAACATTGGCTTGTTGTACTTCAGGAAGTAAAATAACCTTGTCAGAACTGCAAGCAACGAAAAGTAAAGGGATTAAAAATTTAAAATATTTCATAAGTCATTAATTCATTTCGTTAGTTAATTTGATGCATTCCATGGCTTCCTGAACATCATGAACCCGAAGCATGTTAGCACCTTTTTGTAAGGCAATTGTATTTAAAACAGTTGTACCATTCAAGGCGTTGTTGGCTGTGTTTTCTAATGTTTTATATATCATGGATTTTCTTGAAACACCTACTAATAGGAGTTTTTCAAGCATTTTAAATTGTTCTAAATGATTTAAAAGCTCAAAATTTTGTTCCCGTGTTTTAGCGAACCCAAAACCAGGATCGATTATAATATCTGTAATATGATGTTTTTTTGCTTCGAATACACGTTCCGAAAAATAAAATAATATGTCTTTTACAAGCGACTCGTATTCCGTTAAGTTTTGCATAGTTTGTGGTGTGCCACGCATGTGCATCATAATGTAAGGAACTTGCAGTTTACCAACAACTTCTAGCATATTATCATCCAATTTTCCAGCCGAAATATCATTTATCACAGCAGCTCCAGCTAAAACACTTTCTTTTGCAACTTCACTGCGAAACGTATCAACGGAAAGTAGAATATTTGGAAATTCAGAAACAAGGGCTTGAATTACTGGAATTATCCTATTTAACTCTTCCGTTTCACTTACAAAATTAGCATTTGGTTTAGAGCTATACGCACCAACATCAATAAAGGTTGCACCTTGGTGGAGCATTGTTTCCACTTGAAAAAACNCCTCGCTTTTGTTTTTGTATTTACCGCCATCATAGAAGGAGTCTGGTGTTAGATTCAGAATTCCCATAACTTTTGGTGTTGATAAATCAATCAGGTTTCCTTTACAGTTAATGGTCATATCAGGTTATCTAGTTTATAATTTGAAAGTGTTATCTTCCCACAATCAATCAAAAATCAAGCACAAAATTAAGATATTCAGACTAAAATAGTTGGGTATTTATATCAAAATAAAAACAATCATCATTCAACTTTGAACTTTAAACAATTTAAGCGAAATTTACACAAAATTCAATAGTACACATGCCAAATACATCACAAGAATATGATGCTGTAATTTCTATTTGCAGAAACCTTTTCGAGAATAAAATGTCAGATTATGGTAGCGCATGGCGTATTTTACGTTTGCCGTCTTTAACAGATCAGATTTTTATAAAAGCGCAACGCATTCGCGGTTTACAGCAAAATGCGGTTCAGAAAGTGGATGAAGGCGAAGTGAGTGAATTTATAGGAATTGTAAATTACTGTGTTATGGCATTGATTCAGATTGAAAAAGGTGTGGTAGAACAACCTGATTTGGATACAGAAGAAGCCGTAAAATTATACACAGAAAAAGTGGCTGTTACCAAGCAACTTATGATGGATAAAAATCATGATTATGGTGAAGCTTGGCGTGACATGCGTGTGAGTAGTTTAACAGATTTAATTCTTCAAAAACTATTACGCGTTAAACAAATTGAAAATAACCAAGGAAAAACATTAGTAAGTGAAGGCATTGACGCTAATTATCAAGATATGATTAATTATGCGGTTTTTGCAATGATTCATTTGGGCGTAGCAAAAAATTAATTATAATACCTAATTAGGTTTAAAAAAGCATCAATTTTACCATCCTGTTGATAGACAGGGAATTTAAATTTTAAAGTATCATGAAATACATTGTAGCATTTAGTCGGATATTTGTAGGAGTTCTTTTTATCATTTCAGGTTTCATTAAACTGAATGATCCGCTTGGGTTTTCGTATAAATTGCAAGAATATTTTGGCGAAGGGGTTTTAAATCTCCCTTTTTTAGCACCTTACGCATTAATTATTTCAATTCTTGTGGTTGTTTTTGAAGTCGTATTAGGTGTTTTCTTACTCATTGGTTACAAACCTAAATTTACAGTTTATAGTTTATTAGCTATGATTGTGTTCTTTACATTTCTAACATTTTATTCAGCATATTTTGATAAAGTTAAAGACTGTGGTTGTTTTGGCGATGCCTTAAAATTAACACCATGGGAAAGTTTCACGAAAGATATTGTGTTGCTAGTCTTTATTTTAATTCTATTAGTTGGAATCAAACACATTAAGCCGCTATTTGGAAGACCAGTTATAACAACTGCCATTGCTTTATTGAGCTTTTTGGTGTCATTATCATTTGCCTATTATGTATTAATGCATTTGCCAGCAATAGATTTCAGAGCTTATAAAGTTGGTGCTAATATTCAAGAAGGCATGACTATTCCTGATAATGCGCCAAAACCCATTCAAGAATTTACATGGACATTTAACGTAAATGGAGCCGAAGAAATTTTTGTAACCGATGGAAGTTACCCAACTGTTGATGGTGAGTATGTTGGTGTAGAATCCAAAGTAATTGATCCAGGTTATGAACCATCTGTTGTCGATTTTTCAATAGAAACAGAAGATGAAGATCTTACAGAATATTATTTGCAAGAAGATAAACTCATCATGATTGTCATGTATAATTTAGCAACTGCCGAACCAGATGGTGTAGCTAAATTGAAAGCTTTTTCAGATGAAGCCCTTAAAAATGGCTATACGGTAATTGGTTTGTCGGCCTCTGGAGGACAAGAAAAAGAACAATTTAAAGCGACACATAAACTAAATTTCGATTTTTACTTATGTGATGAAAAAGCATTAAAAACAGTTGTTAGAGCAAGTCCTGGTGTTGTAAAATTAGAGAAAGGAACCATTGTTCAAAAAGCACATTGGAATGATATTGAGAATATAAAACTGTAAGTTTATATACCATAATAAAATAAAGAACTTTAATTCTGATAAGCTACCTATTACATAAAATCATGTATGCATTACTGACGCTTTTTGGCGTGGTAACGGTTATATTTTTATTATTTAATGTATTGCCTGGTGATCCAGCTAAAATGATGCTTGGTCAAAATCAATCAGCGGAACAAGTAGATGCCGTCCGTCAGAAATACGGTTTTGATAAACCCAAAACAACCCAATATTTTTATTATCTAAACGATTTGTTACCCATATCATTTCATTCTAAAAATGAAACTGATTATACCTTTTTAAGAACCGGAAAATATGCAGCAACACCCTTATTTTCTGTTGGGAATACAACAACTGTTTTAAAGCTTCCCTATTTACGTGAATCCTTTACAAAACAGGGTAAACGTGTTTCTGAAGTTATAGGAGAAACCTTACCGAATACAGCTATATTGGCCGTGTCAGCAATAACTATCGCTTTGTTTTTAGGACTTATTCTTGGTGTTATTTCGGCCATTTATAAGGATACATGGTTGGATAAAGGCATTCAAATTGTGAGTACCGTTGGAATGAGTGTGCCTTCATTTTTTAGTGCTATTCTATTCGCTTGGTTTTTCGGATTTGTATTACATAAATACACCAATTTGGAAATGACAGGCAGTTTGTATGAACTGGATGATTATGGCCACGCCATGCATATTCAATGGAAAAATTTAATACTTCCGGCTATAGTTTTAGGAATTCGGCCGTTAGCAGTGGTTATTCAGCTCATGCGAAATTCATTATTGGAGGTGTATAATCAGGATTTTATTCGCACAGCAAGAGCAAAAGGCTTAAGCGAATATCAAATTATTAGAAAACATGCCGTTAAAAATGCGTTGAATCCAGTAGTAACTGCCATTTCTGGATGGTTCGCATCTATGTTGGCAGGAGCTGTTTTTGTAGAATATATTTTTGGTTGGAATGGTCTCGGTAAAGAAATTGTAAATGCTTTAAACACACTAGACTTACCTGTTATAATGGGTTCTGTATTGATAATTGCGGTAATCTTCATAATTATCAATATTTTTGTAGATATTATTTATACGTGGTTGGATCCAAAAGTAGCGTTGGAATAGAGTTCTTGTGAAAGTAAGAACTTCTTGAAGTCATCCTTAAACCAAAATCAAGTAGCGCCCAAGTCAAATATATTTTTTAAAATAAGCATAAAGCATTATAAAAATAGGATTATGAGAAAACAAATAGTTGCCGGAAACTGGAAAATGAATAATGATTTGTCTCAAACCGAATTATTAATCACGAATTTAAAAAAACAAGTAAAAACGTCTGAAGCAGAAATGATGATTGCGCCAACTTTCACTAATCTTTGGCATGCATTTGAAGCTTTAAGACAATCGGATATTGAGGTTGTAGCACAGAATATGCACTTTGCAGAAAGTGGTGCGTATACTGGAGAAGTGAGTGCGGGTATGTTGAAAAGCGTTGGTATACAAACGGTAATTTTAGGTCACAGCGAACGTCGTGCGTATTTTAATGAAACGGATGATTTATTGGCGAAAAAAGTAGATGCAGCTTTAAAAAATGACATGCGTGTAATTTTTTGTTTCGGTGAAGAATTAGCGGATAGAAAGTCCAATAATCATGAAACGGTTGTAGAAAATCAAATTAAAAATGGGCTGTTTCATTTGGATGCAGATGCTTTTAAAACTATTGTTTTAGCTTATGAACCTGTTTGGGCTATTGGAACTGGCGAAACTGCTAGTCCAGACCAAGCACAAGATATGCATGCGTTTATCAGAAAAACATTAGCTAATAAATACGGTCAAAAAGTAGCGAATTCGGTTTCCATATTATATGGTGGAAGCGTGAAACCTAATAATGCGCAGGAAATATTTTCCAAACCAGATGTAGATGGTGGATTAATTGGAGGTGCAGCATTGAATGCGGACGATTTCATGGCTATTGTTAATGCGTTTTAAGTAAAAAAATATATGTCAAATACAATTTATATAGGTTACGATTTTACAGTAACACCATTACAACCAGCTGTTGAAATTTTAATTGCTGAACTGGGTTATGCAGGTTTTGAGAGTTTTGTAGAAACCGAAACAGGCGTCACAGCTTACATTCAGAAAGACGAATGGCGAAGCGATATTTTAGAAGATATTCAGATTTTGGATTCCGATGAATTTGAAATTACATTCGAATTCAACGAAATAGAACAAGTTAATTGGAATGCCGAATGGGAGCGAAATTTCAACCCAATTATTGTGGACGATATTTGCGCTGTTCGTGCACCTTTCCATGAGAAATTCGATACACAATACGATATTATTATCGAACCCAAAATGAGCTTTGGAACTGGACATCATGAAACCACACATATGATGATTCAGCATATTCTTAAAAATGATTTTACGGATAAAACCGTTTTAGATATGGGTTGTGGAACTGGTGTTTTAGCTATTTTGGCCGAAATGAAAGGCGCCAAAAAACTAGAAGCTATAGATATTGACAACTGGTGTTATTTAAATAGTGTGGAAAATGTAGAGCGTAATAACTGCCATCAAATTACAGTATATGAAGGTGATGTTGCATTGCTGAAAGATAAAACCTACGATATAATCATTGCGAATATTAATAGAAACATATTATTGCAGGACATTCCTGAGTATGCTACTTGCTTAAATGCGAAAGGTTTATTATTTTTAAGTGGATTTTATTTTGATGATATTCCAGCAATTGAAGAACTTTGTAATAAAATGAACCTCAAGCGCGTTGATACATTACAACGTAACGATTGGGTTGCTTTAAAATTCCAAAAAGAATAACCGTTAGTTGAAGTTGGCTTCAGGTAACGATAAATTTAAAAATTATGAGTACCAAAGAACAAACATTAGAAGACGTTCTCCTTAAAGAAGAGGTTTTAAAGGAAAACGAAATTATTCTTTATAATGATGATGTTAATACTTTTGACCACGTTATAAATACTTTAATTTACGCTTGTGATCATACAGCTGAACAAGCCGAACAATGTTCCATTTTAGTTCATTATAAAGGGCAGTGTACGGTGAAAACAGGTTCTTATAAAGAATTAGAACCACAATGCTCGATGCTTTTAGAAGCCGGTTTAAGTGCGGAAATTAGTTAAATGTATGGATGTTAATCGATTAAAAAAAAGCAAACTTTAACAATAAGTTTGCTTTTTTTATTTACAGGAATTATAAAAATCGTTTTTAAGTTTTCGCATCTTTCATGACACTTTATGAGAATTTTATGAATTTTCATTTTTCAAAGTATGATTATCGTGGTATATTTAATACGAACCATAAAAAAGTAAAAATGAAAACATTATATGAGGCAACCACGCAAGCAATAGGTGGAAGAAATGGACATGTAAAATCTGATAATAGTCCAGTAGATTTCAATTTATCAGTACCAAAATCCATGGGAGGCGCTGGTGGAAATGGTGCTAATCCAGAACAATTATTTGGAGCAGCATATGCCGCATGCTTTGGTGGAGCCATACAAGCTGTTGCTAAAAATGAAGGAATTGAAATAGATGAAGATGAACTAAGTGTCACAGCTATTATAGGGTTCTGTAAAGATGATGACGGGTTTTTTCTTGAAGCTACGTTGGATTGTTATATTCCCGGAGTAGACCTTGAAACAGGCGAAGACTTGGTAGAAAAGGCACATGAAGCATGTCCTTTTAGTAAAGCAACTCGCGATAATATTACGGTAAATTTGAATTTATTGATAGATGAGTAGATTTTAATTGCTCATTAATTATTATAAAGAAAGCTCACCATTTGGTGAGCTTTTTTTTGAACTATACGCAAAGATTTTGGCTGATTACTGCGTATTTATAAGGCTTCTTTTTTAAAGGTACTCCATCAAAAGATGCTCAAGTAAAGGTGGCATTTATTCTTATGGTTTGCTTCGCATCCATAAATTTCTATTGAGAAACGACTTAAACATTATAAGTTTGGAGGTATATTATTAGGAATCGAGCCTTTCTGTATTGCTTCGCATCCATAAAACTCCGCTTTGAAAACACTTAAAACGAAAAAAAACGCTCAAGCTAGCTTGGCGTTTTTTTCTTATTTAAGTATTTATTCGTGACCTCGACTGGATTAAGTTTAATTACCTAAAGCCTTTGTCAATGCGGTCTTTTTGCGTCTTGTAAAAATCTGTTAACCGATTTGTGATAATATCGGTTGATTTTCAATGGTTTAATTTGCATTTCAATCTTAATGTAAAGATACAAAATACAAGAATTCAAACCTATATAAATAGTACTAAATACTATGAAACTCCCTCTAAATATCGATTTACAATTTCTTCTTTAATACCGCTATATTCAGCGAATTCTTCTGCTGTGATAAATTGATATGACTCTTTGCCAAAGTGTGCTTTAATGTCATTTAAAAGCTTACGTCCGTAACGCTCACTTCTTCCTGTGATGCGCTGAATGTCTTTTGGATATATACAAGCTCTTACTATTTTCATTTTATACTCTATCTATACTTAGTCCATACCTCATCTTGGTATCGTCTATATGTATTGTAATGGCATAAAACGAATCAATCGGAATGGATGTATATGTGTTTTTGATTTCTTTTATAAATCTACTGTCTTTTGTTTCAAAATCAAAATTTTAGAACATTATGGCTAAACAAACAGGTATTATCAAATTGAAAGGAACTATCGGTGATATTTCCTTCTACAAAAGTGCTGACGGACACCTAGCACGTTCAAAAGGTGGTGTCGACAAAAATCGTATTGCAAATGACCCTGCGTTTCAGAGAACTCGTGAAAATGGTTCGGAATTTGGACGTGCTGGAAAAGGTGGTAAAGTGATTAGAAACGCTATTCGTGTGCTTTTGCAGAATGCAAAAGATAAACGAGTGGTAAGTCGTTTGACAAAAATCTTAGTTGCTGTAACCAAAACGGATGCAGTTAACGAGCGTGGACTTAGAACCATCGAAGATGGTGATATGAACACTTTATTGGGTTTTGAATTCAATATTAATGGAAAGTTAGGCGCTACACTTTTTACGCCATATGCGACAGCATATGATCGCGCAGCAGGGAATGTAGATTTGGATATTGCTGCATTTACACCAACGGTGAGAATTGCTGCACCAGGTGGTACAACACATTATAAAATTGTAATGGGTGCTGCAGAGCTTGACTTTGCAAATGAAGCTTCTGTTTTTGAAAGTACAGAAACTGCAATTCTTCCTTACAATGGTGTCGATACCGCTCCTGTTGACTTAACAGTAGCACTTACAGCAAATTCAGTACTTCCTGTATTGCAAGTTGTTGGTGTTGAGTTTTATCAAGAGGTAAACGGACAAATGTACCCATTGAAAAATGGTTCATTTAATGCGCTATCTGTTGCAAGAGTAGATACTATTTAAATGAATGTGTTACTGCATAGGACCTATTTTGAAGAGGGCACGAATAGTGCTCTCTTCTATAATGGTCAATTTTTAGGTTTTACTATTGAATTGCCCTGGTTAAAAAACCAAAGAAATGTGTCTTGTATTCCTGAAGGTGAATACAAACTGAAAGCAAGGTATTCGCCAAAATTCGGACATCACTTGCACATCGCAGATGTAAAAGGTCGCAGTCTTATACTACTACATCCAGCGAATAATGCGAAGCGTGAGCTTCGTGGCTGTATCGCACCTGTTACGCAATTAACAGGTATTGGAAAAGGTAATAATTCAAAACCATTACTTCAAAAATTAGTATCGCTTTGCTACCAAGCATTCGATAGAAACGAAAATGTATTATTAATTATTAAATCTTAAAAAATGAATATTGTAGACCGTTATAAAAAGCCAACACCTAAGTTCTTCAGAACTTTAAGAAATATTGGCATCGCATTAGCTACAGCTGGTGGTGCTATAATCGCAGCACCTATTTCTTTACCTGCATTAGTGGTAACAGTGGCAACTTATATGACCGTTGCCGGAACAGTTGCAACCGCAGTAAGTCAAGCTGTGACAATCGATGATAAAACTGAAATTCCGAAGACCAATCAGAAAGATGACAAATAACTTATCGCATCTCAAATTTTCAATTATAGGTGGAACAATATCTTCTACCTGGATTCATATAACTTCAGATGATATTATAAAAACCAGCATAATGGCTATTTTAGGTGCTGTTGTGAGTTATATTGTTTCTCTTATATTAAAACGGATTCATCAAGTTTTCAGAATGAGAAAAAAAAAGTAGAAAGAGAGCTTCAGTAGAGGCTCTTTTCTTTTAGCGAGAACTTTCATAAGTAACACAAAACCCTTCCAATATTTTTTTAGAAAAACAAAAAAAAGACAACTATCTCATTGTTGATGTGGCAATGCTGTCAAGCTTTTTGGAAAAAATAATGCGCTTGGAATAAGGTTAAAAAAAGGTATTTACTTTTTAGCGTATTATTTTTTTCAAAACCTTTGGCTTGAGCTTTATAGCATTATAGCGGTGGGTGATGGAAGCCAACTATATTTGTGCCCTTTTTACACTTTAAATTCTGCCCAAAGTGGATAATGATCTGAAATCAACCAGGATAAGCTATTATTAGTTAGCAAACGGTTTTTTAAAGCTACGTTTACAAAATCATAATTACCACCATTTATAAATTCCATAGATAATTTAGGACCACTATTATCACTATTGAACCAAGCTATTTGATCGTAATATTTTGTTTTATTGAAAATAGATCTAGTCACCTTATCATTTTGTAATTGAGGTGGCACATATAGACCTTCAGATAGAAATGTTTGATTTAATAAAGCACCACGCTCATCAATATTAAAATCTCCTAATGCAATAAAATCTTGATGGTATGCATTTACATTATCTGCCCAATCCCTAAGCCATTTTGCAATACCGCGTAATTCTGGAATACGATTTTTTTTATTTTTACCATAGAGAATGTGAAGTGTAACTAAGATGAATGTACGCTTTCCTGATTTGAAACTCACTGCATATGGTGATCTGACAAATTGATTTGAAAGCGCATTATCTTTAATTGAATCTTCCCATTCTTCCGGCACTACTAGTTCTCCTGCTAATCCTGAAAGTTGCACACGACGTGTATCAAATAAATATGCCATTCGTTCACCATTTCCAACTTTACCTTTATTTACATCGGTTAGGATTAATGACCAATTTGAGCCTAATACTTTCAAAGTATCTCTTAAAGCACGTATATTATCTTTTACTTCTTGAACAGCTATAACATCAAAACGTTTAATGATTTCTGCAATACATAGAATAGAATGTAAATCTCTTTTGGGCGAATCATCATCATCGGAATCCCATTTTCGTGTTAGATTTCCAAATGCTCTAATGTTCCATGTAGCAATTAGAAGGTTTCTATCTAATTGTTTCGAAGGTATTTTATTGTCTAAGTCAGATTTTAGAAGTTCTAGATTCTCTTTTACTTCTTCTGGTGGTTGTTCTTGTATTGAATTCATACCTCAATATAATACTATTTACATTTATTTACAATTGCTTGTTAAGCAGGTAATCCAAAAGGCGCGAGCCGCCTGCGAGATTAGCAAGGTTGTTGTGAGTGAATGCCTGTAGGCACGAAAGGCACGCACGACTATGTTGCAAACACTAGGTTGGCGCAGTTTTTTGATTCGTACAATAACAAACCTAAATATTGTTTAATTGATATATTTTTAATTTATCAAAAGTATAATTAAAATAGTTTCAAAAAATGTGACAACCGTTAAAGACCGCAGCGACACGCAGGCTCGCAAAACATTAAATAGCGGTTGCACCTTAATTTGTAGAACTTGCGCATAGCGCAAAACAGCTTTGGATTTTAAGGTACAAGAGTAGCTATGGGTGAGGAATAGAGTAATGTGTGCAATAGTACAAGTAAATAGTACTGCGAGGACGTCTCGCCGCAGTAGTACTATATTACGGTAAGCACAAATGCGACGATAGAAGCATTTTTGATTATGAACTATGAAACTAAATGGAATGACTGACGAACACCTTATTACCTGCCTACCTAAATTTTGATACTATATACTGCATATTAAATAAAAGATGAATTGTGCGTTGGCTAAAAATACTGGTTGTGGTAATGTAGCGTCTGTCCGATAGGCAGGTGCGGAATGAACATAACGAGTATTGCGCGGAACTGTAAGCTCTTGCGATTGAGTGAGTGTAGCTTTTCGCGAAACGAAGGAATGAGTATGTGCTGGAAGTGTGGGATTATTTAGTCTGGGTTATGAAGCTATTTAATACCTCACTCAGTTCAGGTTTTTCATTTGCAACTTTAGAAGTCCAATCTTTAAAACCTTCCATATTATTTCCTTTAGGAAGAATTAACAGTACCATACCTTTAACAAAATAATCTATCTTATCTATTGCATTTGTTTCACTTGTTAACTCAACTACAAATACAACTGGTGGTCTATTGTTCGATAAAGATGAATGCATATAATGACCTAATAGTTCTATTGCTTCAAGTTTGTTATCGTTACAATACCAATTTGAAAATAAGAGACATCGAAATATAAATGGTAATTCGTCTGCTTCTAAAGTTTTATTATCTAACTTCAAATTGTAATACTCTTCAATAACTAAAATAGATTGTTCGAAATTTTCACTCAATAATAAATGATATCCAAAATCTAGAATTGCAGATTCCAACTTAACATCCATCTTGAACTGTTTTGCTAGTTGAACGTTAATACCAAACATTTCAGCAGCTGATTCATAATCTTTAGCCTCAGAGTATGTCTGACCATAGCTTATATATAAATGATATAAACCTTCAAACATATTCATACCATGAAGATCTGTCGCTTCTCTATAATAATCAATACTTGTATCAAAAGCTTCAAAAGCTTTTTTGTGCATAGAGTTTGCTCTATATACATCGCCAATAGAATGATATATTTGAGCTGAATCGTAAATCTGTAATTCTAAATTTGAGATAGAACCTCGAAATTCTAATAGTTCACTAAGCGCCTGTTTTTCTTTATTGTTGATTACTAGTATGCGAAATAAAGCTATTTTACTCTTAACAAATATAGTAGGGCTTTCTGAGTGCGAAAGCTCTTTATAAATACTTACAGCTTCATTTAGTTTACTATCATCTAATTCCTCTTTAGAAAGATAAGTTAGTATGCTAGCCTTTTCAAACAAAAAAGGTGATTTTAAGGAAGAATCCGAAAATAGTTTAATACCTAGATCATACATCTTAAATGACTTTCTATATTCCCCTTGCATTCTATGAACTCTACCTAATATGTAATATAAAAAATCCCATTTCACATTAAAATCTTTTGATAATAATGTGTCTCCATACTCTAAGACTAAGTAGAAAAACCCTTGCCCCATTAAGGATGACATAAAATTAGAACAGATAGTTTTTGCTTCTGGTTCTCTATCCGTATTTAAAAGTAGAAGTATTAAAGCATTAATCTCAAAGAATTTTGAGTCTTCATTTATAGTCTTTAAGTATTTAATTAAATTTTCTTTTATTTTTTCATCTTCATTTATGTGAATGTTTTTTGTTAGATATAACTTTATATATTCTGGAATTATAAAAAAATCATCCAAAGTTCTTTCTATTAAAAACTTTTGTTGAAGTGAGATAATAGCAGCAGCAAAACTTGATGAGCAATTAGATAATTCATATCGGAAAGGAATATCTAATACTATTATATATGAGATTAATTCTATCTCATTTTCAATAAGTTTGGATACTATTTTATTCTTAATAAACACTTCTATTTCCCCAATGCTTCTATTTTTTAGTAATGATAAAAAATTAGCTATTGGTTGGTAAACAATTATTGATGCTGAAAGTTTCAAAAGATATGGATGAGCACCTAATAATTTATGTAAATCTCTAATTTCATTTTCATTAATCTGAGTTATGTTATAGAATTCACATAAGCTTTTAAAATCGTCAAACTTCAATCCTTTTAATTGTAACTTAAAAAAAGAATTACCAAAATCCATAATACTAAATCCATAGGTTGTAGATATTAGAATTTTAGAAGATGCTATCTTATTATTTAAAATTTTAATTAAAGGTATTAATTGATGTTTTTCTGAATTGAGCGCATCAAACACTATACAAATTGAATAAGTATTCAAAGCATGACTTAAGTAATTATCAATTAGGTTATCTCCATTTAATAATTTTTTTTCTAAACTTGAATCATTGAAATTATCTTTAAGAAAATTAGAGATATGATTAGAAAAAAGAGCTTTACTATTTATGATTTCGCAATCAATCCATAGTATCTTATGAGATTTAATTTCAGCAGTTAAATGAGCTATTAAGCTTGATTTACCAATACCTGAAAGCCCTTCGACAAGAATCGTATTATAATTATCAAAATTTTTATTTACAGCTGTAAGCTCTTCTTTTCTACCAATAAAATTTGGTGTAGCAGGTTGACCGTAGTATGCATTAATTTTGTGCCGTGAATCTGAATCTATAGGGCGATTAAGTAAGTCTATAATTGAATCCTGCTTGTCTTCAATTCTATTTATAGTTTCGTTTAGTTTTGGTACTAAATCATTAAATTTCTCTATAACAGATTCAATTAGTCTTGTTTTTATTTTTAGAGGTTTTTCGGAAAATCTTATATGATGGTTTTCTTTAATCCCTCTTAATAACTCTACAGTATATTTATCTGTATTATCTGTTTCTACGTGATGTTTATGACAAAAGAAAATTAAGTTTGAGTAACCTCTTCTTTCTTCATTAGTTTGATTTTTATTGAAGCGTTCTCCACCAGGCAATGCTGCTTCAATATGGCAACATTGAGCAATTAATGTATTTTCATCATTAAACAATAATTCCTCGCAATTTGGGTATGCACATTGATTACCAGACCTAGATAATAATAAATTTAGGGTAGAAGATTTTGGTGTTAATCTTTTAGGTATTTCGTTATCATTTTTCTTTGTCAATACTTCTACTTTTTCTGTCTTCTAGAAACTAACTTAGTTCTGATTGCTTCAATTCTATTAATCTCTTCTGAAGTTAAACCAAGTGTAGTATTTAAAATTTCAGTATTATACCTTGAGAGTATTTCTGAGATATTTTGTTTGTTCTTAAAATTCTCTTTATAAGCCTCAAAGTCATTTACAACTGAATAAGGTAATGGTAAAGCTCTAAATTCATTTGGTGTTACTTCTAATACNCCACCGCCATAATAGCGCCCTTCTAACTCTGCAAATGCGAGTGTTAACGAGTTGTAAAATGAGAATATTATATTTTCAATTTGATAACCATCTTTCGACTCAACCATGTAAGCACTATCAGTCACATAAGCCTCTGCATTGTTCTTTAAAAATTTCGGATATTCATGAGCTCTTTTGAAAAAGAAAGCTTCTGATTGCTTTGCTATATTTGGAACTTGATACCAATGTTTTCTTTGGCGACATTTAAACCTAGTTTCCAATTCCCTATCGGTTCCTATTTCTAAATAACTTACTAGACTTTTGGATAATTTACTTGGATTAGCCTTATTAAAATCTAAGAGATACGTTGGCTTTTCTTCTTCTACCAGCTTTTCGAAATCTTCATTCTCAAATGTTACAGAACCATTTACATAGAATCCTTTCTGAACAATTGGTTTAGAGTAACTCCTTAATCTATTTTTTGTTACTACCTCATCATTAACGATGAAATAATCATTAGCAGCTGTAACTATACCTGCTTTATTCTCTACATATTTAGTTGTTAAATTTAATTTAGATTTTAAATTCTCTAAGAATTGATGTTCATCTGGTGATAAGAAATGATGTGTCCATTTGGTATTTGATTCAGAAACAGAAATATTTTGCATCAACGTGAAACTTCTATTTTCTAACTCATCAATATTTTTTATTGTTGTGTAATAAGTGCCTTGTTCTTGATGATGATTATATCCCACTATTAGAACAGTATCTTGCCCTTTGCATTCTTGAAATTGTAATTCATCAAACATGAATACTTCAAGCCTATCAAAACTTGATTTTAGTAAATCTCTTATTTCTTCTGAAAATTTCACCTGAAGTAATTCTAAAGGAAGAACAAAAGCAACAACACCATTATTCTCTATTTTTTGAATAGCACTTACTAAAAATGCTGTCCATATATTATTAATCTTTTTATCTTTTAAACCACTATATATATGAATGGATTTACAAAGGTCTTTTTGTTCATCTGCAAGTAGAGAACTTTTCACATAAGGCGGATTTCCTATGATTAGAGAATATAAATTATCATCAGAATTATGAAAATCTAAATAGTCACTATGAATAGAATTAAGATTAACAACCGGATTACATCTTTCTATAGCTTTGTTTAATTCATCTATCTCTCTTTCAACTATGGTTAGATTAATATTTTGAAATCTATTTAATTGATTATTATTAGAAATAGCCGCTGCAAAATTACCGTCTCCTACACTTGGTTCTAAAATAGAGATATTGTCTTCATTAAAATTTTCAAGACAATAATCAGCAATGAAATTTGCTAATCTAATTGGTGTGTAATATGAGCCTATGTTTTTTTTATCTTGCATCTATTATATCTCTAAACTCTAATTCTAATTTAAACTTCTCACTTAATAGCTTATTTTTATTATCTGTCAAAACCTCAATAACATTTTGATTAAGTTCATTTCCTGCGGTAGTATTATCAATTAAAATTACAGCTAAAATGATTCTATCAATTGTATAAATAAGTTCATGTCTCAAAAGACCCAAATTCAAATTGGTATATATGTACAAACCAATATCATTTTGAGGCACTATACTTCCTGTAGCTCCTCTTAAGAATAAGTCTGAATAGGCTTCCTCTCTTGGGTTAATATAACCTCTTCTACCATTATCGCTAATTGGACTTGCTGAATCATTGGTAACCCAGTCATTACTTTTCGCATTGTTACAATAAAAACAACTATACACTAAATTATCATAATCATGTTCTAAATCTTCAAACGGTGTTCTTGGTGCAAAATGGTCTATTTGCATTCCTTTCCATCCACCCATATGATAATGACTATCATTACAATAACCACAACAATTATAGAAATCATTCATTAAAACCCTTTTATATTGTGAATATTTAGGGTACTGTCCTTTAGTTCCAGTTTTTTGTGGGTGATTACTTCTAAATACCACTATTCTTCTTGTGTTAGTTTTTTAATTAATTTTTCTGTTTTATCAATTAAATTATTAATTGCAGATAATTCTTCTTCTTGATTCTCTATAGGGTTAACCAAACCTTGTCTATCAGACATTTCACTTAAAATATGATTTAATTCAATAACTCTTTTCTTTTCTTTACCCGTCAATTTATTACCACTCTCTTGTCTAGATCTTAAATCACTAAATTCCTTTTGATAATTCTGCTTAAGTTTAATAGAAAATTCAATATGCTCAACCAATTTTTCTTTAAACGAAGAATCTTCATCATTATTAATCTCACTTTTGTGGCAAATTAAAGTACTTGGTGAAAGAAAACTTGATTCAGCTTCTTGTATTCTACTTGTAAATATTAGTAGAGGTAAGTTCAAACGCCTATCATTAATTCTAAGTAATAATTCATCTCCATTAACTTCGACTTCGGACTGGGCGTATTTTAAATGAAAATCTATTACGACTAAATCACATTTTTCCTCTAAAACTTCATCAACTATTTCGTCAGTAAGTTTTTTATTTGGTCTGATAGGAATAATTTGTACCTCTTCAGTATAGTTATCGAAATATGACAAGAAGTCGTTTATTTCTCCTTCATCTTCATCGATATACCCTATTCTATATTTTCTTTTCATACTTTATATGGAAGTTTAATTGTTATTGAGAAACCTTGTTCTGGTTTATGTAATTCAATAATACCGCTATAATATTCAACTACTGAATCGATGATATACATACCCAGTCCAGTACCTATTGGTTCATTATCTTTATTTAGCTTAGTTGTATAACCAGCTCTTAATATAGCGTATGGGTTTAAAATACTTTTTTTCAACCCTGGACCACTATCTTTATAGTCAATAACCAAGTAATCTTGTTCATCTTCAAAATCTGTAATTAAGTCAACATTGATATCAACAACTCTCTTACCTACAAAACTTTTTCTATCAAATGCATCAAATGAGTTTATTAATAGATTATTAAAAACACTCTCTATATCAATAACAAAAACAGTAAATTCAAGAAGTTTCTCATTAGTGGTGGTAATATTAAGTTTAACCTTCCTAGTTTGTAATACTTCATCCCAATCACTTTTAAATTCACTGAGAAAAGATTTAATATTTACAGGTTTAGTATTTCTTTTATCCTTTCTAACGGCTGCCAAAGAAAAATCTAACCAATGCTTTAATTTGTTGTCATATTTCTTGAAGTTTTCTAGTCTTTTAAAAGGATTATTCCTAGACTCAGTTGTTTCGTTTAGCTTTTCCTCATTTAACAATTTCTTTAATGACGATTTTAGGTAGTTTGTTCGTCTCTCCATTTGATTCTTTATTGTCTCAAACTCGTGAGCGAAACTAGTAACAAGTAATCCTGTTGTAGCTAATGCTCTCAACAGTTTCACTTCTTCTTGTACATCTTCATAATCGTGTTTAACTGAATTATAGGCTTTTTTAAATGTTTCTCTTTCGTCCTTATAATCTTCTTTAGATTTATTCTCATCTTCCTGCTGGTCATCAGACATTGAATCAGCTTCTGACATAGCTGCCTCATTTTCATTTTTATCACGAAAAAACAAATCCATTTCACGCATCACTGTGTGACGATCTAATTCAAAACGACTTATAATTGCTAATAACAATTCCTTTAGCACATCAAATGTTTCGTTTTCCTGGAAACCTTCTCGACTTGATTTATCCTTGAATTCTAAATTATCGACACGAGTAATATTTACAGTACCTGCAACTTGATTAGGACTGACTTTGTATCCTCCTCCTTTTTTAGTAACACCAGCTGGACTTTGAGCTTTTCTTTCTCCCAACAATAGCCAATCAAATGATGAACTACCTAATTCACCATAAGGCCTAACTCTAAAATTATCTCTAAAAACTCTTATACCTCCAAATCTCTTATACCATTCATCCCTTTGCCTAGGCGAAAACCCCTTATAATTAAACTTCTCTTTTAATTTTCTAGATGAATTCATTTTCATAAAATAAAACGAGAAATCTAATGCACCTATCTTATCAGCTACATATTCCTTATTACTTCCTTCTAATTGAGGTAACAAATCAAATATCGTTGTATCAATTTGGAAAATACCATTTCTAAAAGTACTTAAATCAAATGGCGGTAATTTCATTTGATTTCTTTTAAATAAATCCTGATCTATTAGTGACAATTGAAACTCTTCTCTATGAATTTTAATATTTACTGTTTTATCACTATTAACTTTAGCATCTACACGGTAATCAAAATTTTTAAAATCTTCATTTTTAATTTTGCCATATTCGTTTTTACTGTTTTTATTAAATAGGAATATATCAAACTTCTGAGTATGACCTGGTGGCGTTAGAATTTCTAGGTTACTATATAGTTTATCAATTTGAGATTTAGTCCACCAATCCCTTAATTCAGAAACTTTTAAAAGAGTTCCTTTTGAAAATTCTTCATTATTTTTTGTGATTATTGATGAAACTCTTATATCTGGTACTAGACTTATTATATGCCTGTCATATTTTAAATTATCAATTTTTTCAAACTCAGCTTCTACTTGATTAATGCTCACGCCTTCGCCATCAAAATCTTCCCAATCAACTTTCCAATTAAACCCCGTAAAGCTTACTTCTTCTTCAACAATAGGAAGTGTAACCATATTACATAGGCTTCCTAATCTATCTAAGGCGAAACGACCAATTCCTTTAGCTCCAGCTTTTATTCTACCCGAAGTAGTAATGAAATCGTCAAGTTTATTATTAGTCCCAATAGTCATCCAATGATTATCAATAACTTCTTCTGTCATGCCCTCACCTGCATCTATGATATAAAGACTATTTTTCCTTTTAAAAAAATATTCAAGTTCGGATAATATATTATCATCAATATCCTTTTTTAAAAGGTAAACAGTATTACTTTTAGTTGACTTTTTCTCATAAGCAGATTCTATATAAGATACGCCTAATTCATTTATAGTTTCTCGCTCAAATTGTTTATATCTAGAAGCTCCTAATTCTTTTGGAATAGAATCATAACGAATATCTAAATAAACAATGCAAATTTTAGAATCAGCATCATAACAATTCTTCACTAATTCTATTATAGCACCATCAGCATTGGCGACATTTTCACGCCCAATGAGTCTCGCGGTTCGAGCTGATACTTTAAAAGGTTTCTTAATCATTATTCGCCAGTTATTAACAACGTTCCAACTTCTACTCCTAAAATATTTGCAATCTGAATGAGTGTAGGAACCGAAGGCTGTCTAGCATTTGTGCACCAATTAGAAACTGTTGTCTCACTTTTTTTTAATTTTTCTGCAAGCCACTTGTTAGATTTGTCATTCTCTACTAAAACAAGTTTTAATCTATTCCATTTTTTCTTACTCATAACAGATTTTTTATACCTATAAGCAAATATATTTAAGTATTAGCATATTTATTTACAATATATCAATTATTTACGTTTGTCAATAGAGTTTTCTTTAAAAGCAATCAAATTAAACATTTCACGCATCCTTGATCTAATACGTTCACCATACTTTTCTTGAAGCTCTTCTGCATTGAGATTAGTTGTGATATGAGTTAAAACGTCTCTCTGTTTAAATACTTCATATCTTGATATGAGTATTTCTCCCATTACGTTACAGTCTTTACCATAGTGTCTGCCTATATGTTCGACACCCAAATCATCAAAACAATATGTTTTATCATCGCTATAATCTTCAATTAATTTGAAGCCCACTCCATTAAATCCGAAAACAATATTCCTACAAGGAATGAAGTTATAGGTCTTTTTATGTGGCACTAGATGAGGTAACAACCTCATCAAAGTTGTTTTTCCACATCCTACAGGACCAGATAATAAAATACCTTTTCCTGTATCAATATCTAACTTTTTGCAATACTCATGATCTTGAATAAAATAGCTTGCTAGTTTTAGCAAGAGCTCATGGTCGTCATCATAAATTTTAAAATTCTTACCGTAAAGCAGCTTTCCTTTAGCATCTAAATAGTTAAGTATTTTAGGAAAGTCGTATGAAATAGACTTACCATCAAATGTTCCTAGTTCAAATTGCGTAGCTCCTTCAATGAGGATATGCGGCTTTTTAGGATTGTAGTATGTTGCCAGTTGTTTCATAAAGGCTGATTGTAATTTTTATTTCTCACGGTATGTAAGTTGTCTTGGTTTTGGAACACTTGTTTTTCTGTTTTTAATTCTTCAGATTTTAGTATCCAATTTCTTGCTAACGCATGCCAGTTTTCAATTTTTATTTTGCCTCCAATTTTCCAACCGATAGCTTGATAATGGTTGTAGAATTTTTGCGCTTCTAATTTTGTCCAGCTTTCTTTTTTGAAAAAATCTAAAACTTCATTTTCATTTTTAGGCTTAGGTAGTTTATAACTGTTTTTCATTGTTTGTATATGTTTATTAGAAGGTACCAATGCTTGTCCTTGATTTGGGACAGCTAAGTCCAGAGCTTGTCCAGAGGTTGTCTCGAATTTGAGCATCTTAATTATAGAGCCCTTGAATGGATTATGAGATGGTTCATAAATCAAGTATTTATAATGATGTAATTCTTTAGTGCATCTATGGTATGTGGATTTTGAACCAATCTTAGATAACTTCATTACATCGTCACGATTTACATGGAAACTATCGCGAAATCGATTATAATTCCAAATTTGAAAAAACGCTAAATACAAACTGATATGTGTTGGATTTAATCTGTTATCTTTTGAGAACTGACTAAATACTGCGTTGAGGTGCTTGATGTAGTTAACTTCTGCCAAAGCATACTCTATGAAGCTACACGATTCTCTTTGAGTACTTTTAGAATTTCTTCATACTCGTAGAGTATAATGCCTCCAATTTTTGTGTAAGGCAATGTGCCGTTGATTCTTAAATTCTGTAATGTTCCTGGACTTATTTGTAGCATATCCATTACTTCAGCAGATTTGAGGTATTTCTTTGGTGTGCTTTGTGGGTTTTCTGTGAGCAGTTTTTTGAGCTCTCCGAATAATTGCATTTTGAAATCGTAGAGATCGTCTGTTGTTAAAATTGTAGTTGCCATTGTAAAATGAGTTTTAGTTAAAAGCTACCACATCGAACTTTCGTTCTCAATGGCAGCTATTAAATCGATTTGACTTTCGTTTGGCAAATATGTAATGAATTAATGAAGCGTATTCACAACAGGGATTGTGTTGTGACTAATTTTATTTAAATCCCTTCATCGGTGTCTTCCATTCTTTTTAAAAGACTTTTATTTAGTGACGTAAGAAACTTAACCCTATCTGATTTTCTAGTGCGTATTTCTAGGAAAGCACGACGATATTGTCCTAGATTTATTTCAAAAACATACTCAAGATATTCAGCAATATCTTTTAAATCTGCAGCACCATTATTAAAAACACCTTCGGTATGTAAAGCATATAAAAGTTCAATTAATGACACTTTTGGGCTTGTCCAAATCATTTTTAAGTTCGGTTTGTGTTGTGATTTTTCTCCACTGTCTTTATTATCAATCATAATTAATTGATTTTCTAGATGAAGCTGAATTAAATCATTTGCTAATATTTTGGCTACTTTAAAATCATGTGAGGTCGCAAAGTTTCTATCTGTTTCAAAATAATAACTATCCAAAGACATTTTAATATCAAACTTACTACGTAAAAAATATTTATGATCTAAATAGATACTTCCAGAACGGAAGTATTTATAAAACTCTAATTCGTTATCAAAAAAGGCTTTTAGTTTTATTAACTCATTATTATAATACTTTTTTACAATTCTTGTACCTCCATTTGGCCTTTTCATTACAATTTTATAAAGTGTATTATAAAAAATTAGTTTTGAAGTGAACTGTGGTTTTATCTCTTTAAAGAATCTAATTTCTTCAGAATTTGTTTTGAATTTTGTTTTATTAATGATGCCTTTTAATGTTTCTAGAGTTTTTAAAATGACTTCAATAGCATGTTCACAACGCGTAGATTCATTATCAATTTCTAAGTCTAAAAAACTTAATTGATCGTTGAGGTTGGTAAGTAGTTTGTTTATTCTTGGGTTCAAATAATTTTTATTTATTGATGCCATTTAAGACTTCTAACCCTTTTATAGATACCAAACGATATAGGAAGAGTGAGTTTAAAAAATCAATAGATCTTTTATTTGTATCAAATAAAAAATTTTCTGTAAAAACTATTTTTGAAACGTTATCAAATGAGTCGCAAATTTCTTCAGCATTTAAATTGCTTTTGTAAAGCCCTTCATGCTTTCCTCTATCTATGTTTTTTATTACAAAAGGCACAATAATTTCATTCTTATATTTGAATACTTCAATATAATTATCTGGATGATATTTTTTTAATTCTTTAGTAAAACTAGGGGAAATTGTATGTGAAATACTATTTACATATTTAAAAAAACCATGTAATTCTTCTAAAGAGTTTGCAGAATTACTATTTATTTCATTTAGATATTCTTTAAGTTCATCTACTTGTAATTTAATCACAGCTTGTAATAAATCACTCTTGTTCTCAAAATACTTATAGATTGTTTTTTTAGAAACACCACATTTCTTGGCTATATCATCCATAGTGATATGTTGGATTCCAAAATTGAAAAACAACGCTAAGGATTGTTCTATGATACTATTTCTTTTATTCAATGCTATAACTTTAATAGTTCCTCTTTATAACTTTGGGCATGGTTATACCCAATTTTATATATTTCATCTATTTTTTTAAAATCAAAAGTTCCATAATCACCCATATTTGGTGGTTCAATATATACATCACATTTATTTTTTAGTGTTTCTGTAGAATTACCAATGGCTATATGAATGGTTCTTTCAATAATACTTTTATAGCCCATTTTACCTTCCATTGTGTTTAAACAATTTACATTAACACCTATAATTTTATCGACTTTATTATCTAATAGATTTACAGGAAAATTATCTAAGATACCTCCATCAGTAAGGTATGCGTCTTCAAACAAAACAGGTTGAAAAACTAGTGGCACACAACATGATGCTTTTACTGCTGTAGCCAAAGAACCTTCACTAAAAATCTTTAATCTTGCATTAGTTAAATCTGTTGCTGTAATTAATAATGGAATTTCTAGTGCTTCTAACGTGTCTTTTGGAATGTATTTTTTGATAATATTCCCAAAAACATCTGATGAAAACAATCCTACTCCTTGTCGCTTTAATAGGTTAGAATAGTTAAAGAATTTTTCTGTTTTTCCTATTTCAAGAATCTCTTTAGGCTCAAATCCTGCTGCATAAAAAGCACCAGCTAATGCTCCTGCACTTGTACCTGCTATAACAGAAGGTCTAATTCCTAACTCTGTTAAATATTGCAATACGCCAAGATGCGCCATTCCTTTTATTCCTCCTCCAGAAAGTGCTAAACCTAACTTGCTCATCTTTTAATTTTAAAACAATCCTTGACATTGAATGCCAAGGATTGAGTTTTTATTATAATGATTTAAATGCTTTTTTTATATGCTTATATGATTGAGCAACTTCCTTTTTGAAATTAGCTGCTTTCTTTGAAGCGTCTTCTTTTTCTTCTTTAATTTTAGAAGTAAATTCTTCAAATTTTTCAGTTGCTGCCAGCATACTCTTTTCATAATCTTCAGTAAGTTCTACTTTTTTATCTGATGCGTTTTTTTCTAAAAGCTCTAACTGAAGTTTTGATTTTTGAGAAATGGCGTTAAAAAGCTGAGTTGTCCTTTTGGTTTGTGGACTGTTCTTAATACTTTTTTTAGCATCATTAATAGCATTGACAATATTCTTTTTTTGCATTAAAAACGATTCTTTGGTATATGCTACATCTTCGTCTAATCGTCCATCAATTTTTTCTAAATTTTTTAATACAGACTCTTCTGTTTCTTTAAGTTCATGCTTAAGTTCTACTTTAAGCTCATGAATACTCTTTTTTAATTCTGCCTTTGCAGCCTTAAACTCATCTTCCATTTCTACTTTACCTAGAGAAGCTTGTACTGCTAAATGTTCTAGTTCTTGCTGATCTTTTATTAATTTTTCAGCTAATCTAATTCTAATTGGTTTTTTGCTTTTTGCTTCCATCTTAATAGTTTTAAAATTATATACTAAATTTAGTTATTTGTCTCATTTTATTGCATGATAAAAGGCATCTATTACATTTAAAAACGACTTACTTTATCTCTAAAACTCCCCTACTACTTTTTTATAATTAGCTTCACTTATTTTATACATTGCTTTGGCATCAATAACCCCTGAATAAGCCTGTTGCCACAATACTTGTGCTTCTAAGACGTCTTTTCCTATAACGGTTCCTGCTTCAAAACGATCTTCGTTTAGCCTTAAGTTTTCTTCAGTTTGCTGTAATGATTTTTCAGTAATTTCAACTCTTTTAATAGACTGTTGTAACTCTAAATAAGCATTTTGAATTTGAAGTGATAATAGTTCTTCAGTTTCTTCTAATTCTAATTTTTGTGCTGCTACTTTAAATTTTTGTTCTTTTACTTTTTGCTTTCTACTTCCCCAGTCAAAAACAGGGATATTAACACTTAATAATCCGTAATAAGAAGTCATATCATTACTTCCATCAGAAAAATTAATTTGCTTTCCGTTGGCGTAAATTCCGCTTACATTTAATGCTACAGTAGGCTTTCTATCTGCATTTATAATTTTGGTTTGTAATTCTTCAATTTCAACAGCATTTTTAAGCATTTTTATTTCTGGTCTATTTTCTATTGCTGTGGTTTTTGAAACTTCGCTTAGCAAATTAACATCACCTGTAATGGAATCTTCAACTGTAAAATTAGTATCTGTCATTCCTGTTAATTGTGCCATTTTTAATTTTAATAAAGTGACACCATCGTTTGCTTTAGTTAAATCTAACTCAGCTTGATTTAATTGTACTTGCACCTGTAATACATCATTTTTATAAATGATTCCTGCATCAAATAAATTGGTTAAATCTTTTAACAATTCGGTTAAAAGCGACTTGTATTTTGTTGCCAAGGTTACCTTTCCTTTTACATTTACCAATTGCCAATAGGTCGTTTCAACATCTAATAATACTTCGCTATCTGTCAATTCTTTTTGTGAGGTATATAAATCGACTGCTGTATTGCTTAATTTTTTTGCTGTATTTATTTTTCCGCCAGCATAAATTACTTGTGTTACTCCTAACGATGCGTTGGCATTAAATTCTGGTAATAATGTGCTTAATGGATCTCCAACGTGCAATCCCATTACACTTGAATCTACAAATGGTTTGTCTGATGCGTAAACAGATGCTTTTGCTGCTTTTGCTGCTTCAATAGTTTGAGTGGCTTTTTTTATCTTTTTGTTATTGGTTAATGCCATTGTTTTGGCTGTTTCTAAACTCAACAAATTGTCTTGTGCATTTGCTTTTTGAAAAGGAATAAAAACCATCAAAAAAACTAGAGATAGAATATATGTATATGCTTTCATAATCTTATTTTAATATTATATTACTATAGAAACTACTGCTTCTTTTTTTTAAAAAAATTGATTTGCTATTAACCATTGAAACAGTAGCACTATAGTTTATTCTTTCTTATTGAATTCGTTTTTTTAATTTATGCTTCATGACTTCTATCTTACGAAGCGTTCTACTTTTTTTAGGCTTGTATAAAATAGTTTCAAACTCTTCTGCATCTGGATGCGGATGTACTGCATCTGGATGTGGTTTTACAAACTTGTAATACAGGATAGGCACAATAAATAAGGTTAATACCATAGACACTATTAAGCCTACTGCCAGTACACTTCCTAAAGGTGCCCAAAGTGGTGATTTACCAACAATCATTGGTACAACACCAACTGCTGCTGCGATAGATGTTAAGAAAATAGGTCGCATACGTCTTTTACCTGATGCTTTTGCTGCTGCTTTAACGGAATAACCATGTTCTAAAACCAACTCATCTGCATAATCAACAAGGATAATTCCGTTTCTAACTACAATTCCTATTAAACTTATAATTCCCATAAAGGCTGTAAAACCTATTGGATTTCCTGTTAAGAATAACCCTAAAAACGCACCCAACAAACTCAATGGGAATGTTGCTAACACTACCAATACTTTGGTAAAATCTTTAAATTGAAATAACAGTACCAAGAAGATTAATATTAAACTAATACTTAATGATAGCATCATTGCTGGCGCTGTTTCATTGGTACTTTCGTATTCGCCTCCGTAATTAATTGTAATTCCATCAGGCAATTCTAGTGCATCAATTTTTGGCATGATATCACTTTGAATCGTTGCTGCTTTTAAACCCATTTGTGTTTCGGTAAGAACAGTTAATGTTCTTAATCCATTACGATGGGCAATTACTCCTGTGTGCCATTCTGGTGTAATATCTGCTACTTCTCTTAATGGTACTTTTGTACCAAATAGCGTAGAGATATTTAAGGCTCCTAAATCGTTAAAATTTCCACGATTGTTGGCATCAAAACGCAATAAAATATCGATGGCTTTATCCCCTTCATACAAAGTTGAAACAGGATATCCTTTTAAACCTGCACCTAAGGTTTGTGATACCATTGCATTGGTAACGCCTAATCTATTGGCTTTATCATCTTTTAAATTAACTTTTACACCATAATATTCATCTTGGTAAGATGTTCTTACCCAATTGGTACCTTCTGTATTTTCTAAAATAGTTTTTACCTGTTCAGCAACTTGTTTTTGCTTGTTTAAGTCTTCACCAACAATACGCACTTCAACAGGTGCTGGTGTTTCTTTTAAAGACAATTGCCTAACTCTTATATAGCCATCAGGAACAAAACCTTCAAACTTTTTAATATATTCATCTGCTAATTCTTGCGTTGCTTCTTTGCCAGTGGTTGTAATAAATATTTGCGCAAAGTTTTTTCGTGGTGTTTCTGGTGCATAGGTAGAATGGAATCTTGGTGAACTTGTTCCAACAAAACTGGCAACGCCTAAAACACGTTCATCTTCTTTAATTTCGTTTTCAACACGTGTAACTACTTCTTCTGTTTGTTGTAAACTTCCTCCATTAGGAAGCCATACTTCAATATTAAATTGATTTCTTTCTGCTGTTGGAAATAATTCTTGCTCTAAACCAAATATAGCGACTACCATTGCTAAACCAACAGATAACAAACCAATTAATAAAGTTGCTTTTGGCCATCTAAAACTAAAGTCTAAAGTGTTGTTAAACACATGTTGTAATCTATCTAACAGCGATTTTTTCTCCAACTGATCACTTACTTTGTGTTTCAATCCTTTTTTAATAAAGACATAACACATATAAGGTGTTAGCAATAATGCTACTAATAATGAAGCAAATAAAGCCACTGCAACAGCAATTGGTAAGGCTTGAATAAATTCTTTAGCAATACCGTTTAAGAAAAATGCTAATGGCAAAAATGCGAATATAATTGCCATAGTTGCCGTGAAAATTGGCACCATTAATTGTGTCGCACTTTGCCATCCAGCAGTCCATCTATCTACACCTTCATCTAGTTTTTCTATGTAATTATCTACAACTACAATGGCATTATCCACTACCATTCCTAATACAATAATTAGTGCTGCTAATGTTACTTGGTGAATTTCAATGCCTATAATATTTAAAACTCCAAAAGTGATGACAATAGCAATAGGACAAGCAACTGCAGAAACAATTGCGACTCTAAATGGCAATAGAAAAATAACGACTATAATTACGGCTAAAATTGCGATTACAAATTCTAGCATAAAGTGACTAATACTTCCTTTTACAACTGTTGGTTGATCTACAATGGTATCAATAACAACATCTTGTGGTAGTTGTTGTTTTATTTCGTTGATTTTTTCGGTTAGTTTTTCTCCAAATTGAACAATGTTATTTCCTGGTTGCATTTCAACCGTAAGCATCATTACTTTTTGGTCGCCTACTTTTATATAACTCGATGTTTCTTCGTAACGACGCTCAATAGTTGCCACGTCTTTTAAACGTACTACTTTGCCATCTGGACTACTATATATAATTTGATTGCCTAAATCGGCTTCATTTTTATATTGGTTTTTCGCAAAAATGGATACTTCTGAATTTTCTAAAGTGATGCCTCCAGAATATCCTGTATTGTTTTGCATTTGAATAACCTGTGCAATGGTTGAAAAATCGAAACCATATTGTCTCATTTTTTCATCTTGAACCGTTACATAAATTTGTTGTTTTTGTCCACCATATCGTTTTATTTTAGAGGTTTCGTGAATGGTTTTTAAGCCATCCTCTAATTTATCTAAATAACTTTCAATTTCTGCATAACTACGTCCTGGTGCAGAAACAGTAATCATTTGTGCTACAACATCACCAAAATCACTATTCACTATTGGCCCAATCATTCCACCAGGAAGTGTGTAATTTTGTCTAAAAGTGGTATTTAAACCGTGTTGTAAGGTTGCCCAAAAACGATCGGTATCTTTTACATTTTCATTTAATTCTGCAGTAATAATTACTTGACCTTCTTTGGTTTCTGAAATGGTTTTTTCCTTTCTAATCTCCTCAAAACCAAAAAGATATTGCTCTAATTTGTCGGTTAATTGTTGCTCTACTTGCAACTCATCTGCGCCTGGAAATGCCGCAATAACCAATCCTTTACGAACCGTAATTTGTGGATCTTCACTACGCGCCATTGTTGTAAGCGCATAGACACCTAACAACATTAACAATACAGTCATTACAATGGTTACCTGACGGTATTTCATTGCTGCCTCTATAAAATTTATTTTTACTTTTTTCATCTCGGAAATATGCTTTTATTAGATTATAGTGCTACTGTTTGTCCGTCCTTTAAATTTCTTTGACCTGCAATAATCACCTTGTCATTTAATTGTAATCCATCAGTAACAATAACTTCATTGCCTTTAAAATTGCCAAGTGACACTCTTTTTTTAATGGCTTTATTTTCTTTTACCACATAGACATATATAAGGTCATTGGCATCTCTAACAATAGCATCGGTTGGAACCGTAATTACACTTACTTCGTTTCCTGTTTCAATTTTGATGTTGCTAATCATTCCTGGAAGTAATTTATTTTCGGCATTATCCAATCGCACTTTTACATTAAATGTTCTAGTTAAAGCATCTGCACTTGGGTTTACAATAGCAACTTTACCATTAAATGTTTCTCCCATTGATGCGATTTCTACTTTAGCATCTGTTCCTATTTTTAATTTTGAAATTTCAGATTCTGTGATGGATGCTTTTGCGTACACTTTGTCAGTTTTCATTACTGTAAAAGCAGGAATTCCTGGTGCAGCAGTTGCGCCAATTTCGGTTAATTTAGCAGTAATCATTCCTGAGAATGGTGCATATAATTTGGTGTCTGACAAGTTTTTTGCTGCCAAGTTTTTATTTGCATTGGCTTGTGCAACACCTACTTTAACAGCAATAAAATCACGTTCTGGCAAACTTCCTTTTTGGAATAAACCATTTAATCTTTTAAAGTTATCGTTTGCTTGTTCTAAACCTGCATTAGCAATATCGAAGGCATTTTTATAAGTGGTTACATCTATTGCTGCTAATAATTGTCCTTTTTTTACTTTTTGCCCTTCTTGTACATAAACTCTTGAAATTCGTCCTGGAACAGAAAAGCCTAAGGACACTACGTTATCTGCTTCAATTGTTCCGCTATAACTTAGAACTTCATTTTCAGATGATTTTTTAATATCTTTTACAGTAACTTTTGGTATTACTATTTCTTTTACTGTTTCTTTTTTTTCTGAACAACTTACTAATAATAGTACTACTGCTGTTAAGGTGATTATTTGCTTCATAGATATAATAATGTGTGAGTTTATTTATTAAAAATTTACTCTGCAAAATTGGCTCTATTCTTACAAACACGAAAGGTCTATAAAAAGCAGTAATTGGTCTAAAACAGGGATTTTGAATTTAAAGTGAAATATTAAAAATACACAACTTATTATATATCAGAACATTGAATTAAGTTCTGTATTCATGTATAGGTCTGTAAATTTCTTTTTAGAGAGAAATTGTTTTATGTGTTTTTCTAAACTCTGAAGGCGAAAAACCTGTGTGCTTTTTAAAGAATTTACCAAAGAAAGATTGGTCGCTAAACTGAAGTTCGTAAGTAACTTCTGCTATCGTTAAAGAAGGGTTTCCTAATAATATTTTGGCTTCCATTATTACACCATCGTCAATTAATTGATTGGCTGTTTTTCCTGAAACTTCTTTTAAAACCTTGGAAAGATGCCCTGAAGTGATACATAATACATCTGCATAAAACTGTACTGTTCGTTCTTTTTTAAGGTTTTCATTTAAAATTTTTAAAAATCGAAGTGTTAGTTCTTCTTGACGTGACAAATCTGCTTCTAAATTAGGATATGTCTTTTTATAAATAGAAGCATAATGATACATCAATAAACCAAAGGTGTAATTGATAATTTCTTCTTTAAAAAAAGGTTTTTGATCATTGAAACTATTATTTTTTTCTAATAATCTTGAGAGCGTTACAGAAGTATTCATCTCATCTTCTAATAATTTTAACTTTGGAATATTATTAGATGTAAAGAAATCAAAAGCATTTAACTCTATCTTTTTAAACGAATTTTTAAGAATAAGATCTACTGTAAAACTAACGCCAATAATTTCTAAATCGTTACTCATTTCAAGAATATGAGTTACTGTTTGCGGTTTTATAGAAATCATCTCATTACTTCTAATAGTATAAGTGATTAGATTAAGTTGTATTTTTAATACTCCTGAAACGACTAATAAAAACGCATAATTATCTGCCCTAAACGGATAACTTAGTGGTATTTCTTCAAACTTATTTTTAGATAAATGCACATGTAATCCATCGGTTTGAGGGCTATCTCCAAGGATTTCAATAATATCACTTATTGTATGTTTTTTTATAGTTGAATTTTTCAATTATCGAGAGTATGAATATCTAATTTCAAAGATACTCAATAAAATGAATCTTAATTATTTATTCATTTTACATTAAAATTCTTTCTTAAGATTAGTGATTAACCTATTTTTAATGATGTCATACTTAAAGAATCTGCGAGTAACTTATCGTTAAAAAGTTGCCTATTTTTATCTTTCTGCTGAAGACCTAATGTGTAAATTAATGGTAAATAATGATCTGGTGATGGTATGGCTAATTGAACTGCTTTGGATTGTTTTTTATAATTAATTAAAGGATTAAAATTTCCATCTACTAAGTAATTATTAATTGTTTCTTGTGCTTCTATTGCCCAATCATAGCCATAATTATCTTTATCAAAGTTTTTCCAATCAACTAGACCCAAATTATGGATAATGTTTCCACTACCAACAATTAAAACGCCTTTATTTCGCAATGAACTTAATTGTTTTGCTAATTCAAAATGATAATTGGCATCTTTGGTATAATCTATACTTAACTGTATTACAGGCACATCTGCCTTTGGATATAAGTGTTTTAAAACCGTCCAAGTTCCATGGTCTAATCCCCATTTTTCGTCTAATTCTACTGGTGTAGAATGTAGTAATTGTTTTGTTTCTCTTGCTAATGTAGGATTGCCTTTTGCAGGATATTGTTGCTCGTACAACTCTTGTGGAAAACCACCAAAATCGTGAATGGTTTTTGGTAGTTCCATTGCTGTAACTTTAGTGCCTTTTGTAAACCAATGTGCAGAAATACAGATAATTGCATTGGGTTTAGGTATTGTTTTTGAACTGATTTTAAATCCTTTGGTAAATTCATTTTCTTCAATACCATTCATAGGGCTGCCGTGACCTAAAAACAACACAGGCATTCTTTGAGAAAGCGGAAAAGAATCGGATATTCTTTTTAAATCGTTTAATGAGTTCATACTTAAATGGATGGATGCTAATCCTAATAAATTTAAAAATTGAGAGCGTTTCATTTAGTTAATCTTATTTATTTAATTGCCTTGTTGAGCGTAATTTCTATTTATTAGATTTTAAACTACGCTCAAACAGACAGTATATAAGTTGATTTAGAATTCTAAATCTACAACCAAATCAAATTCATCATAAATGACTTTGTCTTTTAACCCATCAAAAAAACTAGAAGAACCATATTTTATATTATATTTTGTTCTGTCCACTTTTAAAGACGTTGTTGCTTTGTTTCCATAAATAGAAATTTCAAAAGTTACGGGATTTGTTTTTCCCTTAATGGTTAAATCGCTTGTAACTGTATATGAGTTTTTTCCTTTTGATTTCACTTCTGTAAAAATTAATATTGCGGTTGCAAACTTTTCTGTGCCAAAAAAATCGTCTGATTTTAAATGCCCTTCTAACTTACCTTTATATTCGCCAGTTATATCTGTAACAATAATAGTTGTCATATCTATTACAAATTCACCTCCTGTTAATTTTTCTTCTTCAAAAGATAAAGAACCAGATTGTAATGTAATTGTTCCTTCGTGCGAACCTGTTACTTTATAACCTTTCCAAACCACTTTACTACTGTCTGTTTTTATCTCTTTTTTTTCAGTTTCTATAGTTGTAAACGAAAATGTTATTAGGGCAATTACTGCTAACGTTACTGTTTTAATTGTGTTTTTCATTGTTTTTTGTTTTAAATTATTTTGAATAAACTTGAGTTAAAAATTCTGATATTGTTGTAGGTTTTCTTCCTATTATTGATTCAATTGTTGTTCCTGATTTTATAAATTCTTCTTGTTTAAAAGCCTCAGCAAAACCTGCAAACATGCCAATATACTCTATTGGAACTCCTGCTTTTGTTAATGTTTCTATATATTCTTGTTGCGTTGGTGAAATATATTGAATTGGTTTTTTAGTAATTTCTGATATTTGAGTTGCTATATCTCTAATACTTAAGGCATTTTCATTATTAATTTCGTATTCTTTATTCTTATGATCCTCTATTGAAGTAAGGATTTTAGAACCAACTTCTGCCATATCACTACGCGTAACAAAAGTGTTTTTACCTTCTCCTGCTGGTAAATAGGCAATACCTGTTTCTAATAAATTTTCACCCAAAAATATTGGAAGAAAATCTGCATAAATGGTGTGTTTTAAAATGGTGTAATCCATACCAGAGTTTTTCAACCAACTTTCTGTTTTTAAATGAGCATTTGCTACTGCTGCTATTGGCGAAGTCTCGGTTTCGTTTTTACGAATAAAACTTGTGTAAACAATGTGTTTTATTCCTGCTTCTTTTGCGGCGTTTATTACATTTTCGTGCTGTTTTGTTCTATTAGAGATATCGCTACTTGATACAAAATATATGTTATCTATGTTTTTAAATGCTGATATTAGACTGTCGTAATTATTATAGTCACCATTATAAACTGTTACACCTTTATCTTTAAACTCGGTTGCTTTGGTAACATCTCTTACCAATATGGATAATTGACTTGCCGGAAGTTCTTCAAGTAAATTATTTAATACTAATTTCCCTAAATTACCTGTTGCGCCTGTAATTAATATTTTTTCTTTCATTTTTTATAGACTATAAATTTATTTCTACAAAAGTACTTATATTTGCTATACAAAAGTAAGTACTATACTTAATGTAACCACTATGCTTTAGTATAGTTTAAATAAAACAGATGGATACAGCAACTAAAATTGAAGAAGTTAAAAAATGCCCTGTACAATATGTATTAGCACTTAATGATGCATTGAATGTTATAAACGGAAAATGGAAAACACCTATTATTGGAACTTTATTGTTTGGTAAAATGCGTTTTAAAGAGTTAGAACGGAATATTGATAAAATTTCACCAAGAATGTTATCTAAAGAATTAAAAGATTTAGAGGTTAATGGTATTGTAAAACGTACAGTTTATGATACAACTCCTGTTACAGTTGAATATGAATTAACAGAATCTGGAAAAACATTTCAATGCGTTTTAGATATTATGGTAAAATGGGCTGTGGAACATAGAGACCGTACTTTGGGATTAAAAAAATAAAAACGTTTAAAGCACAACCATTTAATCTTCAATTAGTAAAACCAATCCACTAAAATAATCTAATGTTAATTGTGAATTGAACGTTAATTCTGTAGTGTTTTCTGTTTGGTTTAAAGATGTTATGACCTCGTTAATTCCTTGATTATCGTATTTATACGCAGTAATATTTTGAATTCCTCCCCAAATAGTTTCATCCAATATCACTTCATTAATCTGGCTACCTAACTGATTTTGTTCTCTTTCTGGAAATACTATAATAACCTTTTTGTTTTCAATTTCCGATTTGAAAGAATGAAACTCTACATTATTAGTAGCATCAATCGTGGTTGCAAGTTTATTTACATTTGATATTTTTCTGTTTCCTAAAGCATCAAAAAGAAATTGATTAAAGTCGTTTACCGTTGTAGAGGCATCTCCTGTATTCCAACCATAATAATTTACTCTTGCTTCTTTTGCAGAATATTGATTATTAATACTCCATTCTAAACACCTAGAAGTTGCAATGCTACCAATTACACTTCCTGCTCCTCCCAATGCGGCGTTAATACCTACTTCTTCCGAAGACCAAACACCTTTAATTCTTCCTGTTCCAGACCAATTTTTATAGGTTGTAAAAACAGACTCCCACTCTGAAGTTTTGGCTGTACCCATTGTATAATGAATAGTTATAAGATGAATTAAATCAGATACTTTCTTTCCTGTTAATGTTGCTGCATTATTACCAACTATTTCATAATTTAATAAAGTACTTAAAAAAGATTGTGCTGCCAAACTAGTTGCATTTGTTAATGAACCTAAACAAATATTTATTTTACCTGTTTCTCCGTACACATCTGTACTTGCCATCTCAATTGCTTCAATTGTTGGTGCTAAATAATTTTCTACGTAATATGGAATGATAAACGTATCGTAATTATAGCCATTACTATAAGGTTCTCCTTGCCAGTATCTAATTGTTTGGCTATATGAAGGACTAGAAATTTCATTACCAATTTGCCAATAAACTCTTTCTTCAGCATTTGGTATTTGAGTAAGTTTTTTAGATTGAGCATAAACAATCTGTTTCCATTTATAGGCGTTATCTGCTTCAATCATTTGCATCCAGTTTTTTACTCTTGTGGTATCTTTTGCTGAACCCAAACCTCCATCTAACTGCAAAATATCAATATCTAAGTCTAATGATAATAATTCTTGATAACTATTTTCTAATGCAACCACATCTATCTGATAATTAATAGTATCCGAAATAAATAAACCAAATTTGTCTTTTGCGTATTCTCTAGTCCAACCTGCCCAATTTGGCACTGTTCCGTTATTATAATGCCAACCACAATAACTTGTCCAATTATCTACTGAATATTCAATTGGATCTGAAATTTCACTTGTAAAATCATTATCTGACTTAGAACAACCAACGAGTATAAAAGAGATTAGAGAACATAGAAGAATTACTTTGATTTTCATTTTCATTTGGTTTTAGTTATTGTTTAGACCTCACAAAATGAAAAAAGTTTAATTTATAAACTCAAGTTTTAATCTATAATTTTGTTATTCTACTATTAATTTCTGAGTTACATTTTTGCCAGAAGTAAAATCTTTACCAGAAAACAAAACATATTTTGCCTTTGCTTTTATTGAAGAGGTATTTTCTTCGAGTTCAACGAATATACTGTCTAAATAAAGTTTACAATTATTTATAGTTACATAAACTCTAGGTTTTTCATTAGGATTATGGATTAGATAAAATTTTAATTTTGATGATGCCACCAAATGCATTTCAATAAGATTTGGTGCTATTGATTTTGTAACCATACCGTAAGCAAACTGCTTTTGAATTTTATTTAATGGTTTTTTCTCACCACCTTCTGTATATACAATGCGATATTCATTAATTGGGTTCTCTAAACTTATAGAATCTCCTTTCATTTTTGCATCATAGACATAAGTATTATGGTTTTTACTATGCTGAATATAAAACAACCTAGTTGATGTTTCCTCGGGAACAGGATATTTTTCTTGGGAAAAGATGGTTGTACAAATAGACATACAAATGAAAAAAGAAAAGATTGGTTTCATAAAGAAATCTTATGTATTTAATATTTGAAGGTAACCATTTTTAGTGACTCCTTATAGATGTGCAAAATTGTTTTTATCTTCTACTTTATAGTTAAAAAACTATAATTTACTATACAGCAACTACACCTGCACTATCTGAAATAGATTCAATTGTTGCTTTTCTTACACTATGATTGTAACCTTTTATCGACTCACCTTTGATAAGTTTTCTAATTAATATTATTCGTCTATAATGTGTTTTTTCAAAACGTAACATTAACGTATATATTATTAATAACATACTCGCAATAATGGTGTAGCCATACAATGCTTTTGATGCTGTTAAAACTGCTTGTAATCGTGAACGTCCATATACTGCCAATCCGCCACCTCTATATGGTGATAGGCTTACTGCATCTAGATGATGTGCAATGTTTTCTAAACCTTGTAATTGTAATTTGTAAAAAATCCAACTATAAATTGCTCCTGCAAAAGCAACACTTACCATAGAACGTATTACAATTGCCAAGGATGCTACTGCTAATGTTTCTGCCATATCAAAACCATCCAAGGCATAAAACCAAATGCTTATAAAAAGGATTACCATTCCCATTCCTCGTAATATAGAGGGAACAATTAAATAATAAACGTCCACATTTGGACTGATTAAAAAATACATCATTACAAAATGTAAGGTGTAGAATACCATTCCAGAAATAATTAAAAATTTGGTTGGCAAACGTTTGGCATACCATTTTCGAGCATAAATAGCACCAATTACAAGACCTGGAACCATTGCGTAATTTAGTAAGTTATTGGTGAGTGAATCCAAACCTAAAATTCCAACGGTAAAGGTGTTTTGAATGGTTGCAGAGGCCAATAACATTCCCAAACCCATTAGTAAAGTAACGCCTTGAATAAAGTTTTTCTTTTTAAATATAGTCAATGGTACAAACGGTCGTTTTACGCCTTTTTGTCTCCAAAGTAAAAGTGCAAAAGTGATAATAAATCCAACGCTTGCTCCTTGTATATATGGCGAATTAAACCAATCTTGTTGTTTTGCAAATACGAGTACATACGTCAATAAAAAGAACGAAGTCACAAACAAAAGCATACTCAACAAATCGATTTGATATAATGGCAACTTTCTTGAAAAACGTAAATTGTGCATAAAGATTACAGATACTAATACGAGTATTAACATAATAACTGCCATTACTAAATAGACAGATTCCCATTCTAAGTTGTAGGCAATTTTTGCAAACAAATAAGTACTTAATTGAGCCGTTGTAATACTTAATGGATAAAATATGGTGTAAAATTTTGTACGATCACCATCTGGACTAAGTATATGTAACAATGGAAGTACAAATTCTATAATGGCAATAATCTTAAAAAAACCAATAACAAAATTTGAAAATATAATAACATAAGGACTATCTGTAGTTGCAATTACTACTGAACATAAAGCAATGGTGGATAAACTGGTTATCATTAACTCCTTACTTCTAAAACGCATTTTAAAGCGTAATAAAAGTGGTAATGCTGTTCCCATTCCTATAAAAGATGCGTAGTTGGCAAAAGACAAGTATTCAGAATACATTGCCAAATCGCTCATCATTTCCCTAAAATTGGCGGTATAGATTCCGCCAACTATTAAAATAGGAAATAAATATGCTAAAATAAGTAATAGCATTACAGGTTTTGGTACCCAATCTTTAAAAAGTCCTTTGTTGTACATACAATTAATCTACAGTAACCTCTACATTCATTCCTACACGTAATAACTTTAAATCTTCTGCTTTATTTTCTTCTGAAAAATCAATACGAACAGGAATACGTTGCTGTACTTTTACAAAATTCCCTGTGGAATTATCTACTGGAATCGTAGATAATTTAGAACCTGTTGCTGCCGAAATTGAAGTAACAACACCAATAAATTCCTTTCCTCCAAGTGCATCTACTTCAATAGTCAGTTTTTTACCAACAGTAATATCTTCCATTTGTGTTTCGCGATAGTTGGCTACAATCCATTTTTTATCGTCTGTTACAATACTTGCAACTTGCTGACTAGGATTTAACAATTGCCCTTCATTTACTTTGCGTCTTCCTATATAACCATCATAAGGTGCAGTAATTACAGTATATGATAAATTTAGTTTTGCTAATTCTAAAGCGGCTTCTGCTTGTTTTATTCCTGCTTGACTCATTTCTATTCTGCCATCCATTTCACGAAGTGAGTAATTAACAGATTTGCGTTGCCCTAACAAAGCATTGTATTGTGCTTTGGCAGCATCATGCTTTGTTTTCATACCATCGTATTGTTGTTGTGTTACTGCTTCATCTTTCAAAAGATTTTCAAACCGTTTTAGGTTTTGCTCTGCATTCCATAAATTAGATTTTGCTCCAGCAATATTGGCTTCTATTATAGATGTGTTGTTAGAAATAGTATTTACTGAAGATTTTGCAGTTTTTTCGCCTGCTAAAGCACTTAAATAAGCCGCTTCTGCTTGCGTTTCTTTCGATTTTATCTCACTATCGTCCAAAATAACAAGAGTATCTCCTTTTTTTACTTTTTGATTTTCTTCAAATCGAATTTCTTTGATATATGCTGAAACTCTTGTGTTTATAGGGTTTATATATGCTTCTACTTGTGCATCGTTGGTAAAGTTTTTATCGCCAATATGAAAGTAGTGTCTTACCACTAAAAACAAAGCAACAAGTGCTGCAATAAAAACAAGTATGTTGGTTATTAAGACTAGCGTTTTGTTTTTGCTGGCTTTTTTTTCTGTTTGCGTGTTATTATCTGACATTTATGTTTTTCTTTATAATGATTATAAGTTTCCTGTAGTTTTCAATAAATTATAGTAACTATAAATAATACTAATTTCTGAATTTATATATTGAAGTTCGGCTTCTAATTTTGAATTACTAGCATCTAACATTTCGGTAATTAATGCTAATTGGTTTAAGTATTTTTTTTCGGTAATTCGGTAATTTTCTTCTGCCAAACGTTTGCTTTCTAAATAGGTGTCTTTTTGTGAAATAGTCTCATTATATTTTAAATAAGCCGCTTTTGTTGCTACTTGTAAATTTTGTTGTGTTAGGGTTTTTACTTCTGAAATTTGCTCTATTTTAAGTTTATCTAACGACTCCTTTTTAGATGTTTTGTAAAGCGATTCAATATTATAAGTTAGAGAAACACCAACTTGCCAATTGTTATTATATAAATCTTGAATTGGAAAAGAGTTAGTTAAAGGACGTTGCATATTATACGCTGCAAAACCAGCAAGTATAGGCAGTTTATCAGATTTTGTGATATCTAAACTTGTTTGAGCAAGTTCTTTTTGCAAATCAATAGTTTTAATTAATGGATGATTTGTTATGACTTCTTCTTTATAAGTTCCATAATCTTGTAATGCAGTATCTAACTTTAGAATTTTATCATCAGGAATAATTTGCTCATTTTCTGGTAAACCCAATGCAATAGCAAGTTGAGTGTTTAAGATGGCAATGTTATTATCTATTGTAACAATAGCCTGATTTAGTGACGCTAGTAACAAATCACCACGTATAATCTCATTACGTGTAACCATACCTTGTTTATAAAAACTTGTGACATTATCAATACGTTTTTGTGCCAGTTTTATATTTTCTACAAATACTTGTTTCTGATTGTATAGTTTGTATAAATTTAAATAGTTAGAAATCACTAAAAATTTAACACCAATAACATCGTTTTCTACATTTAAACTGGCTAATTGCTCTTGTAAAGAGCCAATTTTTACTGTATTATTTATAGCATTTCCTTTATATATAAGTTGTTGGGCTTGTAACGAAAATGTATTACCAAAATGTGGCATGTCTACCGTTGTTACTTTTGAAAAATCGGTATCTAATAAAACTACATCACCAAGATACATTGCTTTTGCATTAAACGAAATATCTGGTAATTGGTATTGTTTGTAAACTTCGGTTTGTTGTACTGCAACAGCAACAGACTGTTTTGAAACTTTTAGTTTTTGATTGTTGTCTAAAGCCAATTGTACAATTTCATCAATTGTATATTTTTTTGAAACAACTTCTTGAGAAAATCCAAACTTAAAGAACAATACAAGTACTAAACCTAGCACATATTTTATAGGACGCATTTTTTACACATTTATAATATGATGCAAATTTATACGTATTTAAAGCATCTTAAAATGGTAAAAAGGTTTAAATAGATGTGTAAATGTAATCTTTTTTGTTTTTTGTTTTAAATTCGGTTGGATTTAAGCCTGTATGCTTTTTAAAGAAGTTACTAAAATAATATGGGTCGTTAAAATTGAGTTCAAAAGCAATTTCAGAAATCATTTTATTTGATGAAGCCAATAGTACCTTAGATTCTGCAATGATATATTGGTGAATTACTTGATTTGCAGTTTTACCAGTAATGTTCTTTATTGTTACTGATAAATGGCGTGTGGTAACCATCAATTTTTGGGCGTAAAACGAAACTTCACGTTCCTTTTTGTAATGTTTTGAAAGCAGATTTAAAAAATCGAAAACCAATTCTTGTTTTCGGGTCATTACACCTTTGGTTGTAAAATCGTGGTATGTATTAATGGCATCAAGCGCAGTATATAGAACAACTGACAATAAATTTAAAAGTATAGTGGTATTAAACTTACTTTTTGATTTGATGAGATTTAACTGTAATACTTCGGATAACTTCCATAATTCTGAAACAATAGTTTCAGGAATTTCAAATTGATTGGAATAGTTAGAAAGCAAAAATTGGTAGACATCCAATCTATTAAACTCAAAGGACAATTTTGAAAACAGTTCAACGTCGAGCGCAATAATATTGATTTCGATATCTGGACTTATGGCAATTAACTCGAAAAACCCATTTGCGAATGAAAAATAGATATCATTTTTAGCAAGTGTTATTGTTTCAAACGATTTTGTAAAAGTAATCGTTCCTTTTTTTACAACGAATATTGATGTTTTTGTAGAAGGATAGGATTTGCCTATTTCAATATAATTGAGTAGACGCTTTTCGGTTATTACTTTTATTTGTTCGTTAATGATATTACGCATTTATATGTAGTTGTAGGTCCAAAATAATGATTTTCATCTAAATTCTTTGTCTCAAAGTGTTTAAAACGAATCTTTTAAGTTTAAATTTATTATCAAGCAGGAACGCTATTATTTTTATAACTTATTGAATATTTTATATAAACTAATCAAGTATAAAAATAATACTATTTTAAAAACATTAGAGGTGAATCTACATAGGAATTTGAATGTCAAATTTAGCATCAATTTTTCTCTTCAAAACCTTCATATCTTCACTTACTTTTCTTTCGATAACTTTTGCATAAATTTGAGTTGTAGCAATTTTAGTATGACCAAGTAATTTAGAAACAGTTTCTATTGGAACGCCATTGCTTAAAGTAATAGTTGTGGCGAATGTATGACGTGCCATGTGAAATGTGAGGTTCTTTTTTATGTCGCAAACAAAAGCAACATCTTTTAAATATGCATTCAATTTTTCATTAGTGATTTTTGGGAAAAGTGTGCCAGAAACTACTGTCATTGGATGGTTTTCATATTTACTTACTAATTCTTGAGCTTTACCCAATAATGGAATCTTAATTTTTATCTTAGTTTTTTGTCTGTGAGTAAATATCCAATTGCTTCCATCTATACCAAGTAGAATATTATTCTCAGTCAAGTTCATAATGTCTATGTAGCTGATTCCCGTGTAACAACTGAACACAAATAAATCCCTAACACGCTCCAATCTCTCTTGCTGAAATTCTTGTAATTCCATAGTTGTCAATTCATTTTCTGAAAGAAACCCTCTTTCTCTTTTTTCGTAGACAGGTTTCCACCTTACAAAAGGATCTTTATCAATCCATTCCATATGATAGGCAAGTGTTACTATTTTGCGTAATCGCTGAATATGCTTCATTATGGTATTATTACTCATTCCTCTTGGATGACCAGCTGGCCAATAATCTGCTAAATAACTTTCAAAATCACATAAAAATTTAAAGTCCAATTGTTTTAAATAGATATCGGTTGTTTTTTTGTTTTTTTCCAGGAACTTAATTATATAATTTTCTGTAATGCTAAAGTTCCTTATTGATCCCTTTGCAAGTGTGTTTTCGATTTTCTTACTATGATATTTTATCAAATCTTGAATTGACTTGGTATTTTCATCTTCACCATTATAATTGGCTTTTATCAATTGAGCAGTAATAAATTCTCCTTTATATTTTAAATCTTGATAGGTCTGAAAGAGTTTTGAATAAGTCTGGTCTAAATAGTTATTAATCTGTTTAGCTGAGGTTGTATTACCTTTTACTCGTTTTTTAGCAACATCCCATAAGTTAATATTAACCTTTCGTTTTAGACTAATATTGACACGTTTACGGTCAACTGTTACTCTTGCATAGATTTCAGCTTCATTGTTTTTTGCGCGTGATGCGTTTATCCAAAATAGGATAGAAAATGTTTTAGATGTCTTCATAGTTGTACGTCTTTAAGTGTTAAACTTGTTTAAGACGAAAGTCAAATCAACTATGCTTTGTGTTTTCGGTTGCGGTCAACATTGTTGACCGCAGTACAAATGTGTTAACCGAATAGGTGTCATTTTATATCAAATTGATTGATTTTCTATGACTGCCTAAAAACGACAAAAGCTTGCAAAATCATAGATTTTACAAGCTTTTTATACTCTTTGTGAGTTTTTTCGTGACCTCGACTGGATTCAAACCAGTAACCTCTTGAGCCGTAATCAAGTGCGCTATTCAGTTGCGCCACGAGGCCGTTTTTGTGGGTGCAAATATATTCGTTTTTATATTATATGCCAAATAAAATGTCAATTAATCTAAAGCATTTTTTGTTACATATAATTTCCAGCCAAAAATTGCCATTTGAAATTTACTGGCTTTGCTTAAATCCAAACGTTGTTTCGTGAAACTTGGTAGGATGGCCTTGTTCAATTTAGCTAAAAATTTAAAGATTTGTTTTTTCATAGGTTGGCTAAAGAAATATTATTTATTCAAGATGTTAAATTTAAGAATTTAATAATCTATATAATAATTTATCCTACAGTAGTTGCTTACATTTGCAAAAACCCTTTTTTATGAGATGTAATTTACTTTTTATTTTGCTGTTTTTTATTGGATTCCAATCCTTTAGTCAAATTGTTATTAATGAGCTGGATTGTGATACACCAGGTATTGATGATCAGGAGTTTTTAGAACTTAAATCAGACACGCCAAATTTTGATTTAGATGGTTATGTGGTTGTGTTTTTTAACGGTTCTAATTCAGGTAACAACTCGAGTTATTTTACAGTGGATTTAGATGGTTATACAACAGACGAAAATGGATTATTGCTTATAGGTAGTGATTCGGTAACGCCTTTTCCGCAACTTTTAATTGCGGCAAACACCATTCAAAATGGACCAGATGCAGTGGCCATTTATCTAGGAAGCGATTTTGATTTTCCCGAAGAAACGGTAGCAACCATTGATAATCTAATTGATGTTCTATTATATGATACATCAGATGCTGATGACGACGATATGATTGCTATTTTTAGTGCACATCCAAATTTTACAGACATTCAACAAATAAATGAAGGTCCTGGTAATAATACGAATTCCATTCAACGAAATAATGATGGAACTTACACATCAACAACACCAACACCTCGTGCTTTAAATGATGGTAGTGGAATAATTTTTAATAGTATTGCCATTTCAACGGATGCTGAACAGTATCAAGAAGACAATGCAATAACGATTACCTTTACAGCACAAACAAATGTAACGGCAGATGCAACATTTTCTTTTTCTATGGATAATGGCGGATTTAATGCGGCAGATTTTACAGGGAACACTACAGTCACTATTCCTAACGGACAAAACACGGTTTCAACAATTATTTCACTGATTGATGATGGCGTGGACGAAGGTGATGAAGAGCCACTTATTAAATTTGTAAACTTACCTTCACCATACATTCCGTTTAATAATTATATCAAATTGCGGGTTATTGATAACGATTTTACACAAGCTAATTTCGGAACACCCTTAAATTCTACTTTTGGAAACGTTGCAAGTACACAGCCCAACGGTTATTATGATAGTTTAGATAATTTGTCTGATGCCAATTTAAAACAAGCCTTGCAAGATATTATTGCAGATCCTGCTGTCGTGCGTGCACAAACGTACACAGATGTTATTGATATTTTAAAAGAAGCCGATCAGAACCCTGAAAATAGCAATGAAGTGTGGTTGGTGTATAAAGAACAAGGTCGTGCTAAATTGGATTATCAATTAAGTTCAGTAAGCACCGGTAAATGGAATCGTGAGCACACGTTTCCAAGATCTAGAGCTGGTTATTATAGTATTGAAGAAGATGAAGTAGCTGACGGAAAAGACATTTTTTGGACAACTAAAGCCGATTCATTACGTCATGGAAATTCTGATGCGCATGCATTACGAGCAGCGGATGGACCCGAAAATAGCTCAAGAGGAAATCAGTTTTATGGCGAGTATACAGGACCTACTGGAACATTAGGAGGTTTTAAAGGTGATGTAGCTCGAGGTGTATTTTATTTAGCTATTCGTTATAATGGATTGGATATTGTAAATGGTTATCCTGATGGAAACGTAGGACAATTTGGCGATTTACAAACTCTTTTAGAATGGCACCGAAATGATCCGCCTGACGATTTTGAAATGAATAGAAACAATATAATCTATACATGGCAATATAACAGAAACCCGTTTATAGATCAGCCGGATTTAGTAGAGTATCTTTGGGGAGATAATTTAGGTGAAGCATGGGTTCAGCCTTTGAGTATTGATGAAAACATGTTGGAATCTATTGTGGTTTACCCTAATCCAACTTCAGGACGCGTATATATTAAAGGACTGAATAATAGTGCTAATGCAACGGTTTATTCTATGGATGGAAGAGCATTGTTTACAAAAACAATTGCCAATTCATATCTAGACTTAAATCTATCAAGTGGTATGTATCTATTACAAATTACTTCTGAGGATAAAACAACTATCAAAAAAATTATGGTTGATTAATTATAAAATCAAGCAAAAACGCAAAGCCCAAACAATATCTGTTTGGGCTTTTTTGTGCTTTTAATAAACTCATTATTACTGATTTTTGGTCGTAACAATTATGACACCATGCTTGCCTTTTTCACCATATTTTGCTTTTGCCATTTCTGGTTTTAAAACATTTACATCTTTTATATTATCTGGAGTAATGGCTTCCATGTCTTTTCTTGTGGATTCTTTTCCGTTAATGAGTATTAATACGGTTTCGGGAATCTCCATAAGTTTCGTGTCTGTTTCTCCTGTCGAAATAATAATAACACCATCCTTACCTTTATCACCATATTTTTTAAGTTGATCTTTATTTTTAATAACATTGGTTTTAATAATCGTATTTGGGTCAATTTGATCCATTTCTTTAAGGGTTATTTCCTTGTTATTTAATAGAATGAGAGGTTTGGTTTCAGTAGTAAATGAATTGTTTTTATTAGAATTGGAATCCTTTGCCTCAAAAGTGGTTCTACCGTTAAAAATGATAACACCATCTTTTCCATCTTCACCGTAACGTTTTAAACCTTCTGTTTTATTAACAATCGTGACGCTTTCGGCATGATAGGTTTTTTTTATGAAATCACCTTTCTTATATTGTTTGCCATTTATAATGTAAAGCGGGTTTTTACCCAAGCCATCATCTTCGCCAATAATTTTTTTAGACCCTAATCGCGTGGTAGCAGTTTTTCCAAAGGTGATCCGGTCTTTACTCACCCGCGTTGTTTCATCATCAGAAAATTGAAACAGAATATCCTTTTCATCTTCGGAAAGTGCTATTGAAAACGGCTTAATGGTTTCGGACTTGTCAAGTCCAACTGTCATGCGTTTTATAAATTTCGTACCACCATCATGATTCGTTCGGATCGTAACTTCCTTAATGGTGTTATCGGTATTTCTTGAAATTGCCGTGAATTTGATTTTTGCCGATTTATCAGAAAAATAGCTCTCAATATCTTTTAATTCCGAATTGCTGGTGTTTGCTGAAACCGTAAAGGTTTTAAACAAGTTTGTGTTTTGAGAAGCAGTTTCGGTAACATAGACCGTTTTGGTGTTGAAACTCATTAAAAATAGAGCCAATGCTGGAATGATTAATGCGTATTTCCAACTCTTTAAAATGTTTGATTTTGATGTGTGTAACATAACGATTCGTTTTTTGATTAATGAATTATAAAAATTATTTGCCATCACCAATTGATGAGTTGGTATGCTTGCCTTAAGTAAAAGACGTTGATAGCTTTGTTTGCAATCGGTTTTCGACTGTATATGTTTGTCTGCAATAAATTCTAAATTTTGTTGAAGTGCTTTTTTGTAAAACCAAACGAGCGGATTAAACCAAAATGCAATACATGAAAGCTGGGAAATAATAACATCTATAGAATGCCATTGCTTAACATGAATGCGCTCATGATTTAAAATGAGTTGCAGTTCGTCATTTTTAAATGTGTTGGGATTAAAAACAATTTTATTAAAAAATGAAAAAGGCGCAATTGTATCTTCTGTTTCTATATAATGAATACCTGCTATTTTTTTTGAAGACTTATTCCGTATTAATTGGAATAGTGACAAGATATTAAAGATGAATTTTCCGAAGAAAAATAAAACACCCAAACTATAAAACCAGAACAATATGCTTTCTAAACTAAAGCTTTCTGAAACAATTTGTTCCGTAATTGGCATGTTTGAAGCTAATATCGAATTGAAATTTTGTGGAGCAACTTCTATATAAATGGGAATTACTAGTAATGGCAATAGTAAAGCGATTATTTGGCCGCTTAATAGAAACCAACGGTTAGAATTAAAGAAGGTTTCGCGTTGTAAAAACAAAGTGTAACCAAAGTAAAATATAGCTAATACAGCGGATGCTTTTAGTAAATAGTCCATGCTTATTTGTTTTTCTCAATTAACGCAATTATTTCTTTCAGCTCATCCACGCTTATTTTTTCTTCTTGGGCAAAAAAGGAAACCACGTTTTTATAAGAGCTATTAAAATAGTTGTCAATAGCCGTATTCATAAATTTCTTCTTGTATTGCTCTTTGGTAACAATAGGGAAGTATTCGTGGGTTTTTCCATACGCTTTGTAGCTAACATATCCTTTTTCTTCTAAATTTCTAATTATAGTAGAAAGGGTGTTATAGTGTGGTTTTTCCGTTTCAATTTCGGCTAACACGTCTTTTACAAAGGCTTTTTTAAGCGTCCATAAAATGTGCATAATCTCTTCTTCCTTATTCGTTAATTTTTGCATCAAAAGTTTATTTTAATTTCCGCAATAATGGTCATACATTATTAGTGAATTCAAATGTATAACTATTTTTACAGTTATACAACTGTAAATATAGTTATTTAACGAATTTTTTAGTTTTGATTATAAAATCATTGGAAATAGTATCTTCGCGTCTCAATACATCAGAAATAAAAAGCTGTTTAAATTTAAGTAAAAATGAGTATAGTTTGGATGCTATTAGGTTTAGTATTATTAGTAGTTGGTGGTGAATTTTTGGTTCGATCTTCGGTAGCACTTTCCTTTAAATTTAATATTTCAAAATTAGTAATCGGTATGACGGTTGTGTCTTTTGCAACTTCAGCTCCCGAATTATTGGTTAGTTTACAAGCTGCTTTAGATGGCTCACCAGATATTGCACTCGGGAATGTTATTGGTTCCAACATAGCAAATATTGGACTTGTGTTAGGTATAACAGCCTTTATTTCACCTTTAACGATTGATAAGGATTTCTATAAATTGAATTGGCCCATGATGATGCTGCTTTCTATAGCATTATATTTCATGTTAAGAAGTGGGTTAATCCTAGACTTTAAAGAAGGTTTAGCATTAATGATTTCGCTTGTCATCTTTTTATTTGTATTAATACGTCGTTCTAGAAAGGCAACTGATATTGCTGTGGAAACAGATGAAGTGGACGAAACGTTACAAACCACATCAAACTTTAAAGTAATCGTTTGGTTGCTTATTGGAGCTGTTGCTTTATTTTTTGGGAGTGAATGGTTAGTAGCTGGCGCTAAAGATATGGCATTCAGTTTAGGTGTTAGTGAACGCGTTATTTCTGTAACTATGGTGGCTATTGGAACCAGTGTGCCAGAATTAGCAGCATCCGTTATAGCAGCTATGAAAAAGGAAAAAGCTATTTCATTAGGGAATTTAATTGGCTCTAATATTTTTAATATTGCTTCTGTTTTAGGATTAACAGCTATGATACATCCAATTCCTGTTAATAATCCAAATATATTAAGTCAAGATATTTTTTGGATGTTAGGGTTTGCAGCTGTACTTATACCATTAGCATTTCTTCCAAAACGACTGTCTATAGGTCGCTATAAAGGTGCCTTACTTTTGGGTTCTTACATTCTTTTTGTGTATTTAGCTTTTATGGGTGGTAATTAACAGGGTTGAATCCTTGTAAAGTTGATTTATTTTAATTTGACCCCTAAAAAATTAGGGGTCAATGTTGTTTTTTAAAAAAATAGTTTACTTTTGTACTCTAATTATTTAAAAAAACCACACACATGTCCACATTAAGATTTTATGCTATTAAGGAAACGTTGAGTCGTAAGCCTATTAAAATTGAAGAAAATGAACGTCGTTCCGCTATTTTTGGAGCCAACGTTTTTAATGAAGACACCATGCGTCAATACTTAACGAAAGAAGCGTTTGTTAGTGTTATGGATGCTACTCAGAACGGTTCTAAAATTGATCGTCATGTTGCGGATCATATTTCTACAGGCATGAAAGAATGGGCTATTTCTAAAGGTGCTACGCATTACACACATTGGTTTCAACCATTAACAGGAACAACTGCTGAAAAGCATGATGCGTTTTTTGAGCCAATTGGTAATGGTCGCGCTATTGAAAAATTTGGAGGTGGACAATTAGTACAACAAGAGCCAGATGCTTCCAGTTTTCCAAATGGTGGAATTAGAAATACGTTTGAAGCTCGTGGTTACACGGCTTGGGATCCTACATCGCCAGCCTTTATTTATGGAACTACCTTATGTATTCCAACCGTTTTTGTATCGTATACAGGTGAAGCTTTGGATTATAAAACACCTTTATTAAGAGCTTTGCAAGCGGTGGACACAGCGGCTGTAGATGTGTGTAAATATTTTGATAAAAATGTTAAGAAAGTGAATGCATCTCTTGGTTGGGAGCAGGAATACTTTTTAGTTGATAGTGCTTTAGCAGCATCAAGACCAGATATTGTTTTAACAGGTCGGACTATGCTTGGGCATTCGCCAGCAAAAGGACAGCAGTTAGACGACCATTATTTTGGAACCATTCCAACACGCGCTATGCAATTCATGCGTGACTTGGAAACCGAGTGTATGTTATTGGGTATTCCAGCAAAAACACGACATAATGAGGTGGCGCCAAATCAGTTTGAGTTAGCACCTGTTTTTGATGAAGCTAATTTAGCCGTAGATCATAACTCCTTATTAATGGACTTAATGCATAAAGTAGGAGAGCGCCATAATTTTAAAGTACTTTTTCATGAAAAACCATACAAGGGTGTTAATGGTTCTGGAAAGCATAATAATTGGAGTTTAACTACAGATACGGGTGTCAATCTTTTTCAACCAGGTAAAACACCCATGAGTAATTTGCAGTTTTTAACCTTCTTTATCAATGCTATTAAAGCGGTTAATGATCATGAGGAAATTATCCGTGCAGCTATCGCATCAGCAAGTAATGATCACCGCTTAGGAGCAAATGAAGCGCCTCCGGCTATTGTTTCTGTATTTATAGGTGAACAGTTAACAAACGTGTTAAGCGAGTTGCAAAACGTGACCAACGGCAAATTATCACCAGAAGAAAAAACCGACTTAAAACTAAACGTAGTTGGTAAAATCCCTGAAATTTTATTAGATAATACAGATAGAAATAGAACGTCATCATTCGCATTTACAGGTAATAAATTTGAGTTTAGAGCTGTAGGTTCAAAAGCTAATTGTGCAAATCCAATGACCGTTTTAAATACGATTATGGCTAGGCAATTAATAGACTTTAAGATAGAGGTTGATGCTTTAATTAAGAAAGAAAGCCTTAAAAAAGATGAAGCTATTTTTAACGTATTGAGAGAGTATATTAAATTATCTCAAAAGGTATTATTTGAAGGAAATGGTTATGGTGAAGAATGGGAAATTGAAGCCAAAAGACGTGGATTAAGCAACCACAAAACAACACCAGAGGCATTAAAAGCTAAAATATCTGAAAAAGCTATAAAGCTTTTTGAAGATCTAGGAGTTATGAATCGTGTAGAGTCTGAAGCACGTTATGAAATAGAAATGGAAGATTATGTCATGCGTATTCAAATTGAAGGACGTGTTTTAGGTGATATTGCTCGAAATCATATTGTTCCTGTTGCAGTGCGATACCAGAATATTTTGATTGAAAACGTAAAAGGCTTAAAAGAAATATACGGTAAAGACTTTAAGAAATTTGGACAAGAACAGTTAAATTTAATAGAAGATATTTCAGAACACATAGCATCCATTAATTCAAATGTAACGCTTATGATTAATGAGCGTAAAATAGCTAACAAAATTGGTGAAATTGATAAAAAAGCAGATGCATATTGCAATAAAGTGAAGCCATTCTTTGATGATATTAGGTATCACTGTGATAAGCTTGAATTATTGGTTGATGATGAAATTTGGCCATTGACGAAATACCGAGAATTATTGTTTACTAAATAACCATAAAAACCTGCTAATACCCTCTAAACGCCTTGCTTATGTAGGGCGTTTTGCATGGTCTAATGGTTCAGATATGTAGTTTGTCTGATATAATTTGTAAGTCAACGAAAATATATTTTAAGATGCAAATCTTTACAAATAAATCGTATTTTTGACATGCTATTAATCATTATAAATTACATTATGAAAAGGCTTATTATAAGTGTTCTTATGCTTATGGCTGCAACCCTGATTTTTTCTCAGGCTAAAGACTCAATCGATGACAATGCGTCAAAGCAAGAAGTAGTTAGTCAAGAATTGTCAACAACATTGGGGTGATATTTGAGTCAGTCACGTTGTTGAATTTACCATATTTAAATTTTAAGTGTTTTAAAATACTTTAAAATTTGAATATGGTTTTTTTATGGCCTTAAATTTCAGTCTGTTGGCCTTATTCTTTGGAGATATTTGTTATATTGCCGCCTTGTTAAAAAGCTAATAATGAGATATCTTATTATAAAATCATCATTTCTGACTCAAATTAGATGGTGTGTTGGTTTATTAATTCCAATCGTATTATTGACTAGTACTAGCAGTCTCGCTCAAAATAATTCGGATAGTACTGAAGATTCACAATTGCCTAAAACTGACTTCTATGATTATCGTGGTACACATGGTGTTTCTACAACGTTGGGTTCAGCTGTAATAAATGGTGATTACACCAATCCAGAATTCGGTATTTATATGGGTTTTGGTTACAAAAAATCCATTATCCCTCACGTAAATGTTAATCTAACATTTAATAAATTCAATCTCGTATATGAAGACTTGTTCAATAAAGGATTCATGTCATTCGATGTGAATGCGGAAGTTTTAGCTTTTCCACATGAACGTTTTTCACCTTTCATCTTTTTTGGTGGTGGTGCAAATGCCTCTAATTATTTTGAAGCTGTAGACCCCAAAGTGCAAGGAGGTCTTGGTTTGGAGTATATTATTTATGAAGGGTTGAGTTTAAGGGTTTTTGGTGATTATAACCACGTTTTTAGTGACGAGCTAGATGGTAAAATTTATGGCGATGCTGATGATGTTTATTGGCGAATGGGTTGTGGTCTAAATTTTTATTTTGGAGGGGCAAAGAAAAAAGCAAAACTATTAAGTACAGTGCCAACTATTATTAAAACTAACGCAATTCCTGCCGATAACTAAATAACAATTCTTATTTTTGTGGCTCAATTTCAGGATATGAGTGAAGAAGTAAGTAAACGATATGCGCAAAGAGGTGTTTCTGCCTCAAAAGAAGATGTGCACAACGCTATAAAAAACATAGATAAAGGCTTGTTCCCTAAAGCTTTTTGTAAAATAGTTCCCGATTATTTAACCAACGATTCAGAGTATTGCCTAATCATGCACGCAGATGGTGCAGGAACAAAATCATCATTAGCTTATATGTATTGGAAAGAAACAGGCGATTTGTCTGTTTGGAAAGGTATTGCACAAGATGCTTTGATTATGAATATCGATGATTTACTTTGTGTAGGTGCAACGGATAACATCATGCTATCTTCAACTATTGGTCGTAATAAAAACAATATCCCTGGGGATGTACTTTCCGCAATTATTAACGGAACTGAAGAACTTATTGCCGATTTAAAAACTTTTGGAGTTACTATTCATTCTACAGGTGGTGAAACAGCTGATGTTGGTGATTTAGTGAGAACTATTATTGTCGATTCTACCGTAACTGCTAGAATGAAACGTAAAGATGTAATTGATAATGCCAACATAAAACCTGGAGATGTTATAGTGGGTCTTGAGTCTTTTGGTCAAGCTACTTATGAGAAAAGTTACAATGGTGGTATGGGAAGCAATGGTCTAACATCCGCAAGACATGACGTGTTTCATAACTATTTAGCAGAAAAGTATCCAGAAAGTTTTGATGCAGCCGTTCCTAGTGAGCTGGTTTATTCTGGGACTATGAAGTTAACAGATAGTGTGCCAGATTCGCCAATTGATGCCGGCAAATTAGTGTTATCTCCCACACGAACCTATGCACCAATCATTAAAGAAATTCTTGATGAATTTTCCAGTGATACCATTCATGGAATGGTACATTGTAGTGGAGGAGCACAAACAAAAATTTTACATTTTGTTGATAGTCTTCATATTATAAAAGATAATTTATTTCCAGTACCACCGTTGTTTAAGTTGATACAAGAGCAGTCTAAAACGGATTGGAAGGAAATGTATCAAGTATTTAATTGCGGACATCGTATGGAGTTGTATGTAGATCCAAAAGTGGCAAATGCTATTATTAAAATATCTAAATCCTACAATGTTGATGCTAAAATAGTTGGTCGAGTAGAAGCGGCTTCAACGAAAAAACTAACAATAAAAAGTGAATTTGGTGAGTTTGTATATCATTAAGTTTTAAATCTTCTAAAAAAAGTATTTCAATGCATAAAAGTGTTTTTGTTATTTTTATTCTTCTAGTTCAATTTGTAAGTGCGCAACCAGATTCGCTCTATTTTAAACCAGCTACTAATCCTAATTTACCCGTTTGGTCAAACACCAATACGGCTGGATTAGATATTAATGAAGTGGCATTTGTTAACTGGAATTCTGGTGGTAGTAACTCAATTTCAGCGCTAATAGGGCTTAAAAGTATGTTGCGTTACCAATACCGAAATTTTATTTGGGACAGTAATTTGCTTGCGCGATACGGACTAAATAAGCAAGAGGAGCAGGAATTTAGAAAAACCGACGATTTACTCGAAATTAGTTCCAGTTTAGGCTTTCGGAAAAATAAGTTAACCAATTGGTATTATTCAGCACGATTTAGTTTTAAAACACAGTTTGCCAAGGGATTTAGTTACCCAAATACATCCAATGAGATTTCAAAATTTATGGCACCTGGATATTTATATCTTGGTGGTGGTGTAGAATACGGTAAGAATATTGATAAATTTTCTCTGTATTTTTCGCCCTTAACCCTGAAAACAACATTTGTTTTTGATACAGCATTATCAGACGCTGGATCATTTGGTGTTAAGCCAGCCGAATATGACTCAAGCGGAAACCTTATTCGTTCGGGAGAGCGTGTTAGAAAGGAATTAGGTGTATTATTAACAAGTGCTTATGAAACCCGGTTATTTGAAAATATATCCATTCATAACCTGATGAGTTTCTATACTGATTATATCAACGATTTTGGAAATGTAGATATCGATTGGGAAATTGTTTTAGATTTTAAAGTGAATAATTTCGTTCGTGCTACTTTAGGTTCGCATTTAAAATACGATAATGATGTTAAAATTCAGGAGGAAATTGTGAATTTAGAAACTGATGAAACGGAGTTTGTTCCGGTAGGTGCGCGGGTTCAATGGAAGCAATTGCTAGGTGTTGGCGTTGTTTATGAGTTTTAGAAAAAAAACAATTATTTGTTAACTTTCTTATGTTGATAAGTAATTAGTTTGCTGATTATCAAATAATTACGTATTTTTTCTGTAAACTTCATGATTTTTATCATGGAATAAGTTTAAAATTTTTCCGTTATTTACAGTTCGTAAAAAGCAATAAAATTTTAAACAAATATAATCCATGCCAACACAAACCAAAACCCTTACAAAACCAAAAACATATACGCAAGAAGAAGCCTTTGAAGCTTCTGTTAAATATTTCAAAGGAGATGATCTTGCTGCGCGTGTTTGGATTAATAAATATGCCCTAAAAGACTCTCAAGGNAATATTTATGAATTAACACCTAACGATATGCATAAGCGTATCGCTAAAGAAATTGCGCGAGTAGAAGTACGTTATCCAAATCCAATGTCTGAACAAGAGATTTTCGATCTAATAAAAGACTTTAAATATATCGTGCCTCAAGGAAGTCCAATGGCTGGAATTGGAAACCCATACCAAACGGGTTCCTTGTCTAATTGTTTTGTAATTGGTAATGATGGCGATTCAGATTCTTATGGAGGAATCATGAAAATAGATCAGGAACAAGTGCAATTAATGAAACGTCGTGGTGGTGTTGGTCACGATTTATCACATATACGTCCAAAGGGATCTCCAGTAAAAAATTCAGCCTTAACATCTACAGGTATTGTACCGTTTATGGAGCGTTATTCTAACTCCACACGTGAGGTTGCTCAAGATGGTCGTCGTGGTGCTTTAATGTTATCAGTTTCAATAAATCATCCGGATTCAGAGGATTTTATCGATGCCAAATTAGAGCAGGGAAAAGTAACTGGTGCTAACGTATCTGTTCGTATTGATGATGCGTTTATGAATGCTGTTAAGAATAATGGTGAGTACACGCAGACCTATCCTATATTTAGTAAAAATCCAAAAGTTTCTAAAACAATTGATGCCAACGGAATTTGGAAAAAAATTGTTCATAATGCATGGAAATCAGCTGAACCAGGAATTCTGTTTTGGGATACCATTATTAATGAATCGGTTCCAGATTGTTATGCCGATTTAGGGTATAAAACGGTGTCTACAAATCCATGTGGCGAAATTCCATTATGTCCTTATGATTCGTGCCGTTTGTTAGCTATCAACTTATTATCTTATGTGGATAATCCATTTTCTAAACAAGCATCTTTTAACTTCGAATTGTTTAAAAAACACGTGGTTGTTGCACAGCGAATAATGGATGACGTTATCGATTTAGAACTCGAAAAAATTGATGCTATTTTAGCAAAAATTGATGCAGATCCAGAACAAGCTGAAATTAAAGCAACAGAGCGTAATTTATGGGTTAACATTCAGAAAAAAGCAGAAGAAGGTAGAAGAACTGGTATTGGCATCACCGCAGAAGGTGATATGTTAGCAGCTTTAGGTATTCAATATGGTAGTGAAACTGGAAATGCATTTTCTGTTGAAGTTCATAAAACATTAGCCATTGAAACCTATCGTGCATCTGTTATGGCAGCGAAAGAACGTGGNGCTTTTGCTATTTTCGATTCAGAACGCGAAAAAAATAATCCGTTTATACTTAGATTAAAAGAAGCAGATGAAAAACTGTACTTTGATATGTTGGAGTATGGCCGTCGTAATATAGCGCTATTAACTATTGCTCCTACAGGAACAACCAGTTTAATGACGCAAACATCATCAGGTATTGAGCCAGTATTCATGCCAGTTTACAAACGTAGACGTAAGGTGAACCCGAATGATAAACATGTACGTATTGATTTCGTTGATGAGGTTGGCGATTCTTGGGAAGAATATGTGGTATTTCACCACAGATTTAAGCAATGGATGGAAGTAAATGGGATTGATTCTTCTAAAAATTTCACCCAAGAAGAATTGGATGTACTTATTAAAAAATCACCTTACTATAAAGCAACTTCTAATGATGTGGATTGGTTAAGTAAAGTAACGATGCAAGGTGCTGTGCAGAAATGGGTAGATCATTCTATTTCTGTAACCATCAACTTACCAAACGATGTAAGTGAAGAATTGGTAGGCGATTTATATCTAAAAGCATGGGAAGTAGGTTGTAAAGGTGTGACCGTTTATCGTGATGGATCTCGTTCTGGAGTCCTTATTTCAAATGATGAGAAAAAGGAAGAAAATCAAGCCGAAACCCTAACAAATTTCCCTGTAAAACGACCAGAAGTTTTAGAAGCTGATGTGGTACGTTTGCAAAATAAGAAGGAGAAATGGATTGCATTTATCGGTTTAATTGATGGGAAACCTTACGAGATTTTCACCGGTTTAGCTGATGATGAGGATGGAATTTTAATTCCGCGTTGGGTTGAAAGTGGTGTGATTATGAAAAGTAGAAATGAAGATGGCACATCCCGATATGATTTCCAATATGAAAATAAACGCGGTTATAAAACAACTATCGAAGGCTTATCTCATAAATTCGATCCGGAGTATTGGAACTATGCGAAATTAATTTCTAGTACATTACGTCATGGAATGCCAATTGATAATATTGTGGAATTAATTAACAGTTTACAATTAGATTCAGAATCTATCAATACGTGGAAAAACGGTGTTGGTCGTGCATTAAAACGTTATGTTGCCGATGGAACGAAAGCCAAAGGACATAGCTGTACAAACTGTGAATCGGAAAATTTAATTTACCAAGAAGGTTGCCTAACCTGTAAAGATTGTGGCTCTTCAAAATGTGGGTAAAACATAAAAGTTATTAAAAATAAAAAACGCTATTTCTAAAGAGATAGCGTTTTTTTTATAATTAGTATCTGTTGTTATTCTAAAGCCTAAATATGAGTTTCTGAAATAAATTCAGAATGGCGTTATATCGTGCTTTGGAAGCCTTTTTTATTTTTTAAGTTGCTCATTAAAGAACCACAGTCAGTTTGCGTGAATTTTATTTTAATTCAAATATAAAAATAGTGTCAAGGACGCCAATCATCACAACATATCCTGACTAATATATCTATAATCTTCTAACGTTTTTAAATCCGTTATTAATTTAGAATGGCCATCTTTTATCAAGTATAAATTATCGCTGGTTTCAATAATATCACGATATAAATGATCGGTTATAATGATGATTTTTTGCTGTTTTTCTTCAGAGATAAGTTCTTTTATTTTTTCAATATACAAAGGTGCTACATGCGAAAATGGTTCGTCTAAAAGCACAATTTCGGTCGGGCTTTTTAATAGCATGTATGTTTCCACCACACGACGTTCGCCACCTGAAAGCTGATGGAATTTATAGTTTTTATAGATGGTAAAGGATTCAAAATGCGTAATGAATTCGTTCCAATTTACTTGAAATAATTTGAAAGCTGTTTTTAGTTTTAAGTTGTTGGGAGCAATTGGAAGTTGTGGCAGAAAATGAACGCGTTTGGTTCTGTACAAAGGTTTTAAAATGGGTTTACTATCCAATCGGATTAGCTTATATTTTGGTTTTAAGGTGCCAAAAATAATATTCAGAATACAACTTTTTCCGCAGCCATTGCTACCCAATATTCCGGTAACTTCACCCGTTTGGGCTTTTAGATAAATGCCATTAAGAATGCGTTTTTCTTTAAAATACAGTTCAACATTATCTAATTCTAAAATCATATAAAAACGCCAATCAACTTATAAAATAGGCTGGTTATAAAGATATCAATAATATAAATAATACCGAAAAGTTTAAAGGATGATATACCTAAATTCTTGTAAAAAAGGAGTTTACGTTTGGCTGTTGTTTCAGAAAGGAAATACCACAAAAATCCGGTTAAAAATAGTTTCGCTATGCAAATAACAGCATATTCAGAACCAAGAGAAATTAATAAAATAGTTGCCGCAAATGACCAAATTAGGTAAGGTTTGTAAAATATTAATATGGCTCCGAAACGTTGTATCATGACATAAAAACGGAAAAATAGATTAATTATTTTTAAAGTCATTCATAAAAAATATATCAATTCATAAATTATCGTATTTTTGGGGAACAATTCAAGGAACTAGATGTTAGACAAATTACAGATTATAAAGCAACGTTTTGATGAGGTGAGTGATTTAATCATTCAGCCAGATATTATGACAGATCAGAAACGCTATATTGCTTTAAATAAAGAATACAAGGATTTAAGATTGTTAATGGATAAGCGTGAAGTCTATTTGGAGCTTACCAATAACCTAAAAGAAGCTGAAGAAATATTGGATGATGGCAGCGATCCAGAAATGGTAGAAATGGCCAAAATGCAATATGAAGAAGCCAAAGAAGGGATTCCAAAATTGGAAGACGATATTAAATTCCTACTAATACCGAAGGATCCCCAGGATTCTAAAAATGCGGTTGTAGAACTACGTGCCGGAACTGGTGGTGATGAAGCGAGTATTTTTGCAGGCGATTTATTCCGTATGTATTCCAAATATTGCGAGAGTAAAGGTTGGAAAGTAGATACGGTAGATTATAGCGAAGGCACTAATGGTGGTTTTAAAGAAATTCAGTTTGAAGTTACTGGAGACGATGTGTATGGAACGCTAAAGTTTGAAGCAGGAGTTCACCGTGTTCAGCGTGTTCCACAAACAGAAACGCAAGGTCGTGTGCATACCAGTGCCGCAACCATGATGGTATTTCCGGAAGCTGAAGAATTTGATGTAGAAATTAATCCAAAAGATGTACGTGTTGATTTTTTCTGTTCATCAGGTCCAGGTGGTCAGTCGGTAAATACAACCTATTCGGCGGTACGTTTAACGCATATTCCCACGGGATTAGTAGCGCAATGTCAAGATCAGAAATCCCAACATAAAAACAAGGAAAAAGCTTTTAAAGTATTGCGTTCCCGTTTATATGATATGGAATTAGCCAAGAAGATGGAAGAAGATGCTGCCTTAAGAGGAACGATGGTAACATCTGGTGATAGAAGTGCGAAAATTAGAACGTACAATTATTCACAAGGACGTGTAACCGATCATAGAATTGGATTAACGCTTTACGATTTATCAAATATTGTAAATGGTGATATTCAAAGAATTATTGACGAATTAATGCTGGCTGATAACACCGAGAAGTTGAAGGCTAGTGATGATCATATTTAAATTTAAAGCCTCTATTATGGAGGCTTTTTTTATGAAGTGCTAATTTAAACTGAACGAAAAATGCCATTTCCAATTGACGAAAAATATATAATTGAAACTGAATCTGAATTGAAAGTGAAATTTCCGACTGAATTTAAAAAACGATTGATGGAATTGAATGGTGGAGAATTAGTGTCGAAAAAATTGGAATTTGAACTTTTCCCCTTTTTTGATAAGTCGGACAAGAAAAGAATAAGTCGAACATGTAATCATATTGGACTTGAAACCAAAAATGCACAGAAATGGAATGGCTTTCCAGAAAATGCAATAGCAATTGGTTCAGATGGCTTTGGTAATTTACTTGTATTAACCCACAACGGAAATGGAATTCTGACTGATGAACTTTATTTTTGGAATCATGAAATAGGTCAAATAAAAAAAATAGCAGAATCAATTAATAAGCTTGACATAAAGAAATCTAATTCTAATAATGGATATGATTTATTATGGAATAAGATTAAATCAAGATTTAATTCATAAGTCAAAACACAATGTAATATAACTTAGACTGTTTTAGTTTAATACTAAAATAAAGAAGCAAAAAACCACAAAACAGTTTCCTCTTCTGGAGGATTAAGAAACCAGATGACAACACAACAACTAACTGAACAAATCCAAAAAAAACAATCCTTTTTATGTATTGGATTGGATGTGGATTTAAGTAAAATCCCACCCCATTTACTGCAGGAGGAAGATCCTATTTTTGCGTTCAATAAAGCCATCATTGATGCTACACATCATGTGTGCGTAGCCTACAAACCCAACACAGCATTTTATGAAGCCTATGGTTTAAAAGGTTGGCAAGCACTTGAAAAAACAATTAATTACTTGAATGAAAAGCATCCGGATATTTTCACCATTGCTGATGCGAAGCGAGGTGATATTGGAAACACGAGTAGCATGTACGCCAAAGCTTTTTTCGAGGATTTAGCTTTTGATAGTGTAACCGTAGCGCCTTATATGGGAAAAGATTCGGTTGAACCGTTTTTAGCTTTCAAAAATAAACACACCATTTTATTAGCTTTAACGTCCAATCAAGGTGCTTTCGATTTTCAAACGAAACAGGTTGAAGGTAAAGAGTTGTACAAGCAGGTTTTAGAAACCTCAAAAACCTGGGAGAACTCTGAAAACCTCATGTATGTTGTTGGTGCTACAAAAGCAGAATATTTTGCAGAAATCCGGAAAATTATTCCAAACAGTTTTTTACTCGTTCCTGGTGTTGGCGCGCAAGGTGGTAATTTACAGGATGTTTGTAAATATGGTATGGCTGATAATGTGGGCTTGCTCATTAATTCGTCTCGAGGCATTATTTATGCCTCCAATCAAGCCGATTTTGCGGAAGCAGCAGCCCAAAAAGCGCAAGACATGCAACTAGAAATGGCAAGCATTTTAAAACATGCAGATTAAAGATCAACTTCAAAGACCTATCCATTTAAACAATACGCCAGAACGTATTGTGTGCCTCGTTCCGAGTATTACCGAATTAATTTGCGATTTAGGTTTGGAATCATCACTGGTTGGTGTTACCAAATTTTGCGTTCATCCACGTCATATCTTTACAAACGTTGCAGTTGTTGGTGGAACAAAGCAAGTGCATTATGATAAAATTCGAGATTTAAGTCCGGATATTATTCTGTGTAATAAAGAGGAAAACACGCTGGAAATGATTCGCGAGTTGGAAGCTATTGCAACAGTCCACATTAGCGATATTAATACGGTTGAAGATTGTTTGGAATTGATTGATATGTATGGTGTGGTTTTCAACTGTTCAAGAGAAGCCATAAGTCTTATCTCAAAAATAACAAGGGCTAAAACAGATTTTGAAGACTTTATAAAAACACAACCCAATAGGGAAGTGGCTTATTTTATTTGGAAAGATCCTTGGATGGTTGCCGCAAATGACACCTTTGTTAACTATATGCTTTCGCTAAATAATTTCAAAAACACCTTTCAAAAGGCGTCGCGTTATCCTGAAATTGCTATGGAAAAAGTATATCCAACTGTGGAGCTGGTATTATTATCCAGTGAGCCGTATCCGTTTAAAAATGAACATAAAACCGTCCTTCAACCACAATTTCCAAACGCCAAAATCCTTTTAGTAGATGGCGAAATGTTCTCGTGGTATGGTAGCCGATTGGTATTAGCTTTTGATTACTTTAAAACGTGGCATTGCACTGTTTTGACTTCAGAATAATCTGCTTTATTTTTCGAGCTTCAAAATATAACATATCGCTTAAACTGGCATTTGTCATACTTACATTGTAAGCTTCTTCAATAAAGTTTTTATATGTATTCTCAAGTTCCTTTAAACCTAATATTTGTTTTAAATCGACTTTTACTTTTCCTATTTTACAGAATTGTGCACTCATAATTACTTGTTTTAAAAAGATATACGAGTAAATAGTAAGTAATAGACGTTAGTAAAAGTTAAAGTTAATCTAAAATTAAGATGAAATAGTTCGTTGTGAAGTCTCTCTATTTAAATACTTTAACCGATTTAATTTATTTAAAAGCTTAATGGCTTTAAATTCTGAAATATCGCTTTGCGCAGAATCTGTTTGCCTTAAATTATAGGCTTGTTCCACGAGNATTTTATAGCGTGATTGCAGTTTTATTTGGGACTGCTTGAGTTTTGAGAGATTTTCCATTTTTTTGCCATATTGAATATTAAATATATTTAAAATATTGATAGAGAGCAAATTAAAATTAGTAATTGTTAATAAAAAAAATCGATTTGTTTCCAAATCGATTTTAAGTTTAACAAATTCTGGTATTCAAAAAATGGAATAACGAATTTTCTTCTGTACAGATTCTAATAATTAATCTTGTAAAGCAAACACTTTTCGTAAAATATCGGTTGTTCTAGAACTTAATTTAGTTCGGATATCTTTCTCCTCAACCGCAATCATTTTATAAACACCTTTTAGTGCTTCTTCCGTTACATAATCTGTTAAGTCGGGATTTACATTGGATGTAAATGGAATACTATTATAACGATTAATTAAGTTTGACCAAATTTGATCGGCACCTACTTTTTTAAAGGAATTATTAATAATAGGTTGAAATTCAGCATACAATTCCGATTCTGTTCGGCCAGCTAAATAGCGTGTTGCTGCATCGTCGTTTCCTAATAAAATAGATTTAGCATCATTAAACGTAATGCCTTTTACAGCATTAATAAAAATAGGCGTTGCCGTTCCAACAGCATCTTCAGCTGCACGATTTAATACTTTTAAACCTTCGTCTGCTAAACTTCCTAAACCAATATCGCGCAAGGCTTTATCTACTTTTTGTAATTCTTCTGGAAGAAGGATTTTCACGAGTTCATTCCTATAAAAACCATCTTGTTTCATAAGAGTGCTCACTTGTTTATCTATTCCCTGATCCAATGCTTGACGTAAACCATTTGCAATATCAGTATTGGAGATGCCAGGTGTGTTTTCAGGTAAATTATCTACTACTTGTTGTAGTTCAGCACAAGCTGTTAGGTTTAAAATAAGGACGAGGGTGATTAAACGTTTTATCATGATTTGTTTTATTCTATTTGGACAAAGATAAATATTCAGAACTTATATCATTTCAAAAGTTTTATTAATTTGTTTCCATTTTAATGTCACATGCGTATTAAAAACCTGAAATTCAATGCTGTTTTTAATATTCTTATCTAAAAAAGCATGTTCAAAGGGCATCTCATGGCTCATCTTTAAATTAATACAGTAATATTCCTTAAATTTGCCATGCTTAAAAAAACAATTTGAATGAAAAATATTGCACCATATAATCCTAAATATAAAGTACGAATCGTAACAGCCGCATCGCTTTTTGATGGCCATGACGCATCCATAAATATTATGCGTCGTATTATCCAAGCTACAGGTGTTGAGGTGATTCATCTTGGACATGACCGAAGTGTTGAAGAGGTTGTAAACACTGCAATTCAAGAAGATGCGAATGCTATTTGTTTAACCAGCTATCAAGGTGGTCATAATGAGTATTTTAAATATATGTATGATTTGCTGACTGAAAAAGGCGCTAATCATATTAAAATCTTCGGTGGAGGAGGTGGTGTTATTTTGCCTTCAGAAATTAAGGAATTAATGGATTATGGAATTACCCGTATTTACTCGCCAGATGATGGTCGTGAAATGGGTTTGCAAGGTATGATTAATGATTTAGTTCAGCAATCTGATTTTGCTATAGGCGACAAATTAGATAATGAAGTTGATGAATTAGCAAGTAAAAACCCGAAGGCTATTGCTCGCGTTATTTCTTCGGCTGAAAACTTTCCAGACGTTGCTAAAGGTGCTTTGGATAAGATTCATGAGAAGAATAAAAACTCAAAAACACCTGTTCTAGGAATTACAGGAACAGGAGGTGCTGGTAAATCATCGTTAGTTGATGAATTAGTAAGACGGTTTTTAATTGATTTTCCTGAAAAAACGGTAGGTCTAGTTTCCGTAGATCCATCCAAGCGTAAAACAGGTGGTGCGCTTTTGGGTGATAGAATTCGTATGAATGCTATAAATAACTCGCGTGTTTATATGCGTAGTTTGGCTACACGTCAGTCTAATTTAGCATTGTCTAAATATGTGCATGAAGCCGTTCAGGTTTTAAAAGCAGCAGAATATGATTTAATTATTTTAGAAACATCGGGAATTGGACAATCGGATACCGAAATCATCGAACATTCAGATGTAGCCTTATATGTTATGACGCCGGAATTTGGTGCGGCAACCCAATTGGAAAAAATTGACATGCTTGATTTTGCCGATTTAGTAGCTATCAATAAATTCGATAAACGTGGATCATTAGATGCGCTTCGTGATGTAAAAAAACAATACATGCGTAACAATCATTTATGGGACACACCACAAGATGAGTTGCCAGTTTACGGAACAATTGCCTCACAATTTAACGATCCAGGCATGAATACGCTTTACAAAGCTATCATGGATAAGTTAGTTGAAAAAGCGAATTCTGAATTAAAATCGACGTTCCATATTTCGGATGAAATGAGCGAGAAGATTTTTGTTATTCCACCATCAAGAACGCGTTACTTATCAGAAATTGCTGAAAGTAATCGTGCCTATGATAAAACAGCCAATGAGCAAGTTGAAGTCGCTCAAAGATTATACGGGATTTATAAAACATTAGAATCCGTAATTGGTAATACACCCGAATTAGATAAGGCAGGTATTGATTCCAAGTCTATAAGTTCGAGCACAGTCGAGAATAAAGATTTTGTTAAGCTTTTAGTTGGCGAATTCGACCGCGTTAAATTAAATTTAGATCCTTACAATTGGGAAGTACTTACTGGTTGGGATGACAAAGTAAACAAATATAAAAATCCAATATATTCCTTTAAAGTTCGCGATAAAGAAATTAAAATTGAAACACATACTGAGTCCTTATCACATACGCAAATCCCTAAAGTGGCTTTACCAAAGTATCAAGCTTGGGGCGATATTTTAAGATGGTGTTTACAAGAAAATGTACCTGGTGAATTTCCATATACATCTGGATTATATCCTTTTAAACGAACTGGTGAAGATCCAGCACGTATGTTTGCAGGTGAAGGTGGACCAGAACGTACCAACAGACGTTTTCATTACGTAAGTGCGGGTTTACCGGCTAAACGTTTATCAACCGCTTTTGACAGTGTTACGCTTTACGGAAATGATCCGGATTTACGTCCAGATATTTATGGGAAAATTGGAAATGCAGGTGTGTCTATTTGCTGTTTGGATGATGCTAAGAAACTCTATTCTGGTTTCGATTTAGCCAACGTCATGACATCGGTTAGTATGACAATTAATGGTCCTGCACCTATGTTATTAGGATTCTTTATGAATGCAGCTATTGATCAGCAATGTGAAATGTATATTCAAGAAAACGGCCTTGAAAAAGAAGTTGAAGCTAAAATAGCTAAACTTTATAAAGGTAAAGTGCGTCCGCAATATCATGGCGATTTACCGGAAAGCAACAACGGTTTAGGCCTTATGTTATTAGGCGTAACAGGCGATCAAGTATTGCCAGCTGATGTGTATGCAGACATTAAAAAGAACACCATTGCTCAAGTTCGTGGAACGGTTCAAGCAGATATTTTAAAGGAAGATCAAGCACAAAACACCTGTATTTTCTCTACCGAATTCGCTTTGCGATTAATGGGAGATGTTCAGGAATACTTTATTGAGAATAATGTACGTAATTTCTATTCGGTTTCTATTTCTGGATATCATATTGCAGAAGCAGGAGCCAATCCAATTACACAATTGGCATTAACCTTATCTAATGGATTCACTTATGTGGAATATTATTTAAGTCGTGGGATGGACATCAATAAATTTGGTCCAAACTTGTCGTTCTTTTTCTCCAATGGAATTGATCCTGAATATGCGGTAATTGGTCGTGTGGCCCGAAAAATATGGTCTAAAGCCATGAAAAATAAGTATGGTGCTAATGCTAGAGCGCAAATGCTGAAATATCATATCCAAACATCGGGACGTAGTTTGCACGCGCAGGAAATTGATTTTAATGATATTAGAACAACGCTTCAAGCTTTATATGCTATTTATGATAACTGTAATTCGTTACATACAAATGCGTATGATGAAGCGATTACCACACCAACAGAAGAATCGGTACGTCGTGCTATGGCCATTCAGTTAATTATTAATAAAGAATTAGGATTAGCCAAGAATGAAAATCCAATTCAAGGTTCTTTTATCATAGAAGAATTAACCGATTTAGTTGAAGAAGCTGTCTTGTTAGAATTTGATAGAATTACGGAACGTGGTGGTGTTTTAGGTGCTATGGAAACCATGTACCAACGTAGTAAAATACAAGAAGAAAGTTTGTATTACGAAACATTGAAGCATAATGGTGAATTCCCAATTATTGGTGTGAATACCTTTTTAAGTTCTCAAGGTTCTCCAACAGTTCAACCTGCGGAAGTTATTCGTGCTACAGAAGCCGAAAAGCAAAATCAGATTACAACACTTAAAAATCTGCATGATGCCAATACTACGGCAGATTTATTAAAAGATCTTCAAAATAGAGCCATTCATAATGAGAATATTTTTGAAGCTTTAATGGAGGTTTGTAAAGTGTGTAGTTTAGGTGAAATTACATCTGCTTTATTTGAAGTAGGCGGTCAGTATCGTCGTAATATGTAAGCTAATTATATATTTAATTATAAAAAAAGAGGATAACATTGGTTGTCCTCTTTTTTGTTGGTAAAACTAACATAGTGAGTTTATTCTATTATAAACTTGCTTCTATTATTGACTTTAGCTGTTATTTTATTTCTATTCGTTTATTTTTAGACTGCTTCTTACTTGATCAGCTGTAATGCTTCACGCTTACTTTCGTCAGAGCGTTTTTTCTGATCCCAATACGGTTCGTTTATGCTTTTTTTCAATTGCGCTTCCGTTATTAAACCATCACCATTATTTTCCGTCCAACCGCGTATTTTATATGGAAATTGTTTTTCTACATTAATAGTTACTTTTCTATCATAACTCAGGTATTCAATGGCAAAGTGCGTTGTAGAATCTGTTTCTGTTTTACTAATTTCTGCTGTGGTAGCCTCAAGGTTTTTATTGGCAAACCGACTGTATACCGTTGAAAAAATCATGTTGGTTTCTCCCAAAGGAAGTTGCCCTTTATTGAGGCGAATTCGCGTCATCAGTTCCTCTTCTAAAAGGGCTATAGAAATAGCACTTTCAGTATCGCCATCTGTTTCAAAGTATGAGAATTCTTGGAAATGATAATTTGTGTCTTTTAGGTTTAGTTGGGTAAACGTGTGTCCGCACCATTCTTGAATGCTGGTATTTAGCTTTAACGTATTTGGGTGTTCTTGCGAATTTATGGGTGTAAATACGGAAGTGGCAATAGAATAATCGTAGATCCCTGTATTGAATTTTCTAAAGCTATTTAGTTTCATAACCGATACATTATCTGCACCAGCAGCCTGTGGATTGTCTAGTTTTACCTGTTTGCTTAATGAGAATGGCTCTGTGACAAATACGAGTACCACTTCACCGTCACGAATTTCACCATAACGAGATTGCTTTAAAGTATAACTGTTTAGTTCGGCTTTGCCTGTATACCAATATGCTTTAAACTCATCGTCCACGGCTTCGGGATTCCATTGTGTTTCTGCGGTAGTTGTCGTCTTGGCTACCTTCTTATCTTGTTTACAGGAAAGCAAAGAAAAGATAGCTAATATGCAGTATGTTTTTAATAGGTGTGTCATTTCTTGTAGGGTTTAATGTGGTGTTCTGTGCGGTGCTTATTCTGGTTTTTGTAGTCTAATTTTAGGACGGGTCAAACTTACATATAACCTTGTAATGTATGGTTAGTTGCGTGGTTAAGCAACTAATTTAGTAAATAAAAGTTGAATAGAAAATCCGTGATGATTTTCGTAAGCAAGCTAGAACTAGCTATTAATTATATGAGTTGTGGTAACACGTTTTTAATTACTTTCGACATCCACTTCTTTTCTAAATTCAGATTCTAGTCCTTTTAAAATAGAAGGAATTGTATCTCTAACTCGTTCTCTCATTTCTTTTACCATTTCTCGGCTAAACTCCGTGTAAGTATCTCCATAAACGTTCTCTCTGAAATGATAATCCGACAAAACAGCAAAAGATTCAGATTTCAGATTGTCAATTAATTCACAAGTTTTTTCTGGAATGAAAATTCTCTTTTTATCGTAGTAATCTCTAAATTCATCATAGCTTTTTCCTGCGTCATTTTTCCGCTGTTCTTTTTGTTCCAAGTCTTTTTGGTCTGAACTAGTCGAAACAGTAAAAGAAGAAGTTAAATTTGCTAAATTAATTCTAACATCAACTATTAATTTATATAAGTCAGATATTGTTTCGAGTCGTTTTTCGTGAAACCTTGAAGCTTTTGTCAAATGTATATCTAGTTCACTTCTATATTTTTGTGAATGTTTTTCTAGTTCCCTTTTAAATAATTCCGATTTATTATTTAATTCGAGTTCAAAAAGAGTAGATTTTTTATTAAAATATTTATTGATAAAATTGTGGATTATTAAAGTTATTAATCCGCTAATAATTCCAAATACACCTAATTCTTTTATAATTTCTTCCATTTAATTATCGGATTATCAATGTTTTCTAAAATGTGTTACAACAAGCATATATAACCACCTGTTCAGTATTAACTACTAAAATAACATTCTAAAACCAGTAAACAAGCAGAATAATGGGTTAAATTCAATGAGCTATCTATAAAGCGGCGCGTAGTTGTGTTTAAAATTAAAATCATTTTTTGCATCTTTTTTGAGTTATTCCCGTCTATTAAATGAATTTAAAAATTAGATAGTATGAAAAATATAGAATGTACCTGTACCTGTAGTAGTTGCAAAGGTGGTAATTGTGCCGGATGTACTTGTGATAATTGTACCTGTAGTAACTGTAATTGTTAAGGTGTGCTAAAAAGCATGTGAAGCAGAACTAATTTAGTAAATTTATACTAAAATAGTTCTGCTTTTTAATACAGAAACAATGACCACACACGATATATGGAATGCCTATGCTGATGATATTAAATACTTTATTTTAAGTAAAGTAAAAGAGCCTGCCATTGCTGACGATTTGCTTCAAGAAACCTTTATAAAAGTGCATACCAAAAAAGATATGCTGAAAAATGATGAGAAGTTGAAATCTTGGTTATTTAGCATTGCACGCTTTACGGTTATGGATTATTTTAGAGCACAAAAAACCGTGAATAAATTACCTGACACTGAATTAGTTGAACCTGATGTTACGCCCGAGCATACAGAGTATGATTGCCTACGAGGTATTATAAAAAGTTTACCCAAAAAGTATAGAGATCCCTTATTTTTATCTGATATTAAAGGGATGAAGCAAGCGGATATAGCACAACAATTACAGTTAGCATTACCTACGGTAAAGTCGCAAATACAACGCGGCAGAAAGCTAATTACCCAAGGTTTCATGGATTGTTGCGATTTTACACGCAATGAATCGGGTTTTCTAGTTGGTGAAATAAAAGACAAAAAAGATTGTAAAATCTGCCATTAAAATAACTAGGCATAAACTAGTTTGTAAAATTCAACTTCTTATTTTGAGGTGCATAAGTTGTAATAGTATTGATTTAATTATATTTGACGTTTAAAACCAACGATATAATGAAAGAAAACTACTTTACCGTTTACCATAAATTAATAGGCGTGGTATGCTTTTTTATGGCTATTAGCTTTACCCAACGGGTTCATGCGCAAGCCTTTGAAATTACACCATCTTATGGGTATCAATTTGGTGCTAAATTAAATTATGGTGGAAACTATATTAAATTTAATGATAGCGACCAATATGGTGTTACCGTAGGATTTGAAACTTTAAATGAATTAATGGTTGAAGTCAGTTATATTCATCATGGTTCAGAAGCCTTAATTAAGGATTTTTTTATTAGTCCTTTTGAAAGTCGTTTGGCAGATTTGTCAGCAGACTGGATATTGATTGGTGGTAATAGATATTTTGGTAATTCGGATAAAGTGAAACCCTTTTTTGGAGGAAATTTAGGTATGGTAATTTTATCATCTAGCAATGAAAATCCACTTTTAACCAACCGATCGTATAGCGAAACAAAATTTGCATTTAGCTTTAAAGGTGGTGTAAATATCATGTTTAATGAGATTGTAGGTTTAAATCTTCAAGCCAACCTTATGATGCCAGTAGAATATGGTGGATTTTATGTTTATGGAGGCTCTGGAGGAATTTCAACAGGTGCTGGTGCAAGTAGTACAATTGCGCTTTTTGGATTTAGTGGAGGTTTAGTATTCAGAATAGAATAAATATTTAAACGGTATAAGTTTAAAGCATTTAAAAAATGACCTCACAAGTTTATGATCTGTGAGGTTTTTTATTGTTATATACTTTACTTTGGAAAAATAAGAATCGGTATTAAAGTTGTAAGTTTGTGCCATTCAATTCAAATAATTAAAGTCCACATGTCCTTTAAAAAATTCCATCCCATACTTAAAGAAGCTTTACAGGCTCAAAATATGGAAGCGCCATTACCATTTCAGAAAGCCATTTTACCAAAATTAAAAGGTGGTATGGATGTTTATGGAATAGCGCCAGCAGGTGCCGGAAAAACGACTGCTTTTATATTAGCGGCTGTTCATAAATTAAAAGCGGAAGCTTTTGAAGATTCGCCACGTGCTTTAGTTATGGTTAAAGATAAAGAAGCGGCTTTGCATTTAAAAGAGCAGTTTGAGCAGTTTACAAATGAAACCAATTTGCGTATTTATTGCGCCTATGATGAGTATGATTTGGAAAAGCAAAAGGAAGAAATTTATTTTGGAGTCGATATCATGATTGTTACACCAAAACGCTTAAATAAGTTATACTTTTTAAACGGAATTCATTTAGGACAATTGCAATTGTTTATCATGGAGGATGCCGAATTCTTAATGCGAAATAACTATCAGAATGATGTGTTGCGTGTGGCCGAAAGTTTAAAGAAATGCCAATATGTTATTATGGCTGAAAAGCTATCGCCTAAATTAAAAAGTCTTCAGGAAAATATGATGAGTAACGCGCACATTGTAACTGGATAAATACCTTATAATGTTAAGGTCCACGTGTGTTGTAATTGCTTGAATTTTTTCAATTCCGAACGCAATAACGGTATGTAATCCTTGCCATTACTATTACATTTTTCTAAACGTTTAATGTTTTTATTTAGCAAATAGGTTAACCGTTTTACAGAGGCTATATGCTTGTATTTGTTTTCGGAATATCGCGCTTCTTCAGCTTTTGCTATTTCTGGTGCTAGTGAAACGGATTGCTGCACAATATCTCCTGAAAAATAAATAAATGCATTTTCGGAGCCATCGTCATGTAAGCCTGATAAATCTTGGCTTAAGTAGGTTGAAATGCTTCGCGAAAGCGTAATAATATCCATAGCCTTTTGATATAGAGGTGAATGGAATAAGCTTGAAGAGATGTGGGTAATCATAATGTACTAGCAATTTTATCAAAAATAGCGACAAGTTTTCACAACTTACTTTCGATATTAAAGTAAAATCGTATATTTGATTTAATAATCGACTTATTACTGTTAATTTACCTTAATATGAGTATTGATAGCTTAAATTGGAAAATATTAAAGTGTTTACAACAAAATGCACGGACTTCAAATGCCGAAATTGGTAGGCAAGTTGGTATTAGTTCGCCAGCCGTTTCCGAACGCATAAAAAAAATGGAAGATGCTGGAATTATTCAGCATTATCATACAACCGTTTCACCTTTTGAAGCGGGTTATCAGCTAAAAGCATTAATCACTATTCGTGCTTTTATGGGTATGTTAAAACCGTTTTTAGAGAAAGTAAAAACCTATGATGAGGTTATTAATTGCTACCGAATTACGGGAAATGAGAACATCGTCATGGAAGTGGTTCTGAAAAATCAGAAACATTTGGAGGCTTTTATAGACCAATTAATTGTTTACGGTGAAACAAAAACCCAGATTGTTTTATCCCACGTCGTCAAGCATAATGCTGTGAAACCATTGAAATAATTGATTAAATTTTTAACACCTGTAATAAGAATTTGCCCATTACGAAACCGGTTCATGTTTCTTTAAATACCGCATTAATAGCCATAACAAAGCAATACATAGTATGGATAAAAGTGTCATAACATACCACGTGTTTTCAAAGCCGACTGAATCTGCGAGTTGCATTCCTGCATTATGACCAAAAATATGTGCAATGGAAAAAGCAATACTATAAAGTGCCATATATTCACCTTGTTTTCCCTTTTTAGCACGCTCCATAGCGAATGCATTTGAGAATGGAAATGTTATCATTTCTCCAACCGTCATAAATAACATACCAATTAGTAAAATACCAATCCAAGGCGTAACATTTAGTACTACAAAACTAATTCCTACCAAAATAGCACCAAAAACCATTAATGTTGTTTTGCTATAACCCGTATTTTCTAACCACTTAATAAGTGGCATTTCTAAAATAAAAATGAATGCACCATTTAAACCTAGAAGAATACCAATTTCTAATTCGGTTAAACCATGTACATCTTTATAGTAAAGCGGCATAGTTGAGAAGTATTGTAAAAATACAAAACCAAACATGGTCATGGCAGCCAGAAAAATCCAAAAGGCTTTGTCTTTATAAGCTGATTGCGGATTATCATTAATGATGCTATCTTGCGTTTTTGCTTTTTTAGGATGCAGTACATTAATTAGTAAAATAGTCGCTAAAATACAGGTAATACCATCCACCCAAAAAAGTCCAGAATAACTCACAGTGGTTATAATTATNCCTCCTACAGCTGGACCAGTTGAAAACCCCAGGTTTATAGCCAAACGAATAAGCGTCACAGAACGTGTTTTATTTTCAGGTTTACTATAAGCACTTAAGGCTACAAACATAGCAGGACGAAACATATCAGCCACCAACATAACCAAAAATATGCCCAAGCAAACACTAGCAAAGGTGTGTAAAAATTGTAATCCTATAAACAGGATTCCTGTGGCGAGTAAACTTCTTACCATTACTTTATAATAGCCAATTTTATCTGTTAGTTTACCACCGAGCCAGGAACCACAAACGGATCCTAATCCAAAGGCAGTCATAACCCATCCCACTTGTGCAAAGGATAAATTTAAATCTGTAGTCAGGTATAATGACAAAAAAGGAATAACCATGGTGCCAGCACGATTAATTAATGTAATTAATGCCAGCCACCAGATTTCTGGAGACAAACCTCGAAAGGTGTCTATGTAGCTGTTGTAAAGTTTTTTCATGTTAGTTGTTGGTGGTTATATAAACTAAAAAATCCGACGCAATGGTCGGACTTTCATATAATGGTTATGTTCATTTAAAATTATTCACATACATATAGCGTCCAACTCATCAATGATGAGATATGAGATTTTCTATACGTGGTGACTCTTTTTAGCATGATGGTATGTTAATTTGCTTACCAAAGCTAAACAAAATATGAATAAGTTGTACTTTTGAAGTCAAAAAAATAATTCTCATGAAAATAGTTTTTAGTTTTTTAGTGCTTTTCACAGTAATTAGTTGTGCTCAAAAAAAAGAACCATTATTAGGAGAAACAGATTGGCAGCGCCAACAAAATGCCGATTTTAAGGATGCCAGTAAATCGCCACTCAAAGCGAAGGATAGAAAAAATTTTAAAACACTGGATTTCTTTCCTGTAGATTCTTCAGCAATTGTGAAGGCTACATTAAAACAAACTCCAGATTCCGATTGGTTTTTAATGCAAACCACAACCGATCGTGTTTCTAATGAACGCGTTTATGGAGTTGTAACATTTGAACTTCAGGGAAAAACTTTTGAATTATCCGTTTACCAAGGACAAGATTTAATGACCCAAGAAGGTTTTGAAAATTATTTGTTTTTGCCGTTTATAGACCATACTAATGGTGAAACAACTTATGGTGGTGGCCGTTATATAGATTTAAGAATTCCTGAAAACGATATGATGATTATCGATTTCAATAAAGCTTATAACCCTTATTGTGCCTATGACGAAAAGTATTCCTGTCCAATTGTACCACGAAATAATTATTTAGACATTGAGGTAAAAGCAGGTGTGAAGGATTTTAATAAAAAATAAAGCGCCTAACAAATTTGTCAAACGCCTTAATTGCCACTAATCTAAACTTAATTTTTAATAATCCGTTTGGATATACGTTCTGTTTCAGTGGTTATCTGGATCTATATCTACCAGGATGCCATTTCCAATACCAGGATCGGTATCAAAGAAATACGCAACACTGGCAATATCCGATTGTGCTAACGATACACCAATACAAAAGCAGCCTATTAAAAAGGTATATAAAGCTTTCATAATTTTAGGTGTTTTTAGTTAGTTTTATTAGCGCTTGCTTTTAAGTTCACATTTAAACTTGTACTAGCAGGAACCATATAATTGACATTTCAGTTAAATAAGGTAATTCTGTTGGATAACCTCGTAAGTCGAAATCGTAATATCCATTGTGAATTCCCACATCATTTCCATCTGTACCAGCATCATCTCCAACCGAACTGTTGCTTAAGTTATAATTGTTAGTTGCAGCCCAAAGTGGATTGTTAGCAGGAATACTTACAAAAAATGGATTTTGATTATTGCAATTCCCAGGACCATTTAAATCGGTAATAGTTTGTGTACCATAATGGTATGTTAAAGAGTTGTTATGAATAATTGGCGTACCGCCATTTTGATCAACAATTGCTTGGTTGTTAGCAGTAAATACCAAATATTATTTTGGCACACTAAATTATTAGGATTCAAAAATAGGGTCCATTGTTAAGTTCTGATGCATGACCCATACCTAAAATTGTGACGCCTTTATTAACTGTAATGTTTCCGTAAGACGTGCTGGAAGGGTGAATCATAATGATGTCGCCATTGGAAGCACCTGCAATTGCTGTGGCGTAACGCTTACGATTAGTAAGGCAATACCTGAAATAAATTTTTTCATGAAAATTAGGTTTTAAAGATTATAATTCAAAACCCCAAATTATATGCATGCTAGAACATACGCATAATGTCGTATATTTTATTTACTTTAAAACTTAATAAATTCTTGCTTATTTCAAATGAAAATATAGTGATAAGTTGTTTTTAAAGTTTCAGATTTAAATATGGTATTTTTTATTTTACAAGAAAAATTCCCAGGAATACAGCAAGAAAACCAAGAGCAAAACTAGCAATTGTATACGTAGCGAAACTCATAAAATCACCAGATTTTAAAAACACATGATTTTCATAAGCAAACGCGGAGAAGGTGGTAAAGCCACCACAAAAACCAGTAGCGAGTAACGCAATATGATTTTCGGACAACGAATTGTTTTTAGCTGCCATACCCAATATGATACCAATAAGTAGGCTTCCTATAATATTTGCTAGAAACGTGCCATAAGGAATTCCTGTTTCAGGATTGTTTAAAAATTTACCGACTAAAAAGCGCAATACACTTCCAAAACCACCTCCAATAAATACCAATAGGATTTGTTTCATATTTATTTCCCCTGAAAAGGGAATCTATTTAGTTAATAGCTATGTAAATTTCAGTAATCCAATTGCCTGGATTTGGTTTATTATTAGGCTCTGTTAAATAAACCTCCAACATAGGTCCTGCTTCTGAAGTCTCCATGTTATATTGCCCAATATAACTCCTTGTGGCGTCTCGAGCTTCTTTTAAGTTGGTGTAATTTCCTTTTAAAGTAGTTTTAACCGCTTTAAATGGCTCCAATTGTCCCGTTAAAATATCACTCTGTGTTGTTATCACCTGCGTGGTTGTTGGAATACAAACGGAGAACATAACGGCATTATTAGGCTCATCCCAAGTATGATAATATATAAATGGAGCGCCTGCCATGGCAATGTTATTTTTTATGGTGTAACTTTTTACACTTGGCATAACCTTACTTATTGTTGTTTGTATGTCTGAAATTTTACTAGATGTTGATTTGTAAATATAAAAACCACCACCATGTTGCGCAATCCCATCAACCTTAACACTGTAAACGTCCATGGCAGCAATGACCATGTTATTCAGTTTATCCAAACCACGTTCTAAATTAGAACTCATCATTTTTTCGTGCCCACCATTTATTAGGGCATATCCTTTTTCGTAAAATGATAAATTATCAGAATACAGAGTCCAGGATACTTCAGTTTCCTTGGCTGTAATTTGCTTGAATTCCCAATTTACTTGAATTGGCGCAGATTCATTTAAAAACAATTCCTGATTGATAGTTTGAAACGGAATAGCTTCAACGGTTTTTATATGTCCCTTTTCATCACTGTTTTTCCATCTATACGTGCTGCCAATTGCCGTAGTAGTGTCCGATAGAACCGTTTTTGTTTCGGGATCATTTTCAACCCAAGGAGACAGGGCGTCCCAATTTTTATAATCGATTACATGGTTATATATAACTTGTGATGGAGCCGCAATTGTTCGTGTTCGCGTCACATTAAAATCATTAGGTTGTACAGCTACATATATAGACATACCAATAATTAGAATGAGTATAAAGAACAGGATGTATTGAATTGTTTTCATGAATGATTGGGTTATAAATCAAAGATAAACAATTTTATGAGTTAATAATTAATGTTACATTTGTGAATACTAAAAACACTTAAACAAATGAAATTAAAACTAATATTAGGGATGGCATTAATGGCTCCTTTTTTCTACGCTTGTAATAATGACAAGTCGGAACCAAAAGCCGAAATGGTTGAAACTGAAACTAAAGTGGAAACTGATTTCGATTTTAATGTAGAACAATTTGCAGACATTAAAATCCTACGTTATCAAATTCCAGGTTGGGAAAATTTAACGCTTAAAGAACAAAAACTGGTTTACTATTTAGGGCAAGCTGGTTTAGCTGGTCGTGATATTTCTTGGGATCAGAATTACAGACACAATTTAACCATTAGAAAAGCTTTTGAAAATGTGTACACCACATATTCAGGTGATAAATCATCAGCAGATTGGGAAGCTTTCGAAACTTACTTAAAGCGTGTTTGGTTTAGTAATGGTATTCACCATCATTATTCCAATGATAAAATGAAACCAGAATTTTCAAAAGACTATTTAGTTGGTTTATTAAAAGAAACGAATACAACTTTAGAAGGCGAAGCTTTAGAGGTTTTATTTAATGATAAAGATTCTAAAAAAGTAAATCAGGCTAAAGATGTGGATAATGTATTATTATCAGCTGTTAATTTCTATGGTCCAAATGTGACTATGGCCGAAGTAGAAGCGTTTTATAAAACGAAAAAATCTCCTGATGCTAAAAAGCCACTATCTTTTGGATTAAATTCTAAATTGGTAAAAGAAAATGGAAAAATTGTTGAACAGGTATATAAGTCAGGTGGCTTATATGGTGCAGCTATTGATAACATTATTCCTTGGTTAGAAAAAGCACAAGGTGTTGCTGAAAACAAAGCGCAAGGTGATGCTATTGCCTTATTAATTACATACTACCAAACAGGTGACTTGCAAACTTGGGATGACTACAATGTAGCATGGACAGCAGCAACCGAAGGTAATATTGATTATATAAACAGTTTTATTGAAGTATATAATGATCCATTAGGCTACACAGGAAGTTACGAAACCATTGTGCAAATTAAGGATTTTGATATGTCTGAAAAAATGTCTGTTTTATCAGAAAACGCGCAATGGTTTGAAGATAATTCACCACTAATGGAAGACCATAAAAAGAAAAACGTTGTAGGTGTTTCTTACAAGGTAGTAAATGTTGCTGCTGAAGCTGGTGACGCGTCTCCAAGCACACCAATTGGTGTTAATTTACCAAATGCTAACTGGATTCGTGCAGCAGTAGGAAGTAAATCGGTTTCTTTAGGAAATATAATCCATGCTTATAATAATGCAGGAAGTACAGGTCGTTTAAAAGAGTTTGCAAACGATGAAGAAGAAATTGAGTTAGAAGAAAAATATGGTCAAACTGCTGATAAATTGCACACAGCATTGCATGAAGTTATTGGTCATGCTTCTGGACAATTAAATCCAGGTGTTGGTGAAACGAAAGAAACGCTTAAAACCTATGCATCTACTTTAGAAGAAGGTCGTGCAGATTTAGTAGGTCTTTACTATTTATACAATCCAAAACTTCAAGAATTAGGTTTAGTGGACGATTGGAAATCTATAGGAAAAGCAGCTTATGATGGTTATATTAGAAACGGTTTAATGACACAATTAATTCGTTTAAATATAGGTGATGAGGTTGAAGAAGCGCACATGCGTAACAGACAGTGGGTGAGTGCTTGGGTTTTTGAAAAAGGACAAGAAGCAAATGTTATTGAAAAAGTAACACGCGACGGTAAAACCTATTTCAATATTACCGATTATGATAAATTGCATGATTTATTCGGACAATTATTACGTGAAACACAACGTATTAAATCTGAAGGTGATTTTGCAGCTGTTCAAGCTTTGGTTGAAGATTATGGTGTAAAAGTAGATCAAGATATTCACGCTGAAGTTTTAAAGCGAAACGCACAATTTGAATCTGCTCCATATAGTGGATTTGTAAATCCCATGTTGGTTCCAGAAATGGATGATAATGGCGAAATCACTAAAATTAATGTGGTTCAACCAGAATCGTTTCCAAAGCAAATGTTAGACTATAGTGGGAAATATAATTTCTTGCCAGCCGTTAATTAAATAGAAACTTATAATATTGAAAAAGCCTCAACGCTATTGTGTTGAGGCTTTTTATTTATACTAAATTTATTTAGAAAAAGTAGCTATGTTATAATGGATTATTGAAACAACCATTTTATAGACAGAATAAAAAGAACAAAGCAAATAAAAGCAATCAACACCCAAACCGTTCCTTTGTAATGTTTTCTATGCAACGCTAAATCCTTTCTATATGCATAGATTAAAATTAATACAAAAGCGACTGCAAATAAGCCTCCAAAAATCATTTGTCCAGTAGTAAACATGTCGTTTTTTTTTGCAAATTTAAGAAAACAAACCCATAACCAAATTTTTATTCAGTTGAATTAATAAGGAATCGAAAATTAATTGTGGTTTTAAAATTGTTACTTTTGAATGAACAAAGAAAAACCAAACCATGAAAAATAAAATTGAAGCCGTAAAAGCATTTCATACTGCCTTTAAAATTGGACATCGTGAAACCCCAAAAGCTGATTTAGGTTCTGATAAAAACATGTTGCGTTATAAATTAATGCGTGAAGAAAATGAAGAGTATCTAGAAGCTGTAACTAATAATGATTTAGTTGAGGTTGCAGATGCTCTAGGTGATATGCTTTATATTTTATGCGGAACTATAATAGAACACGGATTACAGCATAAAATAGAGGATGTTTTTAACGAAATTCAACGTAGCAACATGAGTAAGTTAGGCGAAGATGGCGAACCTATTTATCGTGAAGATGGGAAGGTTTTAAAAGGGCCAAATTACTTTAAGCCTAATATTAAAACTATATTAGAACAAAAATAAAAAACCTCCATTTTACAGGAGGTTTTGAGAAATATATAAATGTAATTTTTATTTTTTAATTAGTTTTTTAATTCGTGTTTTGCCACCAATTTTAAAATGCATCAAATAAATGCCACTCTGGAAATCAGATATGTCAAGTTTGGTATTCGAGTTACTTATTTGCGATTCATGGATTCTTTTTCCAAGCATATCATATATTATTAAGCTTACTTCCATGTTTACTTCCGGTAATATCATGGTGATAAATGTGTCAGCAGGATTTGGATACATGTTTACCATCGTGCCTAAACTCGTATCATCAAGACTTAAGGTTCCTCCAACATCAACTGTAATTCCTGATCTTGTAATTATAAAGCCTGGAACATCAGCATTTGTTATTTCGCAAGAATAGACACCACTATCAATACCTTGTGCATTGACTATGGTATAACTAGATGAGTTTGCACCACTTATTAAAACATCATCTTTAAACCATTGATAGCTATTTCCAGACATGCGATTTGCACTATGTCTATTTGTTCCCGGAACATCTGTTAGCGTTAATATAATATCTTCTCCAAAATCAGACTCTACATCTTCAGGAGGATCAACGGTATACTGTGGGTTAAAAACAAAGTTTGGTATGTTGGTTTGATAAGTAGTAAACTCATCAGCAATATCTTCGAATTCAAAGAAGTTATTCTTCATATCTAACACCTCTAAAGGTAGTGCTGTTAAATCGGGAAAGTCGCCGCTAAATGAACTGCTACTCCATTCGGAATTAGGATCAACGGAACCTCTTAAATGAAGCTCTTTAAGGTTGACAAGATTTTGAAATGACGTTGGAATACTTCCAGATAACCCATTTTGGTTTAACCAAAGTACTTCCAGATTTATAAGGTTTCCAATTTCAGTTGGAATAGTTCCTGAAAACGTATTAGGCGATAAATCTAAATTTTTCAATTTGGTAAGGTTTCCAATTTCGGGCGGAATATTTCCTGTTAATTGATTGGACCATAATTGAAGTGAAGTTAATTCTGGGAAACTGCCAATTTCTATTGGTAAAGCGCCTGCTAAATTATTGCTTCCTAAATTTATTTCAGAAACATGACCAAAACCACCAATATTTGTTGTTCTTATGCCTTGCCAGTTTCCAACAAGTTCGGCCGTATTCCAATTTGTATTGTCAACCCAATTATCGCCATTTGTGCTGTTGTAAAGAGCAATTAGCGCATCTCGTTCACTTGCAGCGACAGGTATTATTGGTGTTGATTGAAAAGAAATGTTTGATAAGGTGTTTGCTGCCGCACGATAAACTAGAATATAATAATTTGTTCCTTGTACAATATCTAAATACGTGCTAGATAGAAAACCACAAGCAGATGCAATAGTTAATTCCGATTCATCCATTGCGTTTAAATGTGGTGCCGTAAATATTATGGCAAAAGAATTTCCTACAACGGAGCTGTTTGAATCTTCAATAAAAACTTCAAATTGAGAATCTTCCGTAGTTGTAAATTTGTAATAAACAAGATTATAATTTCCTAACGGGCAGCCTGTTGGTGAAATACCACTCGCAGTTGCTAAATCTAATCTCACATTGTTGTCTGTATGAGGAAAGGAATTAATTAAGGTCGCGTTTTCAATAAGATTATTTACTGGAACTTGCCCAAACGTTGTTAAGCTAGTAAAGAATAATACTGTAAGATAAAGTATTGTATTTTTCATGCTTTATTGTGTTGATTAATAACATTAGTAAAGCTATTACGAATATATATTCTTCACAATACTCAATTTTGAGTATCTAACAACACGTGTAAAAACCATAAAGCATTCATTTTTAGTTAATTAAAGTTTTTTGTGTTTTAAACTAGCGATTGGTAGTGTTGTAACGTACAGGAATATTACGCACAAAAAAAACCCCAATTATGGGGATTTTAATAGTATGTTTAATTGGTTATTAGACCTCAAAACGCCATCCGTGTTTATCTTCAGAAAGATTGTGTTGAATGTTTAATAATTTCGTTTTAAATACTGTTGCATACGAATCTGTAGCATCTGGAATTTCAAAAACTTCTTCAGAATGCTCAAAAGCCGAAATAGGACTAATTACAGCAGCAGTTCCTGTTCCAAAAATTTCTTTTAGACTACCATTTCTAGCAGCTTCTTTTATTTCGCTTACGGTAACACGTCTTACTTCTACTGGGATCTTGTTATCTTCCGCTAATTGTAAAATACTTTTTCTAGTAATACCATCCAATATACGATCACTTGTTGGTGCTGTTACCAATGTATCATTAATTCGGAAAAAGATGTTCATGGTACCAGCTTCTTCTAGATATTCATGTGTACTAGCATCGGTCCAAATAATTTGCTGATATCCTTTTTTCTGGGCTAAACTGGTTGGATAAAACTGCGCTGCATAATTTCCAGCAGCTTTGGCAAAACCAACACCGCCATCCGCAGAACGACTATATTTCTCCGCAAAAAGTACACGAACTTTACTTGTGTAATATGCTTTTGCTGGTGAGCAAATTATCATAAAACGATAAGCTTGTGCAGGAGCAGCAGAAATAGCAGGCTCAAAAGCAAAAACAAATGGTCTAACATATAATGAATTTCCAACGCCTGGTTTAATCCATTCTTTATCCATATCCATTAAAGTGGTTAAACCTTTCATGAAGTATTCTTTTGGGAACTCTGGCATAGCTAATCGTGCTGCAGAGATATTTATCCGCTTGTGATTATCTTCTGGACGAAACAAAAAGGCATTTCCGTTATCATCTTTATAAGCTTTCATACCTTCAAAAACAGCTTGCCCATAATGAAACACACGAGCTGAAGGTTCAATTGTCATGGCTTGATAAGGAACTATTTTCGGTTGTTGCCAAGCACCATCTATAAAATCACAGTAGAACATGTGATCGGTGAACTTACGACCAAAATCGATATTGTTAAAATCAACATCATTGATTTTTGTTTTTTCTATACGTACTATATCAATTTCGTTATATTTCTGATCCGTCATGTTTCTTAAAAGTTTGGTTTTGCGAAAGTACTCAATTTTGGGCTTATAAAAAACTTAAAATTTACTTAAAAAAAACGTATATTTGGCCTTGAAATTTTTAAAAACTCCGAATAATGAAGAATATAATTTTAGCACTATGCTTGATGTTTGTGGCATTTTCTTGTAAGAATAATGATAAATCTACAGAGATTGTTGAAACAGAAATTAACGAAGTAACTTATGTTTCTTTTGGAGATGTTATTGAAGCTGATAATACGTTAACGGCATCCGAAATTAGTAAAAAATACTTAAGCTTGAAACCTGGTGATACCCTTCAAACTAAAGTGAAAGCTAAAGTAAACAGTGTTTGCCAATCAAAAGGTTGTTGGATGCGTTTAGATATAGAAAATGATCAAGAAGTGATGGTGAAATTTAAGGACTACGGTTTTTTTATGCCTAAAAATATTGCAGATAAGGAGGTTATTATAAATGGTAAAGCTTATGTAACTGAAGTTTCTGTTGATGAACAACGTCATTATGCGGAAGATGCAGGAAAAACGGAAGAAGAAATTGCTGCCATAACAGAAACTAAACGTACGTTATCTTTTGAAGCAGATGGTGTATTGTTAATTGAAGAATAATGAAAACTTTTTTTAGCTGTTTAAGCCTACTTTTTTTAGTTGCCAGTTGCAATAATGCTGACGAAAAGGCAATCTCTGAAAAGTCTAATAAACAGGAAATTGTTTATGATATGTATGAGCCGTCTGAAATGGCGAACCTCATGAATCAAATGTATGGTCATAATTTAGACGTTAAAAAATCTATAGTTTCTGGTGAGGATATTCAAGAATTCCCTTTAGATTTCTTGAAAATCCATACGGCCGAATTATCCGATTTTAAAAAACGTAATGACACGTTTGAGAGTTTTTCAAAATTATTTATTCAAGCCGAAAAAGAACTTTACAATCCGGAATCTGCTTTGTCAGAAACCGATAGGTTTAATAATGTGGTAAATCTTTGTATTTCTTGTCATCAAACCGAATGTACTGGGCCTATTCCACGTATTAAAAAACTACTCATTAAATAGTTTGAAACGCCATATTATAACCACTGCTGATGGTTCTAAAACCATCCAGATAGACGATTGGAATGAGCAATATCATTCTATACATGGTGCTATTCAAGAAGCGAATCATGTTTTTATAAAAACAGGTTTTGATGCTGTTATTTCTGAATTAAATTTGAATTCTTTATCTATATTAGAAATTGGTTTCGGTACAGGATTAAATGCCATTATTACCTTGTTAAAGGCTGAAAAAGCACAGATCCATGTGGATTATGTTGGTGTTGAAGCTTATCCTGTTTTGACCTCTGAAATTAACCAATTAAACTACGCTGAACTTTTGGAAGGTAGTTTATCCGAAGTGCAGTTTAAATCCATTCATAATATTTCTTGGGAAATAAAATTACCTATTTCTGAATTTTTTCAATTAACAAAACAAGAAAAGAAGTTTCAAGATATTACCAATATCAATCAGTTTCATCTTATTTATTTTGATGCTTTTGGCGCACGTGTCCAACCTGAATTATGGACGGAACCTATTTTCGAGAAGATGTATAATGCGTTAAAACCAAATGGTGTTTTGGTTACTTATTCAGCAAAAGGCAGCGCACGTCGTGCCATGCAAGCTGTTGGATTTGTAGTTGAACGCTTACCAGGACCTCCCGGCAAACGTGAAATGTTAAGGGCTACAAAGCCAGAAACATTCAACGATACGAAGTGAGTTACATGTTTCCATTGAAAGTAGAAACATTCAACGATACGAAGTGAGTTACATGTTCCATTGAAAGTAGAAACATTCAACGATACGAAGTGAGTTACGTGTTTCCAGTCAAAGTAGAACACTCAACGATACGAAGTGAGTTACATGTTTCCATTCAAATTGTTACATTACACTTTAATTTTCACTGATAAAGGCTTCTTTTTTTTGTTAGCGCATTCATAACTTCAACTTTTGAATATTACAAACTTAATCTTTCGTTAAATCTGTTAAACCTTCTTTAAAAGCAGTTATAATCAGTGCTCTTACACGTATCTTTATATAAAAATTGTACATGAAGGTATTAATTACAGGTGCTACTGGCTTAATTGGTAAGGCAATAGTTGAACAATGTTATAATCAAGATATCACAGTTCATTATTTAACAACTTCTAAAGAAAAAATTGAGCAACTAGATCATTATAAAGGATTTTATTGGAATCCTAAAAACAATGAAATTGATGTGGCTTGTTTGGAAGGCGTGGAAACCATTATTAATTTGGCAGGTTCTTCTATTGCTAATCGTTGGACAGCTGCTTATAAAAGTGCTATTATAAACAGTAGGTTGGATACACTTCAGTTAATAAAGGAAACATTAGCGCGTGAAAATCATACTGTAAAACACGTTATTTCAGCAAGTGCTATTGGCATTTATCCAGACTCATTAACCAACTATTACGATGAAGAAACGACTGAGATTTCCACTAGTTTTTTAGGTCAAGTAGTCGAAAAGTGGGAAGCTATGACAGACACGTTTAACGAGCTTGATGTTTTAGTTTCTAAAGTTAGAATTGGTTTAGTTTTAGATGCCGAAGAAGGTGCATTGCCACAAATAGTGAAGCCCGTTAAATTTGGTGCTGGTGCAGCTTTTGGAAGTGGTAATCAGTGGCAATCATGGATTCATATTAAGGATTTAGCAGGTGTTTTTGTATATGTATTAAACCATAAAATTGAAGGCGTTACCAATGGTGTAGCACCAAACCCAATTACAAATTCAGAGCTCACAAAGGCGGTTGCTAGCGTTTTAAACAAACCGCTCTTTTTGCCAAATATTCCAAAAGTATTAATGAAATTGATTTTAGGAGATATGCACATATTATTATTTGAAAGTCAACGCGTAAGCAGTAAAAAAATAGAGAAGGAAGGGTATCAATTTGAATTTGTAAACATAAAACCAGCCTTGGAAAACTTATTAACGTAAAAGTCACGCATAAAAAAATCCGCTACAAATTTGTAGCGGATTTTTAAGGGTATTAACAAAAAACGAATTACGCTTTATTAGCAGTAATAGTTATTTGTAATTCCATATCATCATTGATGAATTTATCGCCTAAATCATCAAAGAAAGATTTTGAACCATATTTCACATTCCATTTAGAACGGTCAACAGTAAATGTTTCACTAGTAATAGTTATAGAATCATTGTTTTCTGTTACAGTTACAGGAATTGAAATGTTGTTTTCAGTATCTTTCATTTTAAGATTTCCTGATAACATCATTTTTCCATTTTCATTTGTAAAACCAGTTACTTCAAAAGCTGATGCTGGAAACGCTTCAACGTCAAAAAAGTCTGGGCTTTTTAAATGACCAGTTAATTTTCCGTGGTTTTCATCATCTTCAGGAAGATCTGTTACATAAAGTGAATTCATGTCAATTAAAAAGCTTCCGCTTTCAATAGCATCACCATTCATTGTAAATACACCACTTTCAACCTTAATGGTTCCTGTATGTGTTCCTGTTGGCTTAAAGCCCTTCCACATAATGTTAGAGGCTTCTGTGTCAACTAAATATTTTGTAGAAACTTCAGTAACTTCAGTAGCTACTTCAGCTTCTGTAGTTTCAACTTCTTGTGCTTTATCTTTACAACTTGCAAACGTTACAACTAATGCTAATGTTAAGATTGTTAAAAAACGATTTTTCATTGTTTTAATATATTTTAGTGTTAAGCTGCAAAAATAGCTGTTTAAGATTTAAAAATGTTTAAAAAAATATTAAATTATTTTTAATGACATTTTGACATTTTAAGGATAATGGCAGTACTTTTGCCATCCATTTAACGTATTTTAAAAATAGAGATACACAATGAGCAAGAAAGATAAAAATAATACTACTGCAAATGAGCAAGTAGACGAGCAAATACTAGATAACAACGAAGAATCTTCTGAAGATACACGAACCGTTGAAGAGCAATTGAATGAATCTTTAGCTTTAGAGAAAGATAAATTTTTGCGACTATTCGCTGAATTTGAAAATTATAAGAGACGAACTGCCAAAGAACGTAGTGAATTGTTTAAAACTGCAAGTCAAGACGTAGTTGTTGCATTGTTACCAATTTTGGATGATTTTGATCGTGCTTATAATGAAATATCTAAAACAAAAGAAAAAGATTTATTGAAAGGTGTGGAGCTCATTAAAAATAAGCTTAAAAACACACTAGAAAGTAAAGGTTTAGAGCTAATGGATTTGCGAGCTGGTGACGATTTCAACGCAGATAATCACGAAGCAATTACACAAATACCAGCACCTAACGACGCTTTAAAAGGTAAGATTATCGATGTTATTGAAAACGGGTATAAGTTGGGTGATAAAATAATAAGATTTCCAAAAGTAGTTATAGGACAATAATATGGCAAAACAAGATTATTACGAGGTTTTAGGAATTGATAAAAATGCGGATGCAGCTGGAGTTAAAAAGGCGTATCGTAAAATGGCATTGAAATATCATCCAGATAAGAATCCTGATAATAGCGAAGCAGAAACGAAGTTTAAAGAAGCAGCTGAAGCTTATGAAGTATTAAGTAATGCTGATAAAAAAGCACGTTATGACCAATTTGGTCACCAAGCCTTTGAAGGTAATGGTGGTTTTAATGGTGGTAATATGAATATGGATGACATATTCAGTCAGTTTGGCGATATATTCGGTGGTGCCTTTGGTGGTGGTGGCGGATTTTCGGGCTTCAGTGGTGGTGGCTTTGGAGGTGGCGGACAACGTCGTATTAAAGGAACCAACATGCGCATTCGCGTGAAACTAACACTGGAAGAAATTGCTAATGGTGTTGAGAAAAAGGTAAAAGTTAGACGTAAAGTTCAAGCGCCTGGAACGACGTATAAAACCTGTTCTACTTGTAATGGAGCTGGACAAGTTATGCGTGTTACCAATACTATTTTAGGTCGTATGCAAACGGCTACAACATGTACAACATGTGGTGGTGCAGGACAAACTATAGATAAAAAACCGAATGAAGCGGACGCACAAGGGATGCTTGTAAAGGAGGAAACGGTATCTATAAAAATTCCTGCAGGTGTGGTTGATGGTATGCAGCTAAAAGTTACTGGAAAAGGTAATGAAGCACCAGGAAATGGTATTTCGGGTGATTTATTAGTGGCAATTGAAGAAGAAACACATGCAACACTTCAACGTGAAGGAGATAATTTACATTATGATTTGTATGTGAGTTTACCTGATGCCGTTTTAGGAACTTCAAAAGAAATTGATACCGTAACAGGAAAAGTGCGTATTAAAATTGATGCTGGAGTTCAATCTGGTAAAATTTTAAGACTTCGTGGTAAAGGTATTCCATCTATTAATGGTTATGGTAAAGGCGATTTATTAGTGCATGTTAATGTATGGACGCCTAAAACGTTAAGCAAGCAGCAAAAAGACTTTTTTGAATCTATGCGTGAAGACGAACATTTTGAACCGAAACCAGAAGTAGGTGACAAATCGTTTTTTGAAAAGGTAAAAGATATGTTTTCATAAAAAAATATCAATGTAGTATAAATCCGCCTTTTGGGCGGATTTGTTGTTTATAGCCAAAGTTAATTACAGTCTTTCTTTAATTGTTTAAGAAAAATTACTATATTTGGTTTATTACTATAAATTATAGTAATAATTTTTCTTTTTCATAGCAATTTTTTCCCATCCTTAAGCGTAAGTTTTAGGATGGGTTTTGTTTTTAATGAACAAGCTCAATTTCTTTTTTATTAATTTCGGATGGCAGTATTACATTTAATATATTTACAATCATTTCAATTAAGTAACAATCACGTATGGGTAACTTATTAGAAGCGCACAACGTTTCTAAAAAATTTGGAGATTTTACAGCTTTAAACAATGTGTCTATTGCTGTGCCACAAGGGAGTATCTTCGGGCTTTTAGGGCCAAATGGCGCTGGAAAAACAACATTAATTAGGGTTATTAATCAAATAACCATGCCAGATTCAGGACACGTTATTTTAGATAATGAACCTTTACAAAATCATCATGTAAGAGATATTGGTTACCTGCCAGAAGAGCGCGGTCTTTACAAATCTATGAAAGTAGGTGAACAAGCTTTATACCTTGCGCAACTTAAAGGTTTAAGTAAAGCGGAAGCAAAAAAACGCTTGCATTATTGGTTTGATAGGTTAGATATTGGCGATTGGTGGAATAAAAAAATACAAGAGCTCTCCAAAGGAATGGCTCAAAAAGTACAATTTATTGTTACTGTTTTACACGAACCGAAATTGTTGATTTTTGATGAGCCGTTTTCGGGATTCGATCCAATCAATGCCATCGTTATTAAGGATGAAATTTTGAGACTTCGTGAAAATGGCGCTACGGTTATATTTTCCACACACCGTATGGAATCTGTCGAGGAGTTGTGTGATCATATTGCTTTAATTCATGAATCCAATAAAATTTTAGATGGTAAATTACATGATATTAAAAAGCAGTTTAAAACCAATACATTCGAAATTGGTATACGTGCTACTAATGAAGCAGCTTTAGATAAAGAGTTAACCGAAAAATTCACAGTAACGCCAACCAGTTTTAAAACACTTGGGAATGAGTTAAAACGGAATATCAAGCTGTCTGAACAGCAATCACCTAATGATTTGTTGAGTTTTTTAACAAGTAGAGGGGAAGTTTCACATTTTGTGGAATTAATTCCAAGTGCTAATGATATTTTTATTCAAGCCGTAAAGAATAGTTAATTATGAACCATTTACCACTCATCATAAAACGCGAATACTTTACGAAAGTGAAGAATAAATCTTTTATAATCATGACGTTTTTAAGTCCAATGATTATGATAGGCTTGGTAGCCGTTGTAGCTTATTTAACACAACTAAATAATAACTCTGAACGCACCATTTCCATTTTAGACGAATCTGGTCAAATGGCACCAGTTTTTGAAAATACCAAAACCACAAAGTATGTCGTACTAGATCAATTGTCTTTAGATGAAGCTAAAACACTGACACAAGTTCAAGAAAACTATGGCTTGCTATATATTGGTAAGTTTGATAACATAAATTCCACGAATAATATTATAAAATTCTATTCAGAAGAATCACCTTCTATATCTGTAATCGGAGGATTAGAAAGCAAATTAGAAAAACAATTAACCGATTTAAAACTGGAAAGTCAAGGTGTTGATATTGAAAAAATTAAAACATCAAAAATTGATATCGCCATTGCTCAAGAAAGTTTTACAGGCGAAAAAACTTCAAAAATTGATAGTATTGTAAAGTTAATATTTGGTGGAGCAGCTGGCTACTTATTGTTTATGTTTATCATTATTTATGGTAACATGATTATGCGAAGTGTCATTGAAGAAAAAACAAGTCGGATTATAGAAATTATTATATCATCCGTTAAACCCATGCAGCTAATGCTTGGAAAAATTATTGGAACATCACTTGCTGGCGTTACACAATTTGTAATCTGGCTTATTTTAGGCGGAATATTATTAACCATTGTTTCCGCAATTTTTGGAATCGATTTAATGCAGGCATCGCCTTCAGGGCAATTATTAAGTCAAGCCGGAAACGAGTCAGGCATGCCAGATTTAGTACAAAGCGGATTTCAAGCCTTTTATAATTTACCGCTAACCAATTTAGTTATTGCGTTTTTAATGTTTTTTATTGGAGGCTATTTACTTTATAGTTCTCTATATGCTGCAATTGGTGCAGCTGTAGATAATGAAACAGACACACAGCAGTTTCTGTTTCCTATTTTAATGCCTTTAATTTTGGCTGTTTATATTGGTTTCTTCACCGTTATTGAAGATCCACATGGAACTATATCTACCATTTTTTCGTTTATACCATTTACATCACCGGTCGTTATGCTCATGCGGATCCCGTTTGGCGTTCCAATTTGGCAACAAATTGTGTCACTTCTTATTTTAATAGGTACTTTTATGTTCACGGTTTGGTTTGCTGCCAAAATTTACCGCGTAGGCATATTAATGTATGGGAAAAAGCCGAGTTATAAAGAAATTTTAAAATGGATTAAATACTAAATTAAACCATGCAAAATAAATTTGAAGATATTGAAGATGCAGTAACCGAAAGTGGTGCTTGGGAAACCTTTGTCGAGTTTTTAAATTTAGGGTTTCAATTCGGATCCGAAGCTAGTCCAATTAATATTTCGGTAGGTCTTCTGGTATTAATAATCATTATATACCTTTTAACAACTATTGTATTAAATTTTCTTCACCGATTGTATGCCAAGCGTCTACCTCAAGCAGATAAAGCTAAATTCAATACAGTCTTTTCATTTGCTAGATGGTTAATTTATTTGGTTGTAATTCTAGTTGTTTTCGATTCGGTAGGTGTTAATGTTACCGCAATTTTTGCGGCATCTGCAGCGTTATTGATAGGTGTTGGATTAGCATTGCAAACATTTTTCCAGGATATACTTTCTGGTGTATTTATTTTAGTTGATCAAAGTTTACATGTTGGAGATATTATTGAAATAGAAGGCAAAGTTGGACGTGTTGAAGAAATTAAACTGCGCACTACACGTNCCGTTACCATTGATAATAGAGTGTTAGTAATTCCAAATCATTTATATTTAACGAATAGCTTATATAACTGGACTCAAAATGACATTTCCACGCGCGAAAATATAACAGTAGGTGTCGCTTATGGTAGTGACACACAATTGGTAAAACGCCTATTGTTGGAAGCGGCTAATTCCCATCCAGAGGTTTTAGATGATACATCAACAGTTGTATTATTTACGGATTTTGGAGACAGTTCCTTGATTTTCAAGGTTGTTTTCACAGTCAGAGATAGCTTTAAATCGCAATTTCCTAAAAGTGATATTCGATTTGAAATAGATAGGTTATTTAGGGAAAACAATGTTTCCATTCCATTTCCACAAAGAGATATTCATATTATTGAAAAAAAGAGTAAATAGTTATGCCAAAAATATTAGTAATTGAAGATGAAGCAGCCATTAGGCGTGTACTTGTAAAAATCCTATCAGAAGAAAATGATACGTATCAAGTAGAAGAAGCTGAAGACGGTTTAGAAGGTTTAGAGAAAATTAAAAATGAAGATTATGATCTCGTTTTTTGCGATATTAAGATGCCAAAAATGGATGGTGTTGATGTATTGATAGCGGCAAAAAAAATAAAACCCGAAATCTCCATTGTCATGATTTCAGGTCATGGCGATTTAGACACAGCGGTTAATACAATGCGTTTGGGTGCCTTTGATTATATCTCCAAGCCACCAGATTTAAACCGTTTGTTGAATACGGTAAGAATAGCTTTGGACACCAAAGTATTGGTGGTTGAAAATAAAATGCTGAAAAAGAAAGTCAGCAAAAACTATGAAATGATTGGCGAAAGTGCTGCTATTTCTCATATTAAAGAAATGATTGAAAAGGTGGCGCAAACAGATGCACGTGTTTTAATTACAGGACCAAACGGAACAGGTAAAGAATTGGTAGCACATTGGTTGCATCAAAAGAGTGACCGTTCTAAAGGGAATTTAGTTGAAGTAAATTGTGCCGCTATTCCATCAGAGTTAATAGAAAGTGAGTTGTTTGGTCATGTAAAAGGTGCCTTTACAAGTGCTGTTAAAGATCGATCAGGGAAATTTGAAACCGCCAATGGAGGTACTATTTTTCTAGATGAAATTGGTGATATGAGTCTTTCTGCTCAAGCTAAAGTACTTCGTGCACTTCAAGAAAATAAAATTCAACGCGTTGGGAACGATAAAGATATTAAAGTAGATGTTCGTGTTATAGCAGCCACCAATAAGGATTTAAAAAAAGAAATAGCCGAAGGTCGTTTTCGTGAGGATTTATATCACAGATTAGCCGTTATTCTTATTCAAGTACCTTCATTAAATGATAGACGCGAAGATATTCCGTTACTAATCGATTATTTTTCTGAAAAAATATCCAATGAACACGGAACCGTTATAAAATCATTCTCTAGTAAAGCCATTAAGCAACTTCAGGAATATGATTGGACCGGAAACATTCGCGAGCTCCGCAACGTTGTAGAGCGTTTAATTATTCTTGGCGAAAAAGAAATTAGCGAAGATGATGTGAAAATGTTCGCTTCCAAATAATCTTAAAATGTCTGAATGTATTCAGGCATTTTTTTTGAAATGTATCCAAAATACAATCCCGCTATTACAACGTTTTATAATTATGTATATTTATAAATCAATTCTAATTCGAATACTATTCTATGAAATCAATTAAGCCAGAAGACTTTAAAGTACAAGCAACAGTAAACTTAAAAGAGATTCAAACAACCTTTGACTTAAAGGAAGATGAAGACAAAATTGAAGACGAATTACAAGATGTTTGTAAAAAACTCGCGAAAATACAAAACGCCATGTATGCACATGGAAAATATGCCGTACTAATTTGTATTCAAGGGATGGATACAGCAGGAAAAGACAGTCTGATACGGGAAGTTTTTAAGGAGCTTAATGCTAGAGGTGTTGTTGTGCATAGTTTTAAAACACCAACGGATTTGGAATTAAAACACGATTATTTATGGCGTCATTATATAGCATTACCAGCACGCGGTAAGTTTGGCGTTTTTAATAGAACGCATTATGAAAACGTATTGGTAACACGTGTGCATCCAGAATATATTTTAAATGAGCATTTACCAGATGTATTATCATTAAATGATGTTAATGATGAGTTTTGGGATAAACGCTTTGAGCAAATCAATAATTTTGAAAAGACAATTGCAGAAAATGGAACGATTATCTTTAAATTCTTCTTGAATATTTCAAAAGAAGAACAAAAAGATAGATTGTTACGGCGATTAGATAAGCCAAATAAAAATTGGAAATTTTCTCCTGGTGATTTGGAAGAGCGTAAACTGTGGAATCATTATCAAGACTGTTATCAAGATGCTATTTCCAGAACAACAAAACCGCATGCACCATGGTATGTGGTTCCTTCAGATGATAAACCAACCGCACGTTATATTGTGGCTAAAATTTTATTAGATACGCTGAAAAAATATGATGATATTCGCGAACCAGAATTGAATGATGACATCAAAGCCAATATAGACGACTACCGAAAGCAATTGGAAAACGAGTAATTTTAAGATTCCTTTTGGAAGTAAACTTTTAAATAAAACCTATTTTAGTTTTTTAACGACATTTATACTATTTATGAAACATGTACTGCCTATTTTATTTTTTCTATTAACCATTAATATAACAGCTCAAACAGATGAAGAAACGTTAAAAACCATTTACTCTACATCCTTAACTAATGGGAAAAGTTACGAGTGGCTTGATTATTTGTCCAACCAAATTGGTGGAAGGCTATCAGGTTCGTTGAATGCCGAAAAAGCAGTTGTTTATACCAAAGAAGAACTGGAAAAATTAGGTTTAGATAAAGTTTGGTTGCAACCCGTAATGGTGCCAAAATGGGTGAGAGGAATTAAAGAGTATGCCTTTATAGAGTCATCTTCTGGAATTACAACTACTGTAAATATTTGTGCGCTAGGTGGCTCTATTGCTACACCAATTGGTGGTGTCAAAGCAGCGGTTTTAGAAGTAAAAGGTATTGATGAATTAATAGCGTTAGGTAAAGACAAGGTGTCAGGGAAAATCATTTTTTTCAATAGACCTATGCAAGCCGATTTAATACAAACCTTTGAAGCCTATGGAGGTTGTGTAGATCAGCGATATGCTGGAGCTATGGAAGCAGGAAAACTTGGGGCTGTTGGTGTTATTGTGCGTTCCATGAATTTACGTCTGGACGATTTACCACATACTGGAAGTATGACCTATGGTAATTTACCAAACTCACAACGCATTCCGTCTGCAGCTATTAGTACAAATGATGCTGAAAAATTGAGTGGTATGTTAGCACTTGATAAAAATATTAAATTATTTTTCAATCAAACTTGTCAGCAATTACAAGACGTTCAGTCGCATAACGTGATTGGTGAAATTACGGGAAGTGAATTTCCAAATGAATACATTATTGTTGGAGGCCATTTAGATTCTTGGGATTTGGGTGATGGTTCTCATGATGATGGTGCAGGTTGCGTACAATCTATGGACGTGTTACGTTTATTAAAGGAAAGTGGTATTAAACCAAAACGTACCATTCGTGTGGTATTATTTATGAACGAAGAAAACGGTTTGCGTGGTGCTACAAAATATGCCGAAATAGCAAAACAGAAAGGTGAAAACCATATTTTTTCATTAGAAAGTGATGCAGGTGGATTTACACCTCGTGGTTTTCAATTTGATTGTGACGATGAAGTTTTTGCTAAAATAGAAAGCTGGAAGGCCTTATTTAAACCCTATTTAATTCATTATTTTGAAAAGGGTGGAAGTGGAGCAGATGTAGCGCCTTTAAAAACAGATACTAATGTTGTTGCAGGACTACGTCCAGATTCCCAACGCTATTTTGATCATCATCATGCAGCCAATGATGTTTTTGAACATGTAAATAAGCGTGAACTGGAATTAGGTGCGGCAACCATGACAAGCTTGGTATATTTAATTGATAAATATGGTATTTAGCCAATATCAAATCAAGAACAACTAAAAGATTAAAATCATGAAAAAAATACTACTTATAGGTTTTATAATTTCTGGGTTTATAGGATTCTGCCAACAGCCAGATCTATTGGCGAATACTTGGTATCTACAAAATGTTATTATTAATGGTGCCAATAATTCTGTTCCTGATAATGGTGAAATTGGTGATAATGGTGATGTTTATTTAAACTTTTTAACACCACCTTATGACTTCCAAACATTTGCTTGTAATGGACTAAGTGGTTCATTAAGCTTTAATGATGTTAATTCAAGTTTTATAGTTTCCGATTTGGGGCAAACGCTGGCTTCCTGTGCCATTTCTGCAAATAATGATTTTGAAGTCTTGTATTTTGGTTTATATTGGGATAATTATAGTAATCCTTTTACTTACAATATCACTTCGGAATCAAATATAAGTACACTAATTGTTACAGCCGTAAATGGAGATCAGGCCATCTATGGAAGTGCTAGACTTCATGTTGAGGCGTTTAAAATGACAGATATAAAAACATATCCTAATCCCGTAATTAACGAGCTCATTGTTGAAAAACAAAATACAACAGAAAGTTTGAATCTTCATGTTTTTAATATGAATGGTCAATTAATAATGTCACAATCAATTCATAGAAAACAAATGGCTATTAATGTCTCCAGTCTAAAATCGGGTGTATATTTTTTTGTTTTTGAAGACACACATTCTAGAAAAGAAATTAGAAAAATAATAAAATAGTAATGAAGCACTTATTAATGTTAAGTTTGGTACTTGTTTTTTCAAAATCTTACAGTCAGTCAGATTCTGAAAAATTACCCTATTATGAAATACCTAAAGCTTCAGAAACTTTTACGGCAGGAACCGTTGCCGCAAGAGCTATTGATGGATTAGGATTTCGATTTTATTGGGCAACTGAAGGTTTGCGTGAGGATGATTTGAATTTTCGCCCAAATGATGATGCACGTTCAACTTTGGAAACGATAGATCATATTTACGACTTGTCTAGAATGATAGCCAATTGCGCTTTAAAAAAAGATAATGCTAAAAAAGATACAGATAAACCCGAAGATTTTGAAGGTTTGCGAAAAGCCACACTTTTAAATTTACAATTAGCGTCAAACATTTTTAAAAAAACCGAAGATGTTGGTGAGTTTAAACTAATTTTTGAAAAATATGAAGTCGAATTTTGGACACTCATTCATGGTCCAATTGAAGATGCCGTTTGGCATTGCGGACAGGTTGCATTATTAAGAAGATCATCTGGAAACCCCTTTAATTCTAAAGTGAGTGTTTTTAGTGGAAGATTACAAGACTAATGGAAAAAGCATATTTACATCAAATTCATCCCGTTTTACCAGTTCAAAATCTTTTGGCTGCTTTATCTTTTTATGTACATAAACTCGGTTTTGAAATTGCGTTTGCTGACGACCCTAAAGTACCTACTTATGCAGGATTAAGACGTGGTGATATAGAAATTCACTTGCGCTTTCAGAACACAACGAAACCATTACAAACTGCTATTAAACCCGATTTACGTATTGTAACGCAAAACATAGAAAGTTTATATATAGAGTTTGAAGCGAAAGAAATTTTAAAAGAGCAAATTCAGATAATCAATACCGATTGGGGAACTAAAGAATTTACCATTTATGATTTAGATAAAAATGCATTGACATTTTATAGTAATTTATAAGAGTAGAAATCTACTTGGGTATTATTTCTTAAATGCCTAAAAGCGCCTGCTATTTCATGTTTATATAAAGATATCTCGCTTTTACAAGCATAAACAAACCGTAGCAGGACATTCCAACAGCAACAATGGACAAAACAAATGCACCAAAATTTTGGTCTATAAACTGGAATGCATCGGTTAATTTGCTCATTTTTTCATTTCTGAAAGTCAGCCCTGTTCGAATCGTTAAAAAGGACATGATGCCAAATATAATGCCTCTTGCAGAATGCCCAATAACGCCCAAATTCAGGAGTAATTTTTGAACTTTAGGTTTCATTTTTGAGGATTGTACATTTTTCTTGAATTGCTTGGATAGTATAAAGTAAATTTCAAATAGTGCTTTACTACCAAAAATTAATCCAATGATTACCGCACTTATACTGCCAAATGATGAATTTAAAAGTTTGATAACAGATTCTTGCTGTGTGTCATAACCAGCTCCAAATAAAAGTTTAAGAGCTATAAAGCCTAGTGATCCATAAAATAATCCACCGGTAAAAAAACCAGCTCTTACAAATAAGGCATTTAATTTGGTTCCTAAATTCCGAGAATCTGTAAAGGTTTGGTAGAAACGCCAAAACGTATAGCTAAATAAACCAATCGCCACAGCAGCCAATAGCACTTTTGCAACAGGCTGTCCAGAAAGAAATCCAATTACCCCTTTGGTTCCCACTTCGCGACCGCCCAAATTGAAGGTTTTTAAAGCTGTTAAAACGCCAACAAGAATGTAAACGAATCCAATAGCGCTTAAACCAACGCGAGCAATGTTTTCTTTTTTAGTAGCCATAAATACGTGTACTTTTCTTTTTATAGAAATGTAAAGTAATTAAAATGATTTCAGAATAATTATCTGAACCCATATTAAATTGAACGCTTTTACGCGAATTGGACTATAATGTTGTAATACTAAACGTTGAAGTTTGGCAACATTTTGATTTAGCTATTTGTGCAATGCGCACAATTGATGTTGCTTGATATGGAGAAGGTTTTATCGGATGACCGCCTGAGAGGCAGGAAGGCGAGAATATTATTGGTTCATGGTTCATTTTAAATAGTGTTGTGCCTACCTGGCGGCAGGCAGGCTTTCGTTATTTTTCAATTTAATTTATTTACTGACTCTTTTTCTATACTATCTAAAATTGAATTTACTTGTTCCAACATCTGTCTTTGTCGTTTTAACCTATTAAGCTCGTCGATAGATTTCATAAACAAGTTCCCAAAGTAAGAATCATTTGCAAGAAAGTTTCAGCGATATTAAGACTGTCAATTTTCCTCGATTTGTACTTTAATCTTTTTCTAATTTTATTATCGGCTATTTTAAACACAAAAGAACTTGTTGCATTTTTTAGCTTTTCTAAAAATTGCATCGAAGATTCTTGGTCTTCAAAGCCAGATTCAAAGTCTGCAACAAACTGTGCTAACAAGCTTCTTAAGTTTTCATTTTGTATGAGGTCAACTTTTCCAGCACTTATCAACGAATTGTAAGCTCCTATAACTGGTTCTTCGCGACACCACGATGCCCCACTAATAAGAAGGCTCAAAGAGTCTAAATGTGTATTAAAATAGTGCTGCTCTTTTTTATTTTGCCTTTCATAAATTTCTGCTAGAACTTTACTGTGGTTTATTACTTTGGATTGATATTTAATAGTTTTTTCAATTCTTTCTTAAGAGACTTTGAAATCGGCTTTTAACGCAATTAGAATCTTTGCTTCTTCGTTTCTAGATTTTCTATTTTCATTCCAATTATTAATAGAAAGCGCAATCAAAATACCAAGAACCACAAGAATTATTTCACCAATGGCATACTTTAGATATTTTGAGTTTTTTCCTGTTTCTAATGATGTATATCCTAATTTTTTGAACAATTTTATCATATCTATGTCTCTTCCTGTTATAATTTCCGTCCACAAAACATTTCGTAAAACTTAATCTAAATTTTCCTCTATATTCTGGAGATTATCATCAGGAATCCGATCTATCATTTTATTGTAAGGATCTATTCCTGCTTTTATGGGAAGTTTTGAAGTGATATAAGTAAACGTGGATTTTCCTGGTTTTACCCATACTTTTTCTATAACTAAAGGCGATTTTATTGTCATGCCTTGTGTGTTTTCAATATCAGTATCAAAAACCGCAATTTCAAGGAGGTTTGGTTTGTCTCCTGTAGCTAGTAGTTTACCATTACCATCAAAATATTTTTTTGAGCTTTCAACTTCCATGGTCACTTTGTATTTGTTTTCTGCAAGTTTTACATAAGTAGCTTCTATAACTTTGTTGGAGTAGAGGGTAATCTTTTCAAAACTATCTTTTAAATAATATTGTAGTGAATCTGGAGTGACAGATTTCATATAATCATACCATTCTATTGTTGTAGTAAAAGGCGCTTCTGGTCTGAATCGTGCAGCTTCCGTATAGGCTTTAAAAGCGCTGTTTAACGTGTTTTCACCAATTAAATCTTGAAGTCCAAAAAGAATGAGACCTCCTTTTTGATACCAAACATAGGCTTGATTGTCATTATCTAAAAGTGTCTTTTCAAATTTACTTTCATTGGCTCTGCCTCTTAAATAGCGATCTAATTCATCTTTAAGAAATCGTTGCATGGCATCTGCTCCATATTCTTCTTTCAATACCATAAGTGCAGCATATTCTGCCATAGATTCTGAAATTTGATTTGCACCTCGGGTTGCCGATGGTGTAATTTGATGTCCCCACCATTGATGCGCCATCTCGTGTGAAGTAACAAAATAAAGGTAGTCTACATCATTCGGATCACTAAAATCACCAACCCAAGCGAAACTCTCTGAAAAAGGAACGGTATTAGGAAATGATTGTGCAAAACCTTGATATCTTGGAAACTCTAGAATACGCATTTGTCTATATTGGTAAGCTCCAAAATTTTCAGAAAAGTAATCCATTGAGTGTTTTACACTTTTTACAAATCGATCTATATTATACGTATGAGTTGGATGATGAAATATTTCAATATTTACTTTTTCGCCTGATTTCCCTGTCCAAACCTCTCTATGAACATCATATTCTGCAGAAGAAATATTATAGAAGAAATCTAATTCTCCTGACATTTTATAGTGGTAATATTTACGGCCATTTTCTTCCCATTCTTTTTGCAATTGGCCAGGCATTATTGCAATTTGATTAGGAGCTGTACTTACAACACCTTCAAAAGTAATATAATCTGCATCATCATTAAAGAGTAAATTACGCGTTCCCCAAGGGTCTGTTTGTTCTGGTAGTTGATACTCTTTTATAGGTAAATCATACTTTTTACGGTCTTGGTCACTGGTTAATTCTCCTTGAGCACTATAACCAAATGTTGGGAAAAAATTGTTATTTAAAAACGTGCCATTATAAACAATATCAGATCCCGAACCTTCATTAGGGAATCCTTCATAATTAGCTGCAATCTCCAACTCTAACGTGATGGTGTCTTTAGGTTGTAACGGTTTTTCAAAAGCATAAATTTCGTAACCAAAATCATCAAAACGTTTACCCAATTTTGGTGATTTACCATCTAAAGTTAAGAGTTTTACTTCTTTCTTAAGCAGTCCTTCTGGTCCCCAATTAAGATGTAACGAATCTATTACTTCATCTGTTTTGTTAACCATTACATATTTAGTTCTAATTGTAGCAGCACGTTCTTCGGGTACTAAATCTGCAAAGACTTTTACATCAATAACTTTTGGTTGCGCAATTTTATCGTATTTACTTAATTGCTTTTCATATTCCGCAGATCCAATGGTTCCTTGTTCTACGGTTCGGTAGTTGTTTAACGTTTTGGTGTTGTAATTAATAAATGCACCCGAACCTATAAAAATAGCGAACAGAATAACAAAAGCTGAAATCGTTCTGATATTCAATCGTTCTTTAGCTACTTGCCAACGGGCTTTTCTACCGGAATCTGTTCCGCGTTTCCAAAAAAGATATCCAATAACTAATAATACNCCTCCACAGGCCAACCAATAGGTTCTAAACCAGAATAACGCTTCGGCAAAATGCCCGAATCCATTCATATCAGAAACCGTATAACCAGGAGCATAGCTATATAAGTATAAATTATTGTTCACATCGCCTATGCTGTTTAGTCCAAAAAGCAATACCCAAAAAGCAATAGCAATAACGTGGCCTACGAATTTTTTGTTTACTAATGAGTGAACGAAAAAGGCTAATAATACGAAGATGATATATTTAGGAAATTCAATTAAATACAAGTCTGTAAAGTACTTATCAAATTCAAAATTAAAATACCCTTTCAGAATTTGATTTATAACACCACTAACTAAAATCATGTTGACTAAAACAAAACTGATCAAGACTAATGCTAAAAATTTAGAACCATATACTAAACGATTTGGTAATGGAAGGGATCCAAATATTTGATCGTAATTTACATTCCGTTCTCTATGCAATACTTCACCTGTCATAAATACAATAAGAATAAAAATGAGAATGACATAGGTAGCATTTTTCATTTCTAGCATATAATAGGTGAGTGGCAAGGAAGGTGTTCCATAAATAGGCGAACCAAACCATCCGTCGAAAAACAGAAATAACACAGCAGCAATTAATATGGCTATAAAAAACTTATCTCTAATAATATTTTTGAATTCCATTAAGGCTAACCCAAACAATAATTTAATATTTAAACCATTTGAGAAAACTTGTGAAACATTAGGGATTTTAGTTTGTGCAGTTGTTGCAAGCGTTTTATCTGCATGATCTTTTTTCTTTTTCGACGTATAGTTTTTATTTAAAAACTTCTGAAAATCAAAACGAAATAAGGTAAAAAGAAATACCAATACACCCAATCCAACCCAAATAATCCGATTCCAAATTAACATACCTGTAAACGGAACCGTTAAACTATTTTGTTCTTCGGGTGTCCAGTATTGAATCATATTTTGATACGCACCTAAACCAAAAGGATCCAATAAGCTTACTAAATCTTTATTTTCAATATCTTGAGTTAAAGTCAAAGTTATTAAATACGTAATAAAAAGGATGGCACCACCTGCATAAGCCAACATGACCTTTTTAGTTAAACCTACCAAAGCAAAGAAAATACAACCAGCAAAGAAAAAGTTTGTCCAATACAACATTAAGGTAGGTTGAATATAATGCCAAAGATTAAATGCAGTAAAGCGTTCTGCCTCCTCATAGCCTGCTAACGGACCAATAGCAAAACCTATAATTAGTCCTATTTGTAATCCTAGACTCACCATGAATAATACAGACATGGAACCGAAGAAGCGACCTAATAAATAGCCTTTTTCACTAATTGGATATGAGAAATAGTAGTTCTCTGTTTTGTGCTCTATATCTCTATAAACTGGAACACCCATTATGGCACTAGAAAGCATAATACCAAAAATACTAATGGTTGTTAACATGGTAGCAATAGCAACCGGCGAGTTTACAAAAACCTTTTCTGAAGCAGGACCGTTTCCGCCAATGGCGACTATTAATCCAAACACCATTAGAATTCCAAAATATGCCCAAGTTGCTGGACGTTTTAATCTGTACTTAATTTCGAATATGAAAATTTCTTTAAACATAATTGAACGATTTTAAAATGAATTTATGAAACAATTAAACTAAAGTAGCATCCATACGTGATGTGATTTCAGCAAAATAAACATCTTCCAAATCTGCAGCAGTAGCTTGAAAAGAAGCATCGGGTTGGTTATCACTTAATACGTGAATTATGGTTTTTCCTGCTTTTAAATGTGTGGAAATAACTTGTAGATCAGATTGGTAGTTTGCCAATTCTCCTTTTTCTATCGCTTTTGTCCAAACCTTGTCTTTAATACCTTGAGTTAAGTCATTTGGAATGCCTTTTACCACGACTTCGCCTAAACAAATTATAGCCATATTGTTACATAAATTCGAAATATCATCTACAATATGTGTCGATAAAATGACGATGGTATTTTCGCCAATTTCGCATAATAAATTATGAAAACGATTTCGTTCAGCAGGATCTAAACCAGCAGTAGGTTCATCAACAATTATTAATTTTGGATCACCTATTAAAGCTTGTGCAATGCCAAAACGCTGTTTCATTCCACCAGAATACGTTCCTAAACTTTTATTCCGAACATGCCATAAATTGGTTTTATTCAACAAAGATTCAACCAAATCTTTACGTTCGCCTTTGTTGGCTATTCCTTTTAATGACGCAATATGATTCAACATATTATAAGAACTAACTTTTGGATACACACCAAACTCTTGTGGTAGGTAACCGAGAATTTTTCTGACTTCGGCTTTGTCTTTTAAAATATCTAAATCGCCTAACGTGACAGAGCCAGAATCGGCTTGTTGTAATGTTGCTAAGGTTCTCATTAACGATGATTTCCCAGCGCCATTTGGCCCTAAAAGTCCGAACATGCCTTGAGGAATGTTAAGCGTAATATTGTTTAAAGCTTTGACACCGTTTGAATAGGTTTTATTAAGATTTTCGATTTTTAATTCCATAATTTATTGTGTTTGGTTGGTTTTATATTGCTGATTATTAATCAGATAATCAAATTAACTTTTAGATAAAGGAAGTCCCTTAAAATGAGCCATTATCCACATCTTTTATAAATTTTATTAATCCAGAGAAATAGGCTTCAGGGTCGTCATATTGAGAAATATGTCCTGCAGTTGTAGTTAAACTTCTACCGTTTTGTACTTGAGTACTCATCCATTCCATATATTTTGGATCCATGGTGTCATACGTGCCACCAATCATTAAAGTTGGAATTTTCAATTCAGGTAAGCGTTTAGAAACATCCCAACCTTTTAACGTGGCATTGCCAGTAACCCCAAATTCACTATAACCTTGCATGTAGATATATATGTTAGTATTCAGGTGATTGAAAGCGCGATTAACGAATTCTGGCCATTCATCCAATGGCATATGTAATACATGTTTGGTGTAGTAATGTTGTGTAACAAGTTCTGAATAATGTGGATTTCCAAAATCTTCAGCAGCTTCCATAGCTTTGATTTCTTTATAAATTTCTGGAGGTAATTGCGGTCCTAAAACATCTGCCGCATATTTTTCATATTCAGGAATACTGGACATCATGTTAGAAACGATTAATCCTTTTAAATTGTTTTGATATTTTAAGGCATATTCCATTGCTAACATTCCTCCCCAAGATTGTCCAAGTAAGTAAAAATTATCTTTGTCAAGACTCAAGGCTTTTCGAACCTGTTCAACTTCATCCACAAAACGCTCAATCGTCCAAAGAGTTGAATCGTTTGGTTTATCGCTATGATAACTATCCAATTGATCATAATAGATGTATTCAATTTCTTCGTTTGGTAAGTAGCCATCAAAATTTTCAAAAAATTCGTGAGTGCCACCTGGTCCTCCATGAAGTAATAACACTTTCATTTTCGGGTTATTTCCCACGCGTTTTGTCCAAACGTTAAAAGTGCCTTTAGCTGTTTTAATAGGAATCATTTTAATGCCTCCCGTTTTTTGATCGTCACTATTGGAATAATCTAAATATGAAGATTTAATTTCGGTTTTGGTGGTTGTTGTGCTCGTTTTTTCGGCTTGTTTTTCACCACAGCTTAAAATAAATGTTGCTGAAAGAATGAGAAGATAAATTGATTTTTTCATTTTGGTTGGTTTATTACTTTCTTGAAAGTTAATCAGTTATTGGCTTATTTATGCTTTTTTAAATTATTTTCTTTAAATAAAACGAATGAACAGATGGAGCAAACCACACATCCGATTTAAATAGGCTTTTAGTGTTCTACTTGTATGGAAACTGTAATTGGGTCTATTACGGTATGCTTTTTTTTAAAAACTTCAGTAGCTGGATCATTTAAAATAGCTTGAAACTTATCCATATCTGTGACTTCGATTGTCATAGCTACAGAATTTGGATCATCAGTATCTTGGAACGTTTTAATGCCTGATATGGCAGGTTTAAATATATCAAGTCTGTCTTGATGGCCTTTAAGCCATGTGTCAAAACTTCCTACTTTGTGTCTGGTTACGATTGTTGTTTTCATATTTTTCATATTTAAATAGTTTTGCCTACTCTCATCGGTTTCCTGCCTGCCGTCAGGTAGGTAGGTAGGTAGGTAGGTAGGTAGGTAGGTAGGTAGGTAGGCTTACCTGGTTTTTATTTTACTTCATCTCCGCATCAGCTAATTTTTTGGTGTCTACATACTGTTGAAATGCAATTACTTTCCCATCCTTTAATGTCCACAAATGTGCGGCTTGCGCATTATATGCTTTACTGGTTTCTTTATTTTTAGCATCATACCTTAACGTAGCTAGAACCTGATTGTTACTCATGTCGTGAAGCTTGATGTTAGCTAGGTTGAAATAGTCATGATTAGCTCCAAGACGTGCAAAAACCCCATTTAAAATAGCATCTGGACCAATGTATGGATTGCCATCTGCCATAGAGTTACTTTCAGCTTCATTCCATTCTATTTTAGGATTCATAGAACCCAATACCGTTGGCATATCGCCTGTGGCGAATGCATTATACATAGTGTCAATGATTTGGGTGTTTTGATTATTTTTCATGTGTTTATTTTTATTGTTTTTTTAATGGTCACATGCTGTTCGCTTTTTATCATTCCTACAGATGATAACGCTTTTAGCATGCTCGTTTCATAATTCTTGATTTTAGTTTATGTTTTTTTTAATTGTAATTTATTTTAGATTACTCTTCTCTCGGTAAGCGTAAATCTCTTTGTGCAATTTGATATACCAACGCTGCAATGACTGTCGCGTTAATCATCATATCGCGTTCTGGAACATATTCTAATGCATCTAAATTTGTGTGATGCGTTACTGTACTATAGTTTAAAGGGTCTTGAATGATTTGAAATCCTGGAATTTTGTAATAATCAAATACATCATGATCTGTAAAATTGGTGTTTTGAATGGTTAAATTATTAACATCTAAATACGAATAAGTTTCTAACATGTTTTCAAAAATGGGTCTGACTGCTTCGTTTCCTTGTAAATAAATACCTCGCATCTGTCCAGCGCCATTATCCATATTTAAGTATGCAGAGATTTTTTCAACCTCCTTTTTCCGAGTCGTTTCTTTTGCTTTTCCATAGTGATTTTCAGCATACGACATAGAACCTAAATACCCTTGTTCTTCGCCTCCCCAAAGTGCAATTCTAATCGTGCGTTTTGGTTTTAATCCAGATGCTTTAATTATGCGCATCACTTCCATCATAACAGCAGAGCCTGAGCCATTATCTGTTGCTCCAGAAGCTGGATGCCAAGAATCAAAATGTGCTCCAATCATGACCACTTCATCTTTTAATTTTAAATCTGACCCTGTAATTTCTGCGATAATATTGACATTGTTTTTAGGGTTTAGATATAATTCAGAATCTAAATGGAATTTAATTTTTGGCGTAATTCCTCTAGCGTTTAAGCGTTTTAATTTTCCGAAACTTTCTGGCGAAATGGCAAAATAGGGTACAGGCTTTTCATGGCTTTCTCTAAAATTGTACGTGCCACTTGGATGAATAACACCAGGAAAAAATGGCGTTGTTCCTAAAATACTTAAAGCGCCTTCTGCTTTTAAAAAGGCGAAAAAAGCATCGTCTTTTCTCATAAAAGTCTCAAAAACTACCTCTAAATCTTCAATTAAATTTAGATCTCCTGCTGATGAGCCTAATGGATTATTCGGTACAGGTAAAATCGATTTTTCGGCTGTTTCGATTTGGTTTTCCGTAAATCGCGTTGCAAGGGCATTAAATAGCATGTTTTGTTCTGGTGCTGACCCTATCAATATGGTTTTTCCATTTAGTTTTCCATGCCATTGTTTTTTAATTTGTTCTAAATTAGACCAGTTTTCAATCCATATCATATCGCCAATTTGCACACCATTGGAACTTTCTGTCCAAGCATACGGATAAGCTTGAATTTTCATATAAGCAGGTTCTGTCATTTCTACATTGAAAGATTTGACTTCCCAACCCATACAATCATCACAATAGTTTTCGAAGTAAACTTTATCAACTCCCCAGCTTTCTATGGTTTTCTTTGCCCATTCTGCAGCTGTGTAATATTGATTTGTTCCAGTTAAACGAGGGCCATAAACATCAGACAGATCTGAAATAAGACTCATGACTTGCGATTTCTGAAAACCTTCGGTATTAATTTTAGAAAGTGCTTGCGGCAGTGTTTGGCTGGTAGCAACGTATCCTATGAAAAGGAATGTTGTGATAAGAGTTTTTGATGTGATTTTCATGGTTTTATATTTAATGTTTTTCATTTGCATTAATCATTATTTCGTCTTGTGTACTTCCAATTCTATCTCAATCATAAATTCTGGAATTGCCAACTCTTTAACACCAAGCCAAGAACCCGTAGGAAATTGTTTTTTATAGATTTCTGTTCTGTAACCTGCAAATTCTAAAAACTTGGCCATATCAGTTGTGAATACGTTTTCCACGATTACATCGTCAAATGTGCAGCCATAATGTTTTAATATTTTATATAGATCAGCATAACAGTTTTTCATTTGTTGTTCTAAATCGCCAATGGCAGTAGGGTTTCCTTCGTCATCCATACTAACAGCACCAGAGACTTTAATAGAATTTCCAATTTTTACAGCATGCGTGTAACCATAAGCCTTTTCTACTTCTGGACGCAGTAGAAAATAGTCTGGTGTTTCATTTGCAACAACGGTTTCAGTGGATACTGGTTTTTCTACGGTTGTTTCCGTTTTGGTTTTCTTGTTACAGCTTGATATTGAAATAGCAGTCACTAAAGCAATTACCAATAGTGTAAATTTTGTTGTTCTCATATTTATTCGATTTAATGATTATATGAATTTTATAGTTTATAAGCAATTGCAGCACTGGATGGTCCTGCCAAAGGCCTTAATTCTGTGGTTGAGAAACCTGCTTTTTTTGCCCATTTATTGAAATCGGAGAACGTGTAATTAAAACCATCGCCTGTTTCTATAAGCATATTTAGGCTCATCATTAAGCCAAAGACATTTTCTTTTCGCTGGTCATCAATAACATGTTCAATGGCAATAAAAACGCCTCCTTTTGGTAAAGCATCATAGGCCGTTTTCATGAGTTTAATTTTTGTTTCTTCATCCCAATCATGTAGTATATTTCCCATGGTTACAATGTCTGATTTTGGTAATGCATCTTTAAAAAAGTCACCATTCGTCACTTTTACTTGTTCTGTCATTTTAAATTTTTGTACCGTCTCTTTCGCCATAAATTCCAACGCAGGTAAATCAAACGTTGTACATTTTATGTGTGGATTGTGTTTGGCAATCATAACAGAGAGCACACCTGCTGAACCTCCAGCATCTACAAGTGTTTTGTAGTTTGAAAAGTCGAATTTTTCTGCCAAGGCTATAAAGTTGCCCATTTGCACACCTGTCATACCATCGACGAATTTTTTGAACATTTCAGGATCTTTACTTATAAAATCGAAAATGTTCTCGCCATTATCTTTTATTTCATGTTGAATCAAACCGGTTTTTAATCCATTATCGAGTTTTGCCCAAACATTCCAGCCTTGTTCATTCTGCATTTCAAGAATGCCTCCAATGTAGGATGGTTTGTCTTTGTCTAAAAAAATAGCTGTATCCACAGTATTAGAATAGTGTGCAGTTTCTAAAAGACCTTCACGTTCTAAAAAGCTCAAACCGGTTAGGCAATCTAAAAAATCATACAGGTTTCTGTCGCTGCATTTTAATTCTAAAATATTTTTGATGGCTTTTGCAGACATCGATCCGTGTTTCGCTAAATGGGTGAATAATTGAAAATTTACGGCAGTCAATAAAACTTTTGATGCCCAAAATCCTGTTCCCATTTGTAGGATTGCGGCTGGTGTTGGTTGTATTGTTGTGGTTTCCATTATTTTTAATTATTTAGTATTTAAAATTTTAATTCTGCTTTTGTTCAATTGATTAATGCATTTTTAACAGCAGTTTATTAAGAATTATATTCCTCTAAAGTTGACTTTACAGAATTAAACGGTAATCCCAAATCATGTTCAGCAAGTTGGTTTTGATAAATTATTTTTGGTAGGTTTTCAGGTGCTTGATTGTTTAGCATCAAGTTGATATCTGAAACAGGATACGTTTCACTACTCAATAAATAGTTTTTGCCATGTAACCCAGAAATAGTGGCTGCTTTATACGCGGCAATTGCTACATCTGTTACATTAACAACTGCCATTTCCGCATTGGAATCATAAAGCATTTGGATAAACGGATTGGGAGCTAAATTGTTTTTTATTAAATACTGTAAACCTGTTGAGGTGGAATCTTCTCGGTGTGACATGGATTTTCCAAAAACGGCAACGGGAGACAGACTTGTAATTTCTACGTTGGCGTTTGGATGGGTTTTTATAAAACTATTTACGGTTTGATTGGCCAGAAATTTTGCCTGTGCGTAAGGATGACTTTCTTCACTAAAAAAAGGCGTGTCTTTTTCATTAAAAGTATCTGATGCCATTTTGTTACTAGGCGGTAAGGGAAAGTTGGTATTATATGCAGCAACTGATGCCATGATGACCACTTTTTTAATGGTAGAAACTTTATTAATAACTTCTAGAAAATTTTCGGTGCCTTTAATGGTTGGATCAAATAATTCCGTTTTGGCATCTTGAAAGTCCAATTGAAATGGTGTGCCACCATGAATGACAATATCACAGTTTGAAACAAACTGTTTTAATTGATTTTTGTCTCTTACATCCAATTCGCTAATATGTAAGTTTTCAGCATTTTTTAAATTCATTAAATGCTGATATTTACTTTCATTGGAAATATCTGTTGTAGAAGCTTTTACCTCAAAACCATTTTCTAAAAATGTTTTGGTAATGTGGCTTCCTATAAACCCTGAACCGCCGATGATGCCTACTTTTTTCATGTCCTATTGTTTTGCTAATTTGTTGTCTATTTTGTCATTTTTTCTCCATAAATGCCGGAATTTAGTTGTTATAAACTCACATTCCGTTGGTTGTCTTCCTGATAATTCTCTAGTAACTTGAATGATATGATCTTGAATTACCTCCATTTTTAAATTACGCACTTCTACTTGTGTCCACTTGTTTTCAATGACCTCATTTAATGTAATCGTGTTTCTGTTCTGTTTTTCAGGAACTGAACTATTAATAAGTAATTTTAAATTTGGTGTTAATGTTTCAATTGTTGGCATGTTATGAGATAAGGCATCATAAAAAGCCCTTAATTGCATTTTGCCAGATTTGGTAATAGCTGATTGCGCATAAGAGCTATAAAAGCCCAATGCCATAAACAGAAATATTATTGTTTTATAGTATTTCATAATTAATAGCTTTTTAATGTTGAATAAAAACAGGTAGAAAAGAATGCATTCGCCACATAAGGGTAATAATAACTTCACTAAAACTAATTTTGACGAGCCTCTATAAATTCCCTCTAAAAATTTTATCTACCTGTTTGTTTTTATTGTGAGATTTACTCCAAGACTTTTTAAGTCTATTTCTTTTTTCTACTTTTAAATGCCCAGCTTGTATTTTTCATAACATTGGACATGTCATAATAATACCGAATCATGGAAACCATGGCTTTATCTTTTTTAACCACATCATCTTCTTTGGCGTTGCTTATTTCAGAAGAATCTGCAAGTAGGTTTCTTTCATGAGATTTATTTCTATAGTTTTTAATTAAAGTTTCAAACGTTTTAACTTTTACCAATTTTTGATGAACTGGTTTTTCCAACTTATCACAACTGATACTTAAAATAAAAACTAGCCCGAATAGAAAACTATATTTCATGATATTTAGCTTTTTGTAAATTATTATCTTGTTAGAATTCAATAAGTTTGACACGTTATACCAATATTCAAAAATTAGAAAAACCTCCTGTGTTTTTACTAAATCTTGTTAAACTATAAAACATGTCGGTTGAGAAAAAAGCTCACTTGTTAGTAGGCAACGAAAATGCCTTGTAAATAATAGACAAACAAATACATTGGTTTAGATTCCCTACTTTATTCCCCACGCTAATGTTTAATTTACTTGAATTCTCATGATTCACTTATGAGTTATGCCGGTGATTTATAGGTCATTATTCACTTGGAACTGGCTTGTTTTTAGCTATTTCCATTTGTTGTAAATCCAGAGCTAATTTTGATATATCCCAATAGCCTACCTCTCTGACTATTTTGCCATTTAGAAAACGGGCTGTAATATGTGCTGGAATTGTATATTCCTTATTATTTTCTTTTAAACGCGCTTTCCAATCTCCCCAGAAATTCACCCAAGTTTCACCTTCATCTGTAATTACCATTTCATACTCGACATCTTCAGGGTTATATTTCCAGGAATGAAACAGGCTCGCATCTTTTTTATTTTGTGCAATTTCTTGATCAATAGTTTTGGCAAATTCTAGAGTTGTATTGCTCATAATTTTGGCTGTATCTGCATAATGCGATTTGTATGTTGCCCAATCTTGCTTTTGATATGCATCTATTACTTGTTTGAACGAGTCTATTTCTGGAGATTGCATGGTATATCGCTTTTCTGTTTGCTCACATGCTGTACATAGGATTATTGCAAACCCTATTAAGAATAGTTTTTTCATATTATTTAATTTATAATTGAAACCTACTGGATTGTTTCCGGTAGGTTTCAGTTTGGTTGTTATTTTTTAGCTGTATAGCCTAAATCTGGTCTCATGCGTCCTGTTTTTACTTCATATTTTTCTAGAAGCACATAGATATCAGCAAATAGTTTTGCACCTTCATTTCCTAAAAGTGAATTGTTTTCGGTGGATGTTTTGGAATAGGTCTGCTCATCTTTAGCAGAAATACTAGCTATGTAATACGCTCCCATAGTACCAAATCCACTTCTATAAATTCTATAGTATTCTTTCGAATTCTTTTTTTCATAGAGGGCTTTTATTTCCTTAATTTTTTCATACAGTGCTTGCTCGTTTGCAGGCGTTACATGAAAATAATGCCATTTCCGGTAATTTTGTTCGGGCGTATTGGTTGTTAAACCATTTGGCATATAGGATAAATCCTTCATTAAATAAAGAATATAATCGCCATGTTTATCATAGCACGTATCGAAGTTTTCAAAAATGGCTTGGAAATTTTTTTCTCCCATTTTTTCCATTAAAGGAGCCAAAGGGTTCTTGTCTAAATCTGCCATGTTTGCTATTGGTGTGATATTTAAATACATGCCATCATCTGTGCGCGCAGTTGCCCAATCTGAATTTTTCAAATCATGCTTTTTACAAGCAGCTATAAAATCTTGTGTTATTTGCTCATAATTTGTCTGTTTGCTGGGTTTTACCTGATCAGCATGAATCCAATAAGCTTGGTTTTGAGCCGTTAATACTACAGGAGTCAGCATGCATATGATTAATAGCAACGTAATTGTTTTAATTGTTTTCATAATTGTAAGTTTTAAGTTAGTTGATTATTATTCCATGCTTAATTCCTTTTCTAGCATAAAAGTGTAGCTCCAAATATCTTTTACGGATTCTCTAAATTTCTTTCGCGTTTCTAAAGTTTTTTTCTCACCATGAACACTTTCATAAACCTTCCATACATTGTCTTCATTCATATCCATTGCAGCAAAATCTTTATAGGGTGTTGAAACAAAATAATTAGCTCCCTCGCCTCCCATTACTCGGTACCAATAGCCTCTTTTGTCTCCTTCTTTAGATGATATGGCAGAAGTGACCTCTTTTATAATTTTATTAAATGTAAAGTCGTCCTCAACCTCAAAGTTTGTTACCCAAACAATAGTCGCATCGCCAAAAGGGGCTTTTCGGCTCATTTGTGGCCAAGATCTCGTTGTATTAAATTCTGAACTTTCAATGAAAGGCATTATCGACTCTAGGGCAACGTTACGACATGTATTTCCTGCTGCGTCTACCTTGCTCATTTCAGCCCAGTTTGCCATGTTATCTGTAAGGACATATACATTTCCTTTACCTTGCAAACGGTGCCATACATTCCATTTCTCGGTTCCGTTATTGTCTTGATAGCATTTATTCCATTTTTTGACACCATCGGTAAAATTGTTGTCTTGCCCAAACTTAACCGTGAATTCGGTTAGGTTCATAATAACGCTTTCTTGTTCTTGAGCGTTTGTAGAACAAGGGATTAGTAATAGCAAAGTGGCTAATACCATAATTGATTTAATAGTTTTCATGATTACTAGTTTTAAAAGATTAATTAATAGCGTAACACATTTCGTGTTGCTCTAAATAACTGATAATCAAAGAAAATGGCAAGTGTGTTAGGATGAGGATATCCTGTGTCTGTCCGAAAGTAGTATTTTATTTATCCGCACTTTAAATAGTATGTAACCTATTGAGTAGTTCTTCTTTTAAGCTCTTGCTCAATGGAATAGCCTTTTTTGAAATAACAACGTGACTGGTTGCTATTTCATCAATATGAGAGATATTTACAATAAAGGATCTGTGAATTCGTAAGAAGAGATTGGTTGGTAATTTTTCGTCCAAATCTTTTAAAGTCATTACCAGTAGGTATTCTTTTGTCTTGGAATAGATGCGGCAATAATTACGTTCTGCTTCAATATATAGTATATTACAAATTGCGACTTTTACCATTTTATCATGGTGTCTTACAAATATGCAGTCGCTTAATACAAATGGAGCCAGATCATTTTTAGGGTCGCTTTTTACTAATAATTCATCCTTTTGTATGTTGTTTATGGTAAGTTCAATAGCGTGTTGTAAATCTAATTTTTTAAATGGTTTAGAAATAAAAGCATGCGGATTAGTAGTTTTAGCTTTTGCAAAATGTGCATCGTCTGTATTGGCAGTCAAGTAAATGATGGGGATGTTATAATCTTGTTGCATGATTTGAGCCATTTCAATGCCATCAATACTACCTTTTAATTGAATGTCTAATAATAATATATCTGGTTTGTTTTCTTTTATGTGAATAAGTGCTTCTTCGCCTCGCGGTATAATTCCCGTTACTTCATAACCTAAATTGGTGAGTTGTAATGAAATATTAGCAGCAATAATCATTTCATCTTCAACAATTAATATTTTTATAGGTTGTTCCATTAAGCTGCTTTTTGGTGTTTAAATTGAAATGAAACGGAGGTCCCTTTTTCTCCATCTTCCTGCATGGTTCCGTTTAATTGTTGGGTTAATAGTTGAATAAGTTGCGACCCAAAACCGGTGCCTTTTGGTGCAAGGCCTAATACTTTTCCAATGCCATTATCGGTAACTTTTAAATGCAGAATTTCATTTGTTTTTTGTTCTAACTGAATGGATATTTTTCCAGTTTCGGTATTCGGAAACGCATATTTTATGGCATTGGTTAATAGCTCATTCACAATTAATCCAATAGGAACTGCTGTGTCCACATCCAATTCCAATTGCTCCATGGCACATTCTATTTTAATTTTGTTTTCAGCGTTAAATGAATCTAAAATACCATCACTCAAATTCAAGAAATAGTCCTTCATTTCTATAGAACCTAAATTGGTGCCTTGATAGAGCTTCTGATGAATAATTCCCATGGATTGCACCCGATTTTGACTCGCAATCATAGCGTCCTTTGTGGCAGAATCTTCCAATTGAGCCGATTGTAAAGCAATCAGGCTTTTTACCATTTCTAGGTTGTTTTTTACCCGATGATGAATTTCTTTTAGTAGCAATTCATTCTGATTGTTTTTGGTATCCAATTCGGCATTTAAGACCTGTAAAGCCTGCCGTTTTTTCCGAATGTTTCTAAAACTTAAAACCATACCTAATAAACTTAATGCTAGAATAGTTCCAATAGTAATGTAAAGGATTTGTGTTCTTTCTTGTTGGGCAATTTGAGTATTTTGAGCGGTAATGGTTTGATCTTTCTTTTCGGTTTCAAACTGCGTCATTAATTCGGACATGGTTTTATCACTCTCTATTTTTGCCGTACTATCACGCATAACAAGTGCCTTTTTTTGGAATTCTAATGCCAACGGATAATTTTTCAACTGTTCATAAATAGAACTTAAATGGTGATAGCCTTCTGTTAAATTGGATGCATCACCTTCATATTCTTGTGTGGCTACTGTTTGTAATTGATATTTTAAAGCATCTTCATAGTTGCCTAATAGTAGATTAATTTCGCCAAGATTGGCTGTAATCACATAAATAGCATTTCCATAATTAACGGATTCTGCTTTGGTTAATGCCTGCTCATAAGCCATTTTAGCTTCTTCGTAATTCCCCATGCGCTTCAAGGCATTTGCGCGATTATTTGAGAAATTTAAAACATCATAAATTGAAAAATCAAGGGATTTCGCCAAAATAAGGGCTTCATCATAATAACCAAATGATGCTTCACTATTACCCATAGCTATTTGTGTATCTCCAGCTGCAGTGTAAGCATAAGCCAGTTCAACTTCCAAATTGTTTTCTTTACACAGGGCAATTGTTTTTAATGCATATTCGTAGGCTTCTTCATGTCTGCCTTGTTTGGTTAAATCTTCTGAAATCCGGTTATAAGCACCAGCAATTCCCAATTTATCATCTATAGACTCCATGAGTTTTAGAGCTTTCAGATCAACCTTTAAAGCGTCTTCAATATTGCCTTGCCGCTTATGAACCCAACCAATTTTAAAATAGGTGGTAGCTTGGCCTTTTTTATCATCAATATCTGTATAACCTTTTAAAGCTTTATCAAAATTGATGGATGCTGAATCTAATTCCAATAGATTCGCATGCATGCGACCTTGCATTTCATAAAATTTTGGCTGCCAGTTTTTATTGTTAAATTCTTCTGATAATTGAACACCTTTTCTAGCATAAGTTTTAGCTAGATTTAAATCTGATTGGAAAGCAATAGCAACAATGTTGTCAAGTATTTCTAACTTTTTTTCTTGATTTTTCTCAAGATTAAGTACCACAGAAAGACTATCTATAGTTTTATTCGAATTGTTTTGGGCTGAAATATTTTGGACGTAGCAAAGCATAACTACCAGAAAGAGCGTAGCAATGGATGGTGTTTTTTTAATCATAAGTCTTTTTTTTATGCTATTATTAAAGACTTGAAGGTTTATAAATGTAGTAAAAAATAATTTAGTTGGGTGTTTATGTTCTTCTAATCTTAAAAAAAAGCTCTGTATGTTTTCGGTAGATAATCAATAAAATTTGTTTTTGATCAGATTAATAAACGCGTTTTTGTACATTTAACCCGCTATTAATTAATAAATTATAAAATGAAAAAAACATTACTTTTAATATCAACAGTCGTAACTTCTATTGGTTTCGCACAATCATCAATTAATGATTTCTTTAGTATTCCGATGTCTTCATATGCTATTGTAGAATCTACACCAGCATTAGATCAAAGTGCTTCAGGTGCTGGATTGATTTGGAATTTTACAAATTTAACTTCAGTAGGTACAAATACAGATACCTATGCTGCACCAGATGCTGCACAATTAGCAACTTATCCAGGAACAACCAATATTTCAACCATTACAACATCGGGTTCAGCGGACGAAAATAATATTTATGCTAAAGAAGAAATGTCTGGCGCTTTTTCTTTTACAGGTGTTTCAGCTGCAGGGTTTGAATTAAATTATGATGATAATAATGCGCTTTTGGGAACATTTCCCTTAAGCTATACTAATACAACATCCGATGCTGTAGCTGGTAGCTTTTCAAGCGATGCTGCTTCAGGAGATTTTACAGGATCCATAACAACTACGGTTGATGCGCATGGAACTTTAAACATGAATGATGTTGGTGAAGGTGCTTACAGTGGTAATGTTACCAGACTTAAAGTTGTTCAAAATTTAACCTTAACAGTTGTTATTTTTAATGGAACAGTTAATCAAACATCCTATTACTATTATGATAATAGTAACGGGAATCTTGTTTTTAGATCTAATACCGCGGAAATAGTGTTTGCTTTTGCAGGTATAAATGAAACAATATCACTAATGGAGAGTTTCTTAACCAATCCATTATCAATACCAACAAATGCTTTGGTTGCTAATGAATTTCGAGTGGTTCCAAACCCGGTGAATAATGTTTTAAACATTTCTTATAATGCACCAAATGCAATTCAATCTATTCGTGTTTCAGATATAAATGGACGCGTTATTTTAAGTTCTGTTGGGGCTTCGAAATCTATGGATGTATCTGGTTTACATAGCGGACTTTATATTGTAGCTGTTCAAACGAAAGGTGGACTTATGACGAAGAAGTTTCTGAAGAAATAAATTTTTAATCAATCTGAAAACAACTTTTAAAAATTATTGGTTAAAAGCGTTAGGTTGATTACTTTTGTGCAACTAAAAATTTAATGATTTTCTCTTGGTGAGAAAACTACAAACGAATTTATAAGATGAATTTACACGAATATCAAGGAAAAGAAATGTTAAGTAGTTTTGGTGTACGTATCCAGCGTGGTATTGTAGCTCAAAATGCTCAAGAAGCTGTTGCAGCTGCCAAAAAACTAACAGAAGATACTGGTACTGGCTGGCACGTTATTAAAGCCCAAGTTCATGCTGGTGGACGTGGTAAAGGTGGTGGTGTGAAAATTGCAAAAAGCCTTGAAGAGGTTGAAAGAATTGCAGGTGAAATCATCGGAATGGATTTAGTAACCCCGCAAACGTCTGCTGAAGGTAAGCGTGTTCATCAAGTATTGGTTGCCGAAGATGTTTATTATCCTGGTGATAATGAACCTGAAGAATATTATATGTCTGTTTTATTAAATCGTGCTACTGGTCGTAACATGATTATGTATTCTACGGAAGGTGGAATGGATATTGAAACAGTTGCCGAAGAAACGCCACATTTAATTTTTACTGAAGAAATTGATCCTTCTGTTGGAATTATGCCTTTTCAAGCTCGTAAAATTGCTTTTAATTTAGGACTGTCTGGTTTAGCTTTTAAAGAAATGACCAAATTCGTAACGGCATTATATACGGCTTATGATAAGTCTGATTCTTCATTATTTGAAATTAACCCAGTGTTAAAAACAAGTGATGACAAAATTATGGCTGTTGATGCGAAGGTAACAATGGATGAAAATGCATTATACCGTCATAAAGACTATGCCGCTTTACGCGATTTACGTGAAGAAAATGCTATTGAAGTAGAAGCTAAAGAAGCTGGACTAAACTATGTGGATCTTGACGGAAACGTTGGTTGTATGGTAAATGGTGCAGGACTTGCTATGGCAACTATGGATTTAATTAAGCAAGCAGGTGGTGAGCCAGCTAACTTTTTAGATGTTGGTGGTACAGCTGATGCTGCTCGTGTAGAAATGGCTTTCGAGTTAATTTTAAGAGATCCAAACGTAAAAGCAATCTTGATTAACATCTTTGGTGGTATTGTACGTTGTGATCGTGTTGCTCAAGGTGTTATTGATGCATACAAAAACATGGGTAATATTGAAGTGCCAATTATTGTGCGCCTTCAAGGTACCAATGCGGATATTGCAAAAGAGTTGATTGATAATTCAGGATTAGCCGTTATGAGTGCTACAGAATTTCAAGAAGCTGCAGATAAAGTACATGAAGTATTATCAAAATAATATAGATGATATTCTAATCATAAAAAAAGCTCTCAAATTATTTGGGAGCTTTTTTAGTTTATAGATGTAAACCACATTCGGTTTTCGGATTGTTATTCCATCGGCCGTTTCTGTCGTCTCCAGGAACTGTACAATGTTCGCATCCAATGGAGTTATAGCCTTTTGCTACTAACGGATGAAATGGTAATTGGTTTTCTTTAATATAGGCATCCCGAGCTTCTTTAGATATATCTAATAAGGGATAGAATTTTAAAATGCTTCCGCGTTGTTCAAAAATATCTAAACTCGCACGATGATCACTTTGCCATTCCATTAAACCAGAAACCCAAATATTAAAATGTTTCTTAATAGATTCTAATGGTTGTACCTTATTAATAGAGCAACAAAAATCAGGATTCTTTTTCCATGTTTCGTCTTGCGTTGTAAAAGCATGTTCCTCTTTTAATGCTCTAATAGATGTTACGTTTAGTCCATATAAATCTGTTAGCTTTTTCTTATATTTTATCGTGTCATCAAAGTGATAACCTGTATCAATGAAAAATACATGTTGCTCTTTATTAACATCAGAAACTAATTTTAGAAGAAACGCAGATGTCGCCGCAAAAGAACTGGTTAGCATAATTTCTTCTACATTAAAGTCAGTATATAAAGTTTCAATCCTCTGGCAAGGTGTTAAAAGCTTATATTTTTTATTGAGACGTGCAATGTCTTTCTTCGATAACTGTAAATTGGGAAGCGTAGTAGGTGGTTGAAACATGTAATTAAGATAAATTAGTCTTATATAGCAATATTAAGACGAACTTATCAGAGCACAAAGAAAATACCTACTTTTTTTCTGTTTTTTTTATCGGATTCCTTTTAGGCGCTGTAGCTTTTACTTTTCCTGCCAATTTAGGTTTCTTATCAGGTTTTGGGCCGCGTAAATGAATAACCAAACCATTTAAGAAATTTCGAAGAATTTGATCACCACATTCCACATAATTTGGGTGGTCTTCTTTTCTGAAAAATGCACCTAATTCACTCTTAGTAATTCTAAAATCAACGAGTTCTAAAATTTTTACAATTTCGTCATCACGTAATTGTAAGGCAACGCGTAATTTTTTAAAAATATCGTTGTTTGTCATGTTGTCTTTTTGTGTACTCATATAAGTCTGTTTCTAGTGTCAAATTATAAAAAATCGATGAAATGCATTTTTTATATAATTATTTGATTGTCAGTTGATTAATTCGTTAATTTTGAGTAAATGTAAGAAAATAACGATAAAATGCATCCAATTTTTCGACAAGTTACAATTAATCATGGATTATCAAATAATCATTGTACGTATCTTTATACTGAAATAATTAATCTATTCCTCATGCTAATTAACAGGGTTGAAAAGTTAAGTCTCCTATCTGAAATGATTTCATTTGCTAAAAATGAAAGCGACCTAAAACCTATAGAATATAATTTTCTTTTGGCAATTGCTAGGCAACTTGATATTTCAAGAGAGGACTTCGATTACTTAATTGAAAATCCCATTAATTATATTCACTTAAAATCGCATAGTGAACGTATTGTACAATTTCATCGTTTAGTTTTACTCATGAATATTGATGAAGAAAGTTCACCTAAAGATAAAATTAAACTTCATAACTACGGGTTACGCATGGGTTTGAGCCATGAATCTATTAATAAAGTGTTATATCTTATGGAAAGTTTTCCTAATAAGGTGGTTCCACCGGATGTGCTTATTGATATTTTTAAAGTGCAGTATAATTAGTTATACTTTCAGTTTTTCTTAATATTTTTTTTATCAAATTGAGTAACCTAGAATAGGTAGATAGTTTTTAAATAATTGATGCTTTATCTTCTAAATCTTCTTTGGTAGGAACGTTTAATTCCTATCTGCAATCAATGCGCTTTCAAAATCCAATTCATTTTGAATTTTCCGATTACCATTAAACTTACTAATTATTGCTGTTCCACGGCATCTTTTTATTAATGTTCCTTGTTGGCTTTTTCTTTACCATATCAATGGGTGCGAAATACAACACAATGGCTAAAGACGCAGAGAATTGTTTTGATTTATAATTATTGTTGTTATAACCGTTTTGGCATTGAATTCAAGAGGAGCATTCACACCAGTAATTGGTGAGTATGAATATTATTCGTAATAATATTTAAAAGTGATATTAGTCATATTTCAACTCAAACACCTATCGTATATTTACGATAAACTATACCATACCAAAAAGATGTCAGAATTTGAAGATGATTATTTAGACAATCACTATATCCACCGTAGCAATTGGTTAAGAGCTGCTGTCCTTGGGGCAAATGATGGTATTCTATCAACAGCAAGTTTGGCAATAGGTGTTGCCGCTGCAAGTAATTTTAGAGAACCAGTTATATTGGCAACTGTAGCTGGATTAGTTGCTGGTGCTTTATCAATGGCAGCAGGAGAATATGTTTCTGTAAGTTCTCAAACAGATATTGAGCAAGCTGACATTGAAAGAGAAAAGCAAGAACTAAAAGAAATGCCTGAAATTGAATTACTTCGATTGGCTGAAATTTATGAAAATAGAGGCTTAAATAAGCAAACAGCATTAACCGTGGCTAAACAGCTAACGGAAAAAGATGCTTTGGCAGCTCATGTAAGAGATGAGTTAGGTATTAATGATTTGAGTAAAGCAAATCCTATTCAGGCAGCCTTTGCTTCGGGAGCAGCCTTTACAGTTGGAGGTATACTTCCACTTTTAGTTGCACTGTTTCTACCTTTAAAAAGTATGGAATATTACCTCTACGGTTCGGCCATTTTATTCCTAATCATTTTAGGAGGTTTAGCGGCTAAAACAGGAGGTTCTAGTATTGGAAGAGCAATAATTAGAATTACTTTTTGGGGAACAGTTGCAATGGGACTCACGGCATTGGTCGGCTATTTATTTGGCGTTAGTTTAAGATAGAAAATGAATGCGTGATTTTATTTTAAAAAAACAGTGTTTAATAGTTGCACATTATTATGATATCAAAAAAATAAAGCAGACACATTAAAAATGAACATTATGAAAAAAACAGAGTATTCTAAAATATATCGAATTATTCATTGGGCTATTGCTGTTTCATTTCTGCTATTGTTAATTACAATTTTTTTGCGATTAACGTGGATGAACAAGTATAATGTAGCAGCTATTATACAAGATTATTTGAGTAGTAATGGCCAGCCTTTATCTCAAGACCAACTCCTTACTTTAGCAAAAAAGATAAGACAACCCATGTGGAATTGGCATATTTATATTGGGTATGTATTAACGGGATTATTTAGCATTCGTTTAATGCTTCCTTTTTTTGGACACATGAAGTTTCAAAATCCTTTTGGTAAAAATCTATCCCTAAAAGAGAAATTTCAAAAATGGACATATATTATTTTTTATATCTGTGTTGTTATTTCTTTAGTTACTGGACTTATAATAGAATTTGGGCCAAAAGAATTTAAAAAACCAATGGAAGAAATCCATGTACTTGGTATTTATTACTTGATCGGATTTATTATAATTCATGTTGTTGGTATACTTATAGCAGAATTTACAGACCAAAAAGGAATTATTTCTAGGATAATAAGTGGCTCGAAACCAGAACATAGATAAGAAAAAAGAAAAGAAACTTAGAACATACAGAGTATACTAAAACTTCAGTAAATTTTGCAATAGCGGTAGGACATCCGACACGTGTTACCATTTAAAGCATCTGGAAAATCAATCGTGTTGTTTCACAGGCGATTTGGTAGAAGTTTTTCCTTTGGCTCAATCTACCGTTTCTCAACATCTTAAATAATTAAAAAATGCAGGTATTATTTAAGGAGAATTAAAACCACCCAAAATAAAGTACTGTATTAATCAAGAAAACTGGAACATGGCAAAAACATTGTGTCAAAATTTTTTTGATTGATATTTTTTTCAATAATTATATCACCTTTTGGTGATAAATAAATATAAATAGTTATGACCAAAGTAATTAAAATATTAGGAACGGGTTGTCCAAAATGCCAATCAATGATTGGTGTTGTTAAAGATGTAGTTTCAGAAAACAACATTGATGCAACCATTGAAAAAGTTGAGGATATGATGGAAATTATGAAATTCAACGTAATGACAACACCAGCATTGGTGATAGATGATGTCATTTCAATAAAAGGTAGAGTACCTTCAAAAAATGAAGTATTGGCACTTTTAAACTAAATCAATATAACGCTATGAATTATCATATCAAAGCTTCATCCACTTCAAATCAGGATGCTATTATTCATATAAAGCAATCGGATATAGATTTTGGAACGACTTCAAAAACTTCTGAAACTTTGCCAAATCCTGCGGAGTTATTCTTGGGTGCTTTCTCTGCTTGTATGCTGAAAAATGTAGAGCGATTTTCAGGTATGATGAAATTTACCTATTCAAAAGCCACTCTTGAAGTCAAAGCAACACGTCTTGAAAATCCACCAAGAATGGATAATATCATTTATGATTTAACCATTTACAGCGACGATAAAAAACTGAATACAAACTTGTTAAAAAAGAACATTGAAAAGTTTGGCACTATCTACAATACCGTAAAATTGTCCTGTACCATTTCAGGCACTATTAGCACGGAAATTAATGTTTGATTGGTTTCAAAATATAGCAGATTGGTTTGTCTATGATGTTTTGAATTTAAGCAAAGGGCAACATTTAGCTGAAGCCCTGAACTTCTTTATTTATGACACCACAAAGATTTTAATACTTCTCTTTATTGTTATCTTTTTTATGGGAATCGTCAATAGTTACTTTCCCATAGACAAGGTTAAAAATTATCTTTCAAGAAACAAATTATACGGATTGGAATACTTAATGGCGAGTCTTTTTGGTGTGGTAACACCTTTCTGTTCCTGTTCGTCAGTTCCATTATTTATAGGTTTTGTGAGAGGAGGTATTCCTTTAGGTGTAACCTTCTCATTTCTAATCACTTCGCCTTTGGTCAATGAGGTTGCAATCGGTCTTTTTGTTGGCTTATTTGGAATTAAGACAACCATTATTTATGTTATTAGTGGTGTTCTGTTAGGAACAGTTTCTGGCGTTATCCTTCAAAAATTAAAATTGGAATCCTATTTAACACCTTGGGTAAAAGAAGTTTTGGAAACTGCACAAAAAGATCAAGATACCTTTATTGCCGAAAAACAAACCTTAAAGCAAAGATTGCCCATAATTTGGAATGAAGTGATTAAAATCCTTAAAGGAATTATTCCTTATGTTATAGTAGGAATCGCAATTGGTGGACTCATGCATGGTTATATTCCTGAAGGATTTTTTGAAAAATATATGGACAAAGACAATCTTTTTGCTGTGCCTATTGCTACCATTTTAGCTGTCCCAATGTACTCGAATCAGGTATTCTTCCAGTAGTTCAAGTATTGGTAGCAAAAGGCATTCCATTAGGTACCGCAATTGCATTTATGATGGGAGTTGTTGGCTTGTCATTACCAGAAGCTATGCTTTTAAAGAAAGTAATGACCTTAAAGCTAATCGCTATCTTTTTTGGTGTCGTTACGCTCTGTATCATTATATCAGGATATTTATTCAACATTTTATTATAAAGAATAAATCTATAAATAATGAAATCGAAGATTCACAAAAACAAAAATAAAATTACACCTTCAATTTCTCCAGCTTTTCCTGATACCCTTTTATCAAATCCCTGAATTGAGCCGCTTCCAAGAAATCTAAAGCTTTGGCAGCTTGTTCCATCATTTTTCGGTTTTCACGAATTTTCTTTTCCAAGGCACCTTTAGTCAAATATTGACTTTCTGGTTCGGCAGCTTTGGCAGCCTCCAATGCGTAGCTGTATGTACTAACGGAGTTTTTAGTTAAGGCGTTGTCCAAACTTTTATTCAATGCTGTTGGTACTAAATTATGTTTGGTGTTGTAGGCTATTTGTTTTTCGCGTCTGTATTCGGTTTCATCAATCGTTTTTTGCATACTTTTGGTTATTCTATCGGCATACATAATGGCTTTTCCGTTGAGGTTTCGTGCTGCACGACCAACCGTTTGTGTTAATGAGCGCGCTGAACGTAAAAAACCTTCCTTATCGGCATCCAAAATAGCGACTAATGATACTTCGGGTAAATCCAATCCTTCGCGAAGCAAATTGACACCAACCAATACATCAAACAAGCCTTTTCGTAAATCTTGCATAATTTCAACACGTTCCAACGTATCCACATCACTATGAATATAGCGACACCGAATTTGAATCCGATCTAGATATTTGGTCAATTCTTCAGCCATACGTTTGGTTAATGTGGTGACTAAAGTTCGTTCGTCTTTTTCAATTCGCAGATGAATTTCTTCGATTAAATCATCAATCTGATTTAAACTTGGTCGCACTTCAATGACGGGATCTAATAATCCTGTTGGTCGAATAATTTGCTCGACAAAAACACCATCAGATTTTTCCAATTCATAATCAGCAGGTGTGGCACTCACATAAATAACCTGATTTTGAAGGGCTTCAAATTCTTCAAATTTCAATGGTCGGTTATCCATAGCAGCTGGCAAACGGAAACCGTAATCTACTAAATTTACTTTTCTGCTAAAATCGCCTCCATACATGGCGTGCACTTGCGAAATGGTTACGTGACTTTCATCTACGACCATTAAAAAATCGTCTGGAAAATAATCCAATAAACAGAATGGTCTAGTGCCTGGTTGTCTGCCATCCAAATAGCGTGAATAATTTTCAATTCCTGAACAGTAACCCAATTCCCGAATCATTTCCAAGTCGAATTCCGTACGTTCCTTTAAGCGTTTGGCTTCAAGATGCTTGCCAATTTCTTTAAAATAATCGTATTGTTTTACCAAGTCGTCCTGAATGCTTTTTATAGCACCTTGCAACACATCTGGAGATGTTACAAACATATTGGCTGGATAAATATTGAGTCTGTCGTATTTTTCTAAAACTTCATTGGTTTGGACGTTGAAGGCTTCAATCTCTTCAATTTCATCACCAAAAAAGTGAATTCTAAAGGCATGATCGTCATAACTTGGGAACACATCAACCGTATCACCTTTTATTCTGAAATTTCCATGATTAAATTCGCCTTCTGTTCTAGAATATAAACTCTGTACTAAACGGTGTAATAATTTGGTACGTGAAATAACCTGATCACGTTCAATAGAAATGACATTCTTCTGAAATTCCACAGGATTTCCAATACCATATAAACAGGAAACGGACGCGATAACAATCACATCACGCCGACCTGAAAGTAGGGAAGAGGNGGTGCTTAAGCGCATTTTTTCGATTTCCTCGTTTATAGATAAATCCTTTTCTATATAAACACCCGAAACAGGAATATAGGCTTCCGGTTGGTAATAATCATAGTAAGAAACGAAGTATTCTACAGCATTTTCAGGGAAAAATTGTTTGAATTCCGAGTACAATTGTGCAGCCAAGGTTTTGTTATGCGCTAAAACCAAGGTTGGCTTTTGAACCTCTTCAATAACATTGGCAACGGTAAATGTTTTTCCTGAACCTGTAACCCCTAAAAGGGTCTGATATTTTTCTTGTGAATCAATACCTGCAACCAACTTTTTAATCGCTTGAGGTTGATCACCTGTTGGTTTAAATTCGGATTTTATTTTGAATTTCATACGTTCCTTTATATTGATTTTCGAGCGTCATTCCTATATGTATCGGAACTAGTCACAACTAATAACACTCTAAAAATAAATTTCAGTCATGCTCGTATCAAAGTACAAAAATACGTAAATTCTAGCGTTTAAGCGTAAAGTGACCGTTCAGTTGTTCGCCAGTTCGTAAGGTTATAACATACCAATAATCGTTGCTTTCTTTTGGGTAGCCTCTGTATAAACCATCCCAACTTTTAGATTGCAATGGAATCTGTTTTAAAAGCTTGCCATATCTGTCATAAACATAAATCTCTTTAATGGTGTTTTGCGTGTCCGTTATTTGCCAAACATCATTTTCGCCATCATTATTTGGTGTGAAAAATAATGGAATGTGAATAGATACTGCTGTTTCTATTTCAAACTGAATCGATTTTAGAACACAGCCATTTATATCTTGAACGTATAATGTATGTGTCCCATTTGAAAGACCGAAAAATACAGGACTAGACTGGAAGCTACCGTTGTCTATCGCGTATTCATATGAAATACTAGAGTCTGTCATGTTTACCGTTATTGTGTTGTCAACGATTGTAATATTTGAAAGTGTTAAATCGAAATCAATGAATGTTCCAGATATTTCCCATGTACATGTTGTATTATTGAAAGTTGCAATTTCCCAACATTCTAAACTTGGTTGTGTTGGTTGCGTTCCGGTTATTTCCCAAATACATGATGTATTGTTGAATACTGCATTTTCCCAACATGCTAAACTTGGTTGTATTGGTTGTGTTCCAGATATTTCCCATGTGCAAGTAGCGTTATTGAAAGTTGTAATTTCCCAACATTCTAAACCAGTTGGCATCGGGTTTTGGGTTCCAGTTACCTCCCAAGTGCAAGCAGCGTTATTGAATGTTGCAATTTCCCAACATTCTAAACTTGGTTGTATTGGTTGTGTTCCAGAAATTTCCCAAGCACAAGTTGTGGTATTGAAAGTTGCATTTTCCCAACATTCTAAACTTGGTTGTATTGGTTGCGTTCCATTTACTTCCCAAGTACAAGTTGTGGTATTGAAAGTTGCAATTTCCCAGCATTCTAACCCAGTCGGCATCGGGTCTTGTGTTCCCGTTATTTCCCAAGTACATGTTGCGTTATTGAATGATGCATTTTCCCAGCATTCTAAACTTGGTTGTATTGGTTGTGTTCCATTTACTTCCCATGTACAAGTTGTGGTATTGAAAGTTGCAATTTCCCAACACTCTAAACCCGTTGGCATCGGGTCTTGACTTCCCGTTATTTCCCATGTACATGTTGTATTATTGAATGATGCATTTTCCCAGCATTCTAGACTTGGTTGAGCTGGTTGTGTCCCAGTTATTTCCCAAGCACAAGTTGCGTTATTGAATGATGCATTTTCCCAACACTCCACTGATGGGGCAGTAGTTATATTGTTAATTATTAAATGCGTGGTATCTGTAACAAGATTACAAGTAGTAGATGTTATTTCGCAATAATATTGGTTGTTATCAAAACTAATGGGCACATTGTTTAAGCTTAATGTATTGGTAGTTGCACCAGAATATGTCGCATTATCAACAACATTTACCCAAACACCAGAATTATTTAATATTTTCCATTGATATGTGTACGTTCCTGTAGCAACGGAAACCGTAAATAATGCATTTCCATTTTCACAAATGGTTTGCCAATCTGGTTGTGTAATAACTGGAATAGTAGTTGTCGTAATAGGATCAGCTGTATGAGAACCTAAATCAGAACACGTTTCATTAAGATCTGTAACCCAATCTGAAGGAACAAATGTGTTATTTGGAACAACAGCATCTGGATTTCTAATAATGCTGTAACCACGTTCGTTTGGTGCCTCAACCACATCTATTACAGTACCATTTTTTAATAGTTTAAATTCATCGTTATCATTTATTCCGGTTCCAACAGTAAAATCGGCAACTAAAGTTGGACAATCGGAACCACCTCCTAATAAAATAATAAATGTATCTAAAGGCGCTATCGTACCTAACATAGCATAGGTATGACTTGGTGTTGGATTTCCAATATCACCATAACGATCAATGACATAAACACCATCTAAAACAATAGGCGTGCTTGTTGGGTTATAAAGTTCTATAACTGCGTAACTTCCAGAAAACGCATCATAAATTTCTGATATATAAATATCGCCTGTATCTGTACAACTTGGTTGAATAAACGCAAAATCGGTTGTCGAGTTTCCTACGCATCCGCCAGAACTCGAAATGGAAATTGTAGCACTGGTATTTAATGCAGATGCGGCATATGCTGTTATTTGATTATCATTAATTATTGTGAAAGCAGCAGTTACGCCATTAAAGGATACATCTACCGCATTGTTGAAATTACTACCATTAATAGTTATTAAAGTGTTTTCTGGGCCACTTGTTGGCGAGAAAGCTGAAATTACCGGTGCAGGGCACGGATTATTATGAGTGCTTTCAGTGTTTGAATGATTTACGTTTATAAATGCAAAACTAAATTTGCTAATAAATAATAAACAGAAAAAGAAAGGGATAAGTTTTGGTTGTTTCATGGGAAAAAATAATAGCAACCAAAAGTAAGAAATTTTTATATACTGAAAGATTAAATGTATGTTACGATTATCTTACCAATGAAAAATGACCTAGATATTCTTTGCCATCTGGAAACGTTGCACGATACCAATAATCATCAGCTTCTAATTGTTGCCCATTGTAAGTACCGTTCCATCCAGTTGTTGCCGCATTAATTTGCTTCATTAATTTTCCGTAGCGATCAAAAATAGAGATTTTTAATCCACCAATTTTAGATGTTACACCAATAGGTTGCCACACATCATTCATGCCATCGCCATTTGGTGTGAAAAATTTAGGGAAACCGAGAACGAAAACTTCTTGAGAAACAGCATTGCAACCATTTATGTCATTTACCGTTACGGTATGCATACCAGCCGAAACATTATTGAAGGTTGGGTTATCTTGAAATGTTCCAAAATCTATTGAATACTCGTATAAACCTTCGCCAGAAACAAAAACGGTTATGGTATTATTTGATGAGGCTTCAATAACTACAATATCATCAATTGTCGCGGTATTGGAAGGTACAACTTCAATAATTCTGATTGTTGAACAACCATCTTGATTGGTAACAATTACGGAATAGTTACCTATTTCATTAATTTGAATTTGTTCGGTATTTAACATCAAATCGGTTCCATTTAAAAACCATTGGTAACTATAGTTAGCTGGTAAACCATCTAAAATGCCTGCTGAAAGTGTAATAGGTGAAGGAAATTCATTTAAACAATAAAAAGTACTCTCGTCAGGAAGTAATTCTGGTGCATCGAAAACTTGTAAATCTAGTGTGGTAAACGCATAACAATTGCCATTATCGGATATTTGAATATATAAGGTATCAGAAAATGGATTGTTTACATTCTCATAGGTTCCTGATAGTTCATTATCCTGATTTACTAAATCCAATTGCGATTCAAAAAATGAAACGGAAGCAGTATTGGGAACATCGGGTTGAGAAATAACAAATGCTTCTAATTCAGAAATTGTAAATGTCGTAATGCCATCAAAATCTGAATCGCATGCTGTAAATGTTGGTAGATTTACGGTGTTGTTTGCAATATCTAAAATGACTTCGGCCACTGAAATACAACCATTGGAGTTCTGAACACGCGCAAAAACTGTTTGTAAAACGGCTGTATTGTTATAACTGTTTGGTGTGGAAATAAGACCATTTCCTGTGTCCTCTGCTCCTAAAAAGGTTGTGTAAAAATTACCTACAATTAATTGTTGGTCGCCATTAGTAATAGCCGTTGCGGCATCAAATAAATTGTACGTGGTAAACCCATTTAAATCCAAATCGCAAGCAATCAGTGTTGTGTTTGAAACGATAGGGTCTGGTGCATATTCTATAATAATGGAACCTGTACTTAAACAGGTATTAGCAATAGTGACTTCTACAGCATAATCGCCAGGTTGAACCACGGTAAGTGTAGCATTGGTTTCTGTTAAAAGTTCTACGCCATTTCTAAACCATTTATAAGTGTTAATTCCGGGTTGAAAGGCATCAAGTTCAATGGTGTCATTGGTACAAAGTGCTGTTCTTTCAGCCACAAGTCGATCTCTTCCTAAATCCGAGCTTAATTGAAAACTACCAGCTTCTAAATAAACAGCCGAATCATAGCGCGCATTGGCCTCATCAGCAATAACCAACTTGACATGATAAGTTGTATTGGGAATGACGTTTGCCACTNCTGTTAAAACATCTGTTTGACCATTAAAATTTATAGGTGCATTTGGACCATTCCAGCCACCAAAATATTGTGAGTTTATAGGAGGACATTGATTTGGAATTCCAGAATGAACCGTTGTTACCTTTATTGGAACAGGTGGCTGTGTATTTGGAACGACTGCAATGTTGGAATACACATAATTAGGAGCAGAACTTGCTTCACTAATTAAAAAACCAAACAAATCTGAATAGCGACAGGTATTACCATCACCTTCTTGGTATTCTTCCGAAGCAAAAATATAGCGAAAACTAATTTGATCCGCAACAGCTTCAAAATCAAATTCAATAATCGTTGCATTTATGGTACCAGTTTCATTTAAAACCAATTCTAAATCGGAATCACCAACCCAATTATTTGCATCATCATCACTTAAACTGGTATTTGGACCTTCGGTATTTTCAAGTCTTCCTGTAGAAAGAACAATGCCACTTTGAAAAGGAAAACTAGAATTATTGGATTGAAAATAACCATAGCTTAAATCCGTTCCATTGAAATTGCCGCTTATGGCATTCGTTACAACCACATTGGAAATACAGTCGCTGTCAATTAAAACATCTTCAATAAGTTGTTGTGGTCTGTATATGCGCGCATCTGCTTCTACATTTTGAGACCATGAAACAACAGACCATAAACAGGTTATAATAAAAAGGGCATTTTTCATTCCTAGCAATTGGATTGCAAAGATAGGGAATAAGAATTTTTATTAAGCAAAAGCATGCATAGCTTTTTACAAGAAGTTGTTGTGAATTTTAATATTAACGTTTTAGGGTAAAATGACGTTTAACTTCAAATGAAATGTCGCCTTTTTTAACTTTTGCTAAAAACCAATAATCATTTGTTGGCATATTCTGACCATTATAGGTGCCATCCCAACCAGCAGATGAATGACTTAAGGTTTTGATGAGTTTTCCATATCGATCAAAAATATAAACGATGGTTCCTGGAATTTGATCGACTCCAGTTATATGCCACGTATCATTTTGACCATCCTGATTTGGCGTAAAAAAGAGAGGNGCATCAATAATTACAATCTCTTTTATTGCCGAAGCACAACCATTTAAATCATAAACTTCAATGGTATGTGGTCCTAAAGTAACATTATAGAACACATTGGAGCTTTGTGGGACACCATTATCTAAAATATACATGTAATTTCCAATCCCACTGATGGTAACTGTAATGTTATTTGGATTAGAAAAATCAATTGTTTCTGTGAATTCAATAGTTGCTTGTTCAGATTCGATAACATTAAAAGTTACAGACGTATTACAGCCATAGTCCGATCTAACTGTAACTGAATAGGTGCCTATTTCGGTGATTTCAATTTCTGGTGTTGTCGCATTTGTGGACCATTGATAACTATCAGTAGCAAAACCAGTTTCTGCGGAAACCACTAAAGGTAAATTGTCTAAACAAACAGTTTGATCTGGAATTTCAACAAAAGGTTTGCGTTGCACCAAAGTTAAAAAACTAATAGTTGCAAAACAACCTGTTGAATTATTCTGAACTCGCGCATAAATTGTTTGACCATCAAAGGCATTATAATTTAAATCCGTGATTGGATTTTCATTTTCAACGGCTTCAATTTCTAATTCGAAATAGGACACGCTAAAATTGGCTGGGTTTTGTCCGCCTAAAATGGTGTTAGTTTGTTGTGATAAATCGAAAATACGCATCCCATCAAAATCATCATCACAAGCCTCTAAATTTGTAGGTGTGACTGCTGTAGGGTTTGGATTTACCAATAGCGTGAATGAACTTATTGCAAAACAATTTGTAAGTGTATTTTCAGCACGCACATGAATGGTGTCGTTATTAGAACCATAATTGTAATTACTATCTAATGGGTTTTGTCCTGATTCAGCATCGGTTTGAGAGGCATAAAACGTAACAGCTACATTGGGTTGTGTATCAATTAAACTCGTGATGGTTTCATTTAAATCAAACATATTATCAACAGCATCACAGGTGTTATAATCCGTTATTGGGTTAATGGTTGGTGGTAAATTTACTTCCAAATCCAATGGTACCATAACATAACATTCTGAAACGGTATTGGTTACACGAATATACACGGTTTGTGGATTTTCAATATTTTCATAAGCATCTGGATTAGGAATGTTATTAATATTCGCTTCCAAATCGGCTAAATTTTCATGATAGGTCACTAAAATATCGTTTTGTCTGATTTCCAATACTTCAAGTTCTGCAACTGTTAAGTCGAATGTTGTAGATCCATCATAATCGGTATCACATGCGGTCATAATCGAAGCCTGGTTTACATTTGGAACCTGGATAACATTCAAGCCAAATTCAGCAATACCATGGCAATAGGTGCCATTTTCTATCCGTGAATAAATCTGTTGTGGATTACTTTGGTTGGTGTAATTTAAAGCGATTGGATTTTCAGCGCTTTCAGCATCTTCTAGACTTTCATAAAACGTGATGGTTAAATTATCTGTACTACCCAGACTCATGGCAGCTTGAATTTCGGCTAAATCAAAAGATTCCTGTGCATCATTAGAAATATCATCACATAAAAAGGTATCTAAAGGTGGATTAAAAATTGGAACTGAACCCACTTCAATAAAAAAGGTGCTTACACCAAAGCAACTGGTGTCGCTGATATTTTCAACACGAATATGAATTAATTGTGGATTTTCAATATTCTCATAAACGGCAGTTTTAACAATAATATTGGTTCTATTTATAGCATCGTCAGGATCTTCAAAATATAAAACCCGTTTTCCAGTTTGGCCATTTAAGATATCCGCATCCTTTTCTTGGAATATAAATTCGGCTATTTGATTACCATCAGTTTCACAGTTATTGAAGTCGGCAATTGTAGTAAAAACAGGTAAGGTATTAACGACAATGTCGAAATTTTCAATAGCAAAACATCCGGTGGTTATACGCTCCACTCTAGAAAACACGGTTTGTGTATCTGCATTATAAGCATCGGTATTTGTAATTCGGTTTGTATTGGATTCGGCATCCATTAATGATGTATGAAACGTGATATTTAAACCTTCGGTAGCTGCAACAATTTCTGGAATTTTAGCATCTAAATTAACAAACGTCAAGGCATCTTGATCATCATCACAAATAATTTCATTACTAGGCTGTGTGGTTGTTGGTGCTGGTAACACTTCTATTTCTAAAGTGGCAATATCATAACAACCCGTATTACCATTTCTGACACGTACAAATACTTCAAAAGGATTGCTGGTATTGTTATAAAAAGGCGGTAATGCATTCACATTATCCGTGGCATCATCTTCCGTTTGAAAATAGCTAACCTCTGCATTTGGAATTCCTGAACTTACATAGGTATTGAAACTAAATAAATCTACCGATGTCAAGGCGTCATCATCCGTATCGCAATAGGTTACGGGAACTAAAGTTGGCAATATGGTTGCTGGATGAATAATAAGTTCTATTTCCGAATCAACCGAACAACTAGCACCTATAATTGTAATGAACAATGTGAAAGGTGTTTCTGTAACTTCATACGGAACGGCTTGGTCAATGGCATTATTTCCAGCAGTTTGATCAGCTTCTGTTTCATAAAAAGCAACGGTAACATCTAATAGCCCATTAATAATGGTTGTTGCAATATTCTCTAGGTTAAAATTGACTATACCATCATTAGATGCATCATCACAGCGCGAAAAATTTCTAATATTACTTTCATTAAGGAGTAAATTAGCGTGTAATTCTATAGTAGCAATAGAGGGGCAACCTGTAATATTATCTACTACTCGAATATAAATGACTTGAAATTCAGGCGTTGTGTTTGTGTAATTATTGATATCTGCAATGGGATTATCACCCGTTTGAGCATCTTCATAGGTTGTATGAAATGTGGTTGTTACGTTGGTTACTCCATTTAAAACATCGTCAATAATTGTTGTTAAGTCAAAATCTTCAAACCCATCATCGTCTTGTTCACAAGCGTCTATGGTGTGTGAGGCATTATCAATGGCAGGACTATCAAGAACCGTAACATTTAAAGTTGTTGTGCTTCTACATCCAGTAGCCGTATCCAAAACACTCACGAAAAGCTGATCGTTCAGAGTGGTGTTTGAGTAGGGTTCAGGTACAGGATTTGCACCAGATTCCGCATCTGTTTGGTTGTAATGATATGTTACCGCATAGCCTGGATTTCCTCCAGTAATTTCAGTGTCTTTTACGGTTAAGTCTATTAGTGTAAATCCATCTCCATTACCATCGTCACATACTTCTAAAAGCGTTGGAGGTGTAATGGTTGGTACAGGATTAACAATAATATTAAAGGTACCGAAAGCCAAACAACCATTATCAGTATCTAAAATCCGTACATAAATAGTTTGCGGATTTGCTGAATTTTGAAACGGTGCTACAATTGGAAAACTACCATCTTGAGCGCTGTTAGAATTAAAATGATAAGTAATGTTGTAATTTCCTATCGGAACTGCCGCAAGTACATCAGCATCTTTTATAGAAACATCAAACAGATAAAAACCATCATTACTTGGATCATCACAAACTAAAAAATCTAAAATAGCATCAGCAGACTGTTCAGAGCTTAATGTAATTGTTACGGTATCTTCAATTTCGCAAATGGTGCTATTGATAGGAATAGAAATAGAGACCGTATAGATTCCAGAATTGTTAACGGTTAATGTTGGATCTGTTTCACCAGGTATTGGTGTTCCATTTTCCAACCAAACATAGGTTGCTAGTGGATTTTGAATATCCCCATTTAAAGTGACATTATCCGCACAGGTTGTAATATCTGGACCTAAATTAACGGTTGAATTAAAACTATTTCCTTGAATAAAAACAGCCGAATCAAAATTTTCATCCTCTTGATCGGCAATCACTAATTTAATATGATACTGGACGTTGGGTTCAATGTTAGCAGATGCTGTAAGAATAGTTGTGCGACCATTAAAATTGGTGTCGCCTAAATTATAACCTTCAAAATATTGTTCGTTTTCTGCGGGACAAAATCCAACAACTTCTTCGTGTATCGTACTGGTATTTACTGGTATCGTGGTTCCTGGAATTACAGCTACATTTATATAAGGATCAGTTGTGCCGGCTTCTTTAATTAGGAACGCAAAGCCATCAGAATACTCGCAAGGATAATTAGCAAAATATTCTTCGGAAGCTAGAATGTAATTGAACTGAACTTGGTTTGAAACAGAAATAAAATCGAATTCTATAGATGTGGCATTTAGCGTATTCGTAATTCCTAGGGCAGTTTCTAAATCTAAATCTGTAAGCCAATCTACTTCACCATCATTTAAAGGGTTTGCATTTACAGTATTTCCAGCTGAAACGGCTGCTCCAGTTGATAATAAGATACCGTTTTCAAAAGGAAAAGTGGAATTGTCACGCTCAAAATAACCAAAACTATTTAAATTATTTACGGAACCATTAATAACAGATTGCACATTAGAAATCTCCACACAACCATCAATTAAACGGTCCTCGATAAGTTGCTGTGCTGTAAAAGTATCATTTATAGATATTTGTTGTGCATAGCTATTATTGATTAAAGCTACTAATAGTGAGGTGAATAAGAAGATTTTCTTCATTTTTTTATTTCAGGTTGTCACTAACAGATTTGGGGCTAGCAAGGCAAATGTAATGAAAAAATCAGATGAAACGCTAATTTTATCGTTTAAACGCAGGTATTTATATGTTTAATAGTTGACATAGACCCAACCTGTCATATTCTCATAACTGGAATCATTTAAATAGAGTACATAAAAATAAGTGCCAACCGGCACTAAATTTCCTTGATTTGTTATGCCTTTATTGGATTTTCCATCCCATGGTAAATCATTATTTCCTTCAAAAATTAGCGTTCCCCAACGGTTGTAGATTAATAGTTTGTGATTCTCAAAAATAGTGTAAAGCCCTTGAATATTAAACCAATCGTTAAATCCATCATGGTTTGGTGTGAAGACTTGGGGAATATAAGGCGGACAATTTTTTACACGAACATTAAATTTATAAAAATTAAAGCAGAAATCCGTATTTACACGAATAAAAATTTCTTGAGGAGACGTGTCGTTGTCAAAATATTCAGGAATTAATATTTGGTTTTCCTGATTAAACAAGTCATTTTCCGCTTCATAATAACTTACATTTTCAAGGGGTTCATAATCAACAAATTGAAGTTGTTCGGTTAAATTGAAGGTTGCTTTATTAAATCCAATATCGCAAGCTTCTAAAGGTTGTAGTTGTGTAACTTCAGGAATAGGTAGTAATGTAACACCTTCTGTAGTCGTGTTATTTAATTCGTTTAATTCGGTAACAATGCCAGTTCCATTTCCTACATCATCAATTATAATTTGAAGCGTAAAACTATCAGGAATAATGTCGGGAATATTGATGGTTATGGATTGTGTTTCAAAAGCATCAATGGGTATGATATTTACCGTTTCGCTTTGTGCCACTAAAAAACCATCTGCGTAAAAGGCAATAGGCGTGGCAGCTGGTAAAATTTCGGTAGAATTACTATTGTAAGCTGTAAAATCTATAGTAACATTTCTGGTGGCACATTCTAAACGATAGGCATCTATAACAACAGTAGCGTCTGGCAGTTGACTGTTTAATACCGTAATCATGTTATTCAAAATTATGAGATCAGCTTGTAGATTACCAAATTCATCAAGATCACCCGTTGTTAATTTAATTTCAACGGAATTATCGCCAATGGCAATATTATTTTCAATGTTGTACACATCTAAATCACCATTGTAAAACGTGTTACTTCCCGTAAAGGAGTTTGTACCGTTAAAGGCATTATTCGCTGGATTTAAAGGTGGGTTTGAAAGGACATTGTTATTGATTAAAAGCGATTCGCCATAATTTAAATTCGCATCGCCTTCCCAAGCTAAAAAGCCAATTTTTGCGCCTTCATTATCTAATACATTAATGTTGTCCAATAAAATGGTTTTTTCTTGAACATTTCTGCTAATAATCTCCAATCCTTGAAACAGGTTTATTTGATTAAGCGGTAGGTTTGTATTTTCATAAATAATGTAAATACTCCAACCAGCAAAATTAGTCCGGTTGTTACAGTAGCCATCATTGGTGGTTAAAATGTCTGAAATATCAAGATCTGAAAACGTGTACATACTATTTCCAGCTGTAAGAATATAATCTGTAATGTCTGTATAGCTGGAAAAATAGGTGAGGAGGCCGTAATTTGGATCGTTATAATCTACCAAATAGGTGTTGTCCGCAATAAACGGATTTCCATTTAAACTGACTTCGGTATCGCCACTTCCGGACCCAGCCCAATATAAATAGGCTGCTATAATATTCCAGTCGGGATTTAGCGTTAACTCGGCTTCGGATGCTGGTAAAATTTCACAAAAACTTCGGTCTAAATTATTTTCAGACGGATTAAGCGTATTACCTATTGCTAAATAATCATACCGACCATTAAATTGCTGAAATAGTGATATTTCTTGACTGAATGCCACAGAGGTAGCAATACAGCAAATGAATAATATAATTTTCTTTAACTGAAACATAGAAAGGTGTTACAGTTTTAAATGTACGATTTTTTACTGTTAACGCTTTAAGGTAAAATGACTTTTAAAAATACGACCATCTTGTAGTTTTACAGAAAACCAATAATCGTCATTTGGCATAAATTGACCATTATAAGTTCCGTCCCAGCCACCATTTAATGGGCTTAACTCTTTTAATAATTTTCCATAACGGTTAAAAATCTGAACACGTGTACTTGGTTGAAACATGGCCGTAACACCTTGAACATTCCACGTATCATTGGTGCCATCTCCATTTGGTGTAAACACATTAGGAAAACCTATAACGGAAACCATATCCTCAATAATACCACAATTATTTTTAACGTCGCGAATGCTAACGGTATAAATTCCTGGATCTACATTGGTGAATTCATTGCTTGTTTGATAAAATGAATAAAGTGCTCCAGTGGCATCAAAAAGAGCGAATTCGTATTCGCCTTCACCTGAAACAATAACCGTTATGGTATTGTTACTATGAAGTGCATCTTGAATAGTAATGGTTTCAATTGTTGCAATATTGGAAGGTTCAACAGTAATAGAACGCATTTTTGTACAACCAAATGCATTGGTAGCTGTAACTGTATAGGTGCCAACTTCATTTACAGCAATACTATTTGTGGTTTGACCAGAAGTCCACGAATAGGTATAATTGTTAGCCGAATCATTTAAAATACCTGCATCCAAAGTAATTGTATCGGGAAAGGTGTTTAAACAATATAATACGGTTTCATCTGCCTCCAATTGAGGTCTTGGGTTAATGGTAAGTGAAACTTCACCAATACCATAACACGCATTGTTATTTTCTACACGTGAATATAGTGTTTGGTTATAAGGTATGGTGTTATTAAATGGTGTTGATAACGCATTTTGCTCTAATAAAGCATCATTATAATTTTCATAATAAGTTACTGGAAATGTAATGGTATTGTCTTGCTGAATAGCTGTAGTTATAGCGTTTAAATCGAAGGTGTTAATACCATCTTCAGAATCTAATTCATCACAAACATCAGGCACTTGATAATTACTTATTTGGGTGGTGCTAACTTCTAGTGATACATCAGCCAAACTGTAACAAAGCGTTGTATTATCAATAATTTTCGCGATAACTATTTCTGGATTGGCCGTATTAATATAACCTAAAGGGTCTAACATGTCTGTACCAGAATCTGCATCTATTGAATTTTCATAATATTCTATAGAAACCGTTGTGGAATTTCCTGATAAGGCATCAAAAGCTTCATCTAGATTAAAGCTCGTTCTACCATCGTTATTGCCATCTACATCACATTGAATCAAGCTACTATTGAAAGCAGGTGGTAACGGGTTTATAATTACAACAAATGATGTTGTACTATAACAATCTGTGTTTAACACATTTTCAATTCTCACAAAAACTTCTTCTTGAAAGGCTGTTTGGTTATAATAACTGTTAGCAAGTGGACTCGTGCCAGATTCTGCATTGGCTTGAGAACTATGATAGCTAACAGAATATTCTGTAGGGNTTTGTGTATCTAATACTGTAGAATTAAAACTTAATAAATTAATATCAGTCTGACCATTAGAAGGGTTCCCATCTGTATCATCATCACACCATTCTTGGTTAGCAATTGGATTTGCCGTTGGGGTAATAAATACTTCTATTTCAAAGGATGTGGTTTCATAACAATTAGGGTTGTTTTTGTTATGAATTCGTGCGAAAACAGGTGTTGGGTTAATGGTGTTAGTAAATAATCCCGTTATCTCATTTTCGTTATTATCAGCATCTATTTGCGATTCAAAATAGTAAATAGCAAAAACACTAGCATCTTGCGTTCCTAATATGTCTGAATCACGTGTTGTTAAATCAAATTCCGTAGTCAAATCGTCACTACACGCATCTAGGTCTAAATCTAGAGCTGGATTAATAGTTGGAACATCATAAAATGTTACAATGGCTTGGCCTTCTTTCGACTCACAATCATTGCTAGGGATTTCTATAAAAACCGAGTAATCNCCTCCCGTATTTAAAAACAATTCATTTGGAGGAGTTGGTGTTGGAATTGGGTTGTTGTCCAATGTCCACGTGTATGTTGCTCCTGGAATATCTTCTGCAATTAATGTAAAAGTATCGCCTGTACACAGTAATAAATTATTGGCTTCAGCAACACCATTAGTAATATCAATTTTTTCTGTAAAAAACGATGCAATAAAAGGCGGTAAACCTTGAGTTGAATTATTAGTGCCTAATGAAACGGCATTGTGTTGGTAATTAGCATCAGTGCCAAGCATATTTGGATTATTAATGACACTTAAAAAAGGCAGACCACGAGAATAAGTTTCTGCCATAGATCTATATATTTTACCATCTGGACCCAATTGCAACGCACTTCGGTAAGCGTTTCGATTGTCCAAAACAAGTGCCGAACCACCAATATCAGCAGCTGTTAAGTCAAATTGTATAAGTTTGGATTGATGTGAATTGGGATTATTGTCACCTCCACCAAAAAAATCATTAGAAGCGGTTACGTATAAAATTTGGCTGTTTGGTGAAAATTCAGCACCATAAGGCTGATTATTATTTCCAGAAATTGGTATAAGTTCATTGTTACTCATTGTACCCGTTGAAACATCAAAATCGAAAAGGTATAAACCATCATCTACATTAGCCAAAGCTACTTTTGTACCATCTGGTGATAATTTAAGATAGCCTCGTGCATCACCAAGATTCATCGGACTAAAAGTGGATGTTACAGCCGTTGTATTGACGCCAGCGTCTGTAATTTCGAACGCATGAAAGGTATCTAAATCTGCAGTAGCGGGATTATTGAATGCGCCTTGAAGGTTCGAAAAAGTAATAACCCAAATGGCACCCGTTTGACAATCTTTTAAAACTGCGGCAATTTTTTCAGCACATTGTGCTAGGAGATTAACGTTTTTTAAGGTTATTGCTCCACGACCAGAATCCAAAGTTATATCAACAATGGAATACTTTAATCCAGTAAAAGACTGATTGGAACCAACAGTAAAAATATAGTATATATTTGTGTCGTCTGGTTTTGGTACAACAATAGCCGATTGGGAACTTGATAAATCACCTAATAATCCGGTACCATTTACCATAATATTATGTTCACTATTATAAACTAGTGAGCCATCCGTATAGAATAATAAATTTCCGTCGCCATCTGATATGGAGGAGCAACCTTCAACCGTGTTAAGTTGACCATCATCTAAAGCGGTAATAGTACCATCTTCTGCAAATTGAATTCCAGCATTTTCGCCAAAATACCAATTGGCAGCTTCCCGTTGACTATAAGCACCAACAAAACACAGTAAAAACGTATAAAAGAGTAATTTTTTCATTTAGATAGCAATATGATCCAAATATATTACAAATCTCGCTTCTTTAATAATCTTAAGGACAAAAACACGAATATAGCAGTCCATCCTAATACGATAGCAATTTCATACCAATGCACGGCATAGTCATAAGCTAAATCGGCCTTTTCAGGAAATTTGGTCATCATAATACGCTGAATTGGTTGATCTATTAATTTGTACATAGACTCCAATGGCATAAAGTTTTTAACCTTGAAAGCCGTTTCTGCACTTCCAAAAATTTCATAAGCTCCCCAAAACACAAGCCATTCAACTATATAAAGCACGAATAAAAATGCTAAAGCAAATGCGGATCGCCTTAATAGCATGGCAAAAAATAAACAGAGTGTGAAGAATCCAACAAGCTTTACAAAATAGGCTAATAAGAACTCGGTTTCTCTAAAAATGATGCTCGCTTCCGTATAACTGGAATAGTACATGCCGATTATAAATGAAGCGACTGTAATTAAAACCGTTGCAAATAATGAGAAAAATACAATGGTATAAAATTTAGAGAGTATAAATTCTTTTTTACTTAAACCGTCAATTAAATTTTGCTTGATGGTTTTGTTGCTGTATTCATTTCCAATCATGCTCACGACAACAATAGCAAAGAAAAATTTGAAATACGATGCAAAAAAGGTCGTGATATGCCAGATTAATGGAAAATTAAAAATGCCTAATTCGCCTAATTCTAGAGTAAAAAATCCGAAGAAATTTATTTTTATGGAAGACAATACCAAAACCGTAAAAGGCAAAATGAATGAAATAAATATTAATATTTTATTCGTTCTGCTTAACAGTAATTTTTGCAATTCTAAATTTACTAGTCGTAACATGAGGTTGGTTTTGATAGGTTAGTTGTCTGTTAATTGTAAGAATTGTTCTTCAAGACTCTCTTTTCGTTTTACTAAATGCGTTAAAACAATACCGTTATCAAACAACAATTTGTTAACGCTTTTGGCATCCATAGGTTCATCTAGAAACGCTGTAATTAAACCGTCTTCAACTTTAATTTTTCCAAACATTTTTTTACTTTCCAAGAACGCCATTAAGTTATTGGTATCTTCTGCTTTAAGTTCCAGAAAACCATGACTAGATATCATTTCATCTACAGGGCCAGAATATAATTTTTCGCCTTTACGAAGAATGACCACGTGTGTACATACCTTTTCTACTTCGTCTAATAAATGAGACGCTAATAAAATAGTGGTGCCTTGGCTGGCAATTAATTGAATTAAACTTCTGATTTGATGAATTCCTTGCGGATCTAAACCATTTGTAGGTTCATCTAAAATTAGAATTTCTGGATCGTTTAATAAGGCTGATGCAATGGCTAAACGTTGCTTCATACCCAAAGAAAATGTTTGAAACTTGCTATCTTTTCTATCTAAAAGTTTAACGAGTTCTAGCTTTTCATCTATTTTACTAAAATCGACACCTTTAATTTTACATACCAATTTCAGGTTTTGATAAGCCGTCATGTATGGATAAAAATTTGGTCGCTCAATGATAGCACCTACTTTTTTTAAGGCATCATGTGTTGTGGTGTTACCATCAAACCAATGAAAGTCACCTGATGTTTTATTTACAACATTTAAAACGATGCCTAACGTGGTGGATTTTCCGCTACCATTAGGTCCTAGAATTCCGTAAACATTCCCTTTATTGATGGTGAATGATAAATCTTTAACAGCCGTAAGGAAGCCAAATTTTTTAGTCAGATTATTAATTGTCAGTATGGTTTCCAAAATAGTCTTGTTTTTGGTTAATGGTTACTTGTAGGACGAGCAAGTTATTAATTTGTTACATGCTACAATAAAAAAAGCTGGTTAAAAAATGATAAACTCTTGTCTAACTGAGCGCAGTCCAAGTTTTAGTGTTCTGGAAATCAAAACATTTCGACTGCGCTCAATGTGACATTTAGAATTATAATCACTTTTTAACCAGCTTCTATTATATAAGCTGTTTTTTATTTATCTACTTATCAGGAAATTTAGTTCCAGTTTTCGTCAAAATCTAAATTGTCATAATCGTCCACATCTAAATCGTCTTCAAATTCATTATAGTCGTCAAAACTTTCAGCTTCAAAGTTTTTTTCTGGCGCTTCATCAGGAATTTGACCATGAACAAACATGAGGTTTGGGTAATCTGTACCTTCTGTTTCTTCTACAATTTCAGCAAGTTCAACATAAAATGTCCACATGCTTAAAAAATCATAAACATAAATAAGTTTGTTCAATCCTTCATGAACGGTTTCTTTTAAAACCGTTCTACTCATCAGTTTTACTGGATTTAAGCCGTCGCTCATATCAAATAATGAAATTTCTTCACCTTGATTCCATTCATCATCAGACAAATAGAACGATGCCATTTCTGTACCATCAAATCCAAAGGATTGTGTAATGGTATTATGCAGGTCTTCCATGGTATCCGTTTCACGAATTTCTATATCGCGAAAAACGTCTTGATCCGTGTCGTTATCTAGTACTATTCGAAATCTGTATATCATAATTTTATTTATGCCGCAAAGGTAGTTATTTTAAAATTATTTGCTAAATCGATGCAGCGTAAATGTCATAGCTGAAAGCAAGAAAAATGCACCAACTTGATGTGCCACACCTAACCACAATGGAACTGCATAAATAATGGTTAATACGCCTAATAAAAATTGAAAACCGACTAAAATCAGCAAAGCATTTATACTTTTTTGTTGCACGTTTGTAAGGGTCATTTCACGAGCTTTAAACCATAATATAAATATGGATGCTACAACCAAATAAGCCAACGTTCTGTGAATAAATTGAATTCCACTTGGGTTTTCAATGAGGTTTTTATAAAACGGTTCTAAAATATAAACCGTGTGATGCATGAATTTGTCTTCATTCATAAAAGGCCAATGGTTATGCAGTAAACCAGCTTTTAANCCTGCCACAAATCCACCATAAATAATTTGAACAATGAGGATGAGGTAGCTAACAATAATAAGGTTTCTAAACTTTTTGTCAATGACTTTTTTATTTGGATACATTAAATCTAAAGCTACCCAAAGTGTTGCAGCAAAGGTTAAGAATGCCGTTGTTAAATGGGCTGCTAATCTGTAATGACTTACATCTGGCATGTCTACCAAACCACTTTTTACCATATACCAACCTAAAAAACCTTGAAAACCACCTAGTCCTAATAAAACCAAACATTTTTTGATCGTACTTTTTGTAAGTTGCTTGCGAAATAGAAAATATAAAAAAGGAATAATAAAGACTAATCCTATTACTCTGCCAATTAACCTATGAAACCATTCCCAAAAATATATACCCTTAAAATCTTCTAACGTAAAGTGTGAATGCAACTTTTGAAATTCCGGATATTGCTGATACAATGCAAAAGCATCTTGCCATTCCGCATCATTTAATGGCGGGATAGTTCCTGTTATAAGTTTGTAGTCGGACATAGATAAACCGGAATCTGTTAATCGGGTAATACCACCAACGACGACCATAATAAAAATAAGAACGCAACCTGTAAGGAGCCAGTAGATTACTTTTTTATTGTCTTTTTTCATTTTTTTTAAGTTTTCAGAGTTACAGAGTTTGAGAGTTTCAGAGTTTTGAAAAGGTTAGTTTTTTATTTTACGAATAAAACTGGAAAGCATCCGTTCAATTTCTCTACTGTCATTCTATAATTTATTAAAATTATCTTGTTTCAAAAACTTTAAATTGTAAGCTATTTCAAGTTGTGTTTGTAATTCAAACAGCGAACTTAAAGCAATGTTCAAAAAACGCAAATAATCTTTCTTTCCTTCTCTACCGTAACCTTCTGCGATATTACTCGGAATAGAGGTTGCAGATCTTTTTATTTGAGACGTTAACGCATACAATTCATCAGGCGGAAAAACCATTACTTCACTATAAATTAAAGTCACCAATGCCATAGACTTTTGCCAGACTAATAATTTTCTGAAGGTGCTATTTTTTGAACTTTCCATTTGTGAATTATGTTTTTTAGTGTCAAATTATTTTACCGCTTTACCGCTTTACCGCTTTACCGCTTTACCGCTTTGCCACTTTTCAACTTTGCCTCTTTGCAACTTATACTCGCGTCAACCCCAAACGTTCCCCTTCTTTCAACATGAGTTGAAAAGCCGCTTCATGTTCATTAGGAATATCACCTTCTAAAATGGCTTCTTTAATTTTTTCTTTAATGGTGCCGATTTCTCGTGAAGGTTTAATACCAAACGTTTCCATAATTTCTTCACCCGAAACCGGTGGTTGAAAATTTCGTACCTGATCACGTTCTTCAACTTCTACAATTTTATCACGTACAAGCTTAAAGTTATTGTGGTATTTCTGGAATTTCTTCGGATTTTTCGTGGTAATATCGGCTTCGCAAAGCGTCATTAAATCGTCCACATAATCACCTGCATCAAAAACCAAACGTCTCACAGCAGAATCTGAAACCATATCATCCGCAAGTGCAATAGGTCTAGAACTCATAAACACCATTTTTTGCACAAATTTCATTTTATCATTCAAAGGCATTTTCAAGCGTTTGAATAAATGGTAAACCATTTTGGAGCCTTCAAATTCATGTGCATGAAAGGTCCAGCCATTTTTTTTATGAAAGCGTTTTGTGGGCGCTTTTCCAATATCATGTAATAAAGCAGCCCAACGGAGCCAAAGGTTATCCGTGTTTTCTGAAATATTATCAACGACTTCTAATGTGTGATAAAAATTATCTTTATGACGTTGCCCTTCAATTTCATCAATACCTTTTAAAGCAGTTAGTTCAGGTAGTATTTGTTTTAATAACCCCGTTTCTTCTAACAATAAAAAACCAATGGACGGTTTTGGCGATTCTAAAATTTTATTCAGTTCAACAACTATGCGTTCGTTTGTAATAATCTCTAATCGGTGATTGTTTTTTGTAATGGCATGTAACGAATCTGGTTCAATAGTAAAGTGTAACTGTGTTGCAAAACGGATGGCACGCATCATACGTAACGGATCGTCACTATATGTAATATCTGGATCTAGAGGNGTGCGGATTATTTTGTTTTCCAAATCTTGAACACCTTTAAAAGGATCTGACAAATCGCTAAAATTAGATTTGTTCAAACTCAACGCTAAAGCATTTATGGTAAAGTCACGACGATTTTGATCATCTTCCAGCGTGCCATTTTCTACAACAGGATTTCGGCTGTCTTCATGGTAACTTTCTTTACGAGCGCCTACAAATTCTATTTCTATATCTTCAAAACGCAACATGGCAGTTCCGTACGTTTTAAATACTTGAACTTTAGGTTTATTTGGAAGGTTTTTAGCCACTTGTCGGGCCAATTCAATGCCACTTCCAACGGCTACAATATCAATATCCTTTGGATTTCCACGTTTCAGAAGAAAATCGCGAACAAAACCACCAATCACATAACAGTCAACCTGTAATTCTTCAGCAGATTTTGAAATGGTTTCAAATATAGAATGCTCTAATGCGTTTTTATAATTCATAAGTTTCAAATTCCCTGTCTGATTGATTAACAGACACTCTTCGCATTCAAAATCCCAAATTGAATTTCAGGAATTTACTACTTGAATATTGAAGGTTTATGGCCTAACTACTTCAACTTTTCCGTCCTTATTTAATTTAATAATTGTGGAAGGCTGTGTGTTGATTTTTTCGTTTTGCAAATTTACAACATAGTCCACATCTTTTAAAATGTCTGCATGTATTTCTTTGAATGATTTTGGCGATGGATAATCACTCATATTTGCTGAAGTTGAAACAATGGGTTTTTGGAATAATTCAACTAATTCGTAAGCAAAACCTTTATGTACAATCCGGATGGCCAACGTATTATCTTGGGCTACTAAATTTGGTGCCACTAAACGTGGTTTATTATAAATTATAGTCGTTGGTTTTGATGCCGTTTCTAAAAACTTTAAAGCTGCTTCTGGTACATCTTCAATATAGGTTTTAAGCATTTCCAAACTAGATACTAAACAGATTAAGGCTTTACTTTCTACACGTTTTTTTAGCGCGTAAATTTCTGAAACGGCTTTGGTGTCTGTAGCATCACAGCCCAATCCCCAAATGGTATCTGTAGGGTAGAGGATGGTTTTACCTTGTTGCAGATTCTCTAAAGCTGTATACAATTCTGACATGCGGTTATGATTTGTTTTTAATTGTAAAAGTCCGTCATGGTTCTAATAAAAGCATCTCGGCCACTTTTTTCAATAATATAATTCCTGATGGTTTCTGGGGAAAAAACTAATTCTTTATTTTTTATTTTCAGCAGATTTTCGGCAATAGCTTCTGCATCTTTCAAATTGACCAAAACACCAGTTTCTTCTGTTATGGAGTCTTCTACACCGCCACTTTTTGTTGCTATAACGGGTTTGCCACATAGCATGGCTTCCCTAACGGCAACACCATAAGTTTCAGCTACACTTGTGGAAACAAAAACATGACACGATTGCAATTTGGTGTTTATTTCCGCTCGTGTGAGTTGCGGATGGAATGTGCATTTATCAAACACCTGATATTTTTTAGCCAAGGTTTTAAAATTGGAACTGTTGGCTTTGCTGCTATCACTAAAGGAGTCGTTACCAATAATAATGGCTTCAAAATCATCTTCACAAATAGCTTTAAAAGCTTCCAAACTCCTAAAAAACGTTTCAGTATCTTTTATTAAATGTGGATAGCTTATGGTTAAAATGGTGAATTTAGTATTTGTCTGTTTTGTATTTATTTCAAATTTATTTTCATCCATTAGATTCCAAATAATTGTTGGATTGCAATCCATGCTATTCATCAAAATACAACGTTGTTGGTGGTAACTAACAGCTCCAATTTTAGAGGCATTTTCAACGGCTTTACGAATGCCTTTTTGAACGTACTTCTTATAGTAATTGAGAAGAAATATTTGATGTTCAATAATTACAAAAGGAATGTTATTTATTTTCGATAAATAGTGTGCATAAATACCGCCATTAGCACTGCATTGTGCATGAATAAGTTCAGGCTGCCAAAGTGTTGTAATGGTTTTAAAAGCCTGCTGATACTTCTGTTTACTAGACTTAAGCTTCCGTTTTTCTGGCCATTTTTTATAATGATAAATAGGAAAGGAGAATGCTTCAGGCTCTTGTTTTAAGTATGTTTTATTTAAGCCGTTTTTTTTACTAAAAAGTTGCGTAAAACGAATGGATAGATATTTAAAAAGTCCCACCTCATGCGCGACACCAAAAAGGATTTTTATGTCGAATCCATTTGTATTCAAAAGATGTGCCTGCTCCCGAAAAAATGTCCCAACCAATTCATTATCAGAGTTTGGATACCAAGAAGGGATAATTAGGATTTTTTTAGGCATATTTTTTGAACTTTATAACCGTAAAATTATACATTTAGGAAGCAAATCTTTCAATTATAAAAAAAAATATTTTTATAGCTATTAGAACGCGAAGTTTGTTAATTTTGTTTTGATGATAAACGTTACACAATCCTTTCTGCCACCAATCCAAGAGTTTGAAGCCATTTTAAAACGTGCTTGGGATAAAAAATGGATGACTAATAGAGGTGAATTACTTCTAGAATTAGAATCTAAATTATCTACATATTTAGGTGTTTCCAACTTTTTTATAACCACTAATGGAACCTTGCCGTTACAAATTGCATTGAAAACATTAGGTATTACAAAGGAAGTGATCACCACGCCATTTAGCTATGTGGCAACAACATCGGCTATTATTTGGGAAAACTGCACGCCTATTTTTGTGGATATTGAACGCGATATGCTGACCATAGATCCAGTAAAAATAGAAGCAGCAATTACCGAAAACACCGAAGCTATTTTAGCAACACATGTGTTTGGAAATCCTTGTGATGTGGAAGCTATTCAGGCAATTGCTGAAAAACATAATTTGAAAGTTATTTATGATGCAGCACATTGTTTTGCTGTAACCTATAAAGGTAAATCCATTTTTGAGTATGGTGATATAATTTCCACCAGTTTTCATTCAACCAAATTATTTCATACAGGTGAAGGTGGTGCCATATTTGTTCCTAATGATGCGCTTTATAAAAAATGTTATTACCATCATAATTTTGGACATAATGGACCATTAGAATATCATGGTTTGGGAATAAATGCCAAAGCTTCAGAAATGCAAGCTGCTATGGGTTTAAGCGTACTTCCTTATATTGATACTATTATTGCCAAGCGCAAACTATTAACCGAAACCTATGAGTCTTTACTAAAAGACAATGCGAATGTGTCGCTTTTTGGCTTTAGAGAATTTGCAGAGAAAAATTACTCGTATATGCCTGTTATTTTTAAAGATGAAGCCTTTATGCAACTGGTTTTAGAAAAATTAGCAGCTCTAAAAATATATCCTCGACGCTATTTTTATCCGTCATTAAATAAGTTGCCTTATTTAGAAAAATCGGTGAGCATGCCGATTTCTGAAGATATTTGCAGTAAAATTCTTTGTTTACCCTTATATTTCGAATTAGAAAAACAGCAAGTTGCAGAAATCTGTAACGTTATTAATTCTCTGTAAATGATTGTACTTGGTGCAAAAGGTCACGCAAAAGATGTGTTAGTTGTTTTAAATGAAACGATAACAGTAGAATCTGCTTTATCCTTTTTTGATGATTATACAAAACCTGAAGAAGCACTTTTTTTAGGAAAATATCCTATTATACATTCTTTAAATAAAATCGATTTTAGTGCAAATCCACATTTTGTTTCGGCTATTGGAACACCGCATTTACGCAAACAAGTGGTAGAAAAATTTAAAAAAGCAGGAGGTATTTATCAAACGGTTATTTCAAAGCATGCCATTATTGGTGCTTTGGATGTTCAAATTGGTCAAGGATCCAATATTATGCCTTTTGTATTTATTAGTAATAGCGTTCAAATTGGTGAAGGTTGCTTGATTAATACATCGGCGCAAATTCATCATGATGTTAAAATTGGTAATTATTGTGATGTATCTCCAGGTGCCAAAATTTTAGGTCGTGTAACCATTGGGAACAATTGCAATATTGGTTCAGGTGCTATAATTTTGCCAAATATTATTTTAGGCGATAATGTAACCGTAGGAGCTGGAAGTGTGGTTGTAGAAAACTGCTTAACAGAAAATACCATTGTTGGAATTCCTGGAAAGCTAAAAAATAAATAAGCATGAAACCAGTATTAACTATATGTTGCACCACATTTAATCAGGAGAAATATATAGAACAAACGTTGGAAGGTTTCTATCTTCAGAAAACTAATTTTCCTATAGAAATTCAGATTCACGATGATGCATCAACCGATGGTACGCAAGCTATTTTAAAAAAGCACGCTGAAAAGGATCCACGAATTAAACTCATTCTTCAAACCGAAAATAAATATTCCCAACATATTATGCCTTGGTGGCATTACAGTTTTCCGCAAGCTGAAGGAAAATATATAGCTTTATGTGAAGGTGATGATTATTGGACAGATCCATTAAAAATTCAAAAGCAAGTCGATTTTTTAGAAGCAAATTCAGGTTATGTAATCTCTTGGACTAATTATCAAATATTTAATGGTAGTAGCTTTTCATCCAATGCATGGAATCATCAAACTGAAAACACAACCATTGATTATAAGAATATATTTTCACCATATTGTACGTTAACTTTAACAACTGTTTTTAAAAAAGAAGCTTTGGACTTAGAGCTTTTAAAATCCTTCAAATATTCAAAAGATAATTCACTTTATTTAGTATTACTACAAAAGGGGAAAGGTGTTTTTATGGATTTCGAAGCTGCTGTTTATCGCGTTCATCAAGGTGGTGTTTATTCTTTACAATCGGAATTCTTTAAAAATTATTCGTCTTATTTAAATGTAAAAGAAGTTACAGATGCCATTCCAGAATCGAAAACCGCTAACCTTAAGAAGGTAGTGAAATCGCTAGGAAATGCTACAGCTTTTGAAGTCTTGAAGTTGAAAAATGCTGGCCAAGATTTATCGGAAATCCAATTAAATTTCATGAAAAGCTATTTTCAGGAAGCCGATTTTAAAACGAAATTCAAATATTACAAACGCTTACTAAAATATCGACTTTCAAAATAAACATTTAAAGTAGAAAGTCAGTTTGTCCATAGGTTTAAGCGCATTAAAAAAACCGGAATCATGTTTCACAAACTTATAAAACGTTTTGTCATAACTACCAGCATTTCTAATCGTGCGTACGATTGTTCTCTTAATATGATTTTCAAATAACGCTATATTATAAATCTGTAAATTTTTATTGTGTTCCAATAAATCTTTAGCAGCTTTAATGGTTTTTATAACGTGCTCTGATGCTTGATCCCGTTGCAATGAAACGGCATAAACATAAAATAAAATATCGGGATTTGAGGCTTGAATTCTCAACTGCTCTAATTGTTTCGTTTTAATGAGAATTTCAGACTTCCGAAGGTTAGCTTCTTTCGTCTGACTAATATTAGCATCATGCCAACGGTATTTTAAAAGCGATTCTGGAATATTATGAAATTGGGTTCTAAAAATTAGTTGACTCCATAAGCCATAATCTTCAGCAGGAACATATTGATGTTCAAACCGTAAACCATTTAAAACAGATTTCCGGAACATAACCGTAGGGTTTCCAATACCACAACTGTGTAAAAATTGAACTTTTAGCGCGTCGTGTGAGACTTCGTGCTTGACAGTTTTCTCCTTTTTGTCGCCAAAAAATGTAAACCATGTGCCACAAACACCAACTTCAGAATGATTTTTCAAAAAGTCTAATTGTTTTTCAAATCGGGAAGGTAAGGCAATATCATCAGCATCAAGCAAGGCTATAAATTCTGTGGTGGCGCGTTCAATGCCTTCATTTCGTAGGTTTGCTGGACCTTCATTTTTGGTTTTTGTAATAACGGTAATACGCGAATCTTGCTTTATATAAGTGTCTAGAATTTCTGACGTTTTATCAGTAGAATTATCATTTAAAACCAATATTGTAAAATCGGTAAATGTTTGATTCAGTAAACTGTCAATAGATTCTTTTAAGAATTTTTCGCCATTATAAACAGGCATAATTACAGTTAATGCAGACATTTATGGAGATTTTAGTACATTTTAGTAACAAAAGTAGTTATTTCTATGGCTTAAACTATATTTGTAAAAAATAATCCGCAATTATCCATGAAAAAAATTCACGTTGGTTTTTTACTTTCTTATGATTACGATAAACTAAAAAAATCCATTCCGCCTGTTTATAAGGAAGCGGATGCTATTTTTATTGCTATGGATCATAAGAGCAGAACGTGGTCTGGGGAAACCTTTGAAGTAGATCCAGCTTTTTTTGAATGGTTGGAAGCTTTTGATGTGGATAAAAAGATTCAATTGTATAAAGATGATTTCTACGATGCGAATTTAATTGCCATTGAAAATGATAATCGCGAAAGGCACATGTTATCGCTTAAAATGGGTATTGGAAATTGGCTAGTACAAATTGATAGCGATGAGTATTTTGTAGATTTTGCAAACTATGTAAAAGACTTAAGACGCTTTGATAGTTATTTGGACAATCCTGAAAAAAAGAACATTCAAATTGCTGCCTATTTAATTAATTTATACAAGTATACCGATAATGGTGTGTTGTTTATTAAAGAGCCAACACGCGGAATTATTGCCACCAATTACCCGAATTATAAGGTTGCCAGAAATACCCGGAAGCGTATTGTTTACACACAAAATATTTTACTGCATGAAAGCATTGCTAGAGATGAAGCGGAACTGGTATTAAAATTGGATAATTGGGGACATAACATTGAAGTTCAGGATAAAGACGCTTTTTTAGAAAAATGGCGAACCACCAATAAATCCAACTATAAGGAACGTGAAAACTTCTTCTATATTGAACCCGAAAAATGGAAACATTTGGAGTTTTGTGAAGGGAATACGATTGAAGAAATTAGAAAAAATATTAATTTAGAAGGGATTATGCCGTCCAAATTTTTTATAGCGAAAAAGAATTTTGGTCAATATTTCAAACACTTATTTAAGTAGACTTTCGTAAACTTTTAAATACTGTTTAGCGGTTTCATCCCAAGAATACGAATTGGCATGCAGCTGCAGTTTCTCCTTGTATTCTGTTGGGTTTTCATTGTAGGTGGACATACCATGTTTGAGTATATCAGCCATATATTTAGGTTCAAAATGTTCCCAGTAAAATGCGTGTTTACCACCAACTTCTGGAAGCGAACTTTTATCAGATAAAAACACAGGTTTACCATATTGCATAGCTTCAATTGGGGGTATGCCAAAGCCTTCGCGTAAAGATGGAAAGCAAAACGCATAGCAGTTTTTTAAATAATAGGCTTTGTCTTCTTCACTAATTTTTCCTGTTAGAAATACGCGATTTTCAAGTTTTAAATCATCAACTAATTTCATGATTTCTTTGGCGTAATCGGTGGTGTTTTTACCTGAAATTATCAAACTCAATTCGGGAAGATGGGCAAGCATATCTACTAATGTGTGAAAGTTCTTTTTTTCTAAAAGTTCACCAATTGTAAATAGAAAATGGCCTTTTGGAAGCAATTCGGGTTTATGGTTTTTAGCTAAATCAAAAGGTTTTGAGCTGCCATTGTAAATAACATATTCAGGAACATTTGGTACTTTAAAATACCTATGGGTCATGCTTTTAGCATATTCTGAAATGTATGTAATAGCATGACTTCGCTTTAGTTTAGCATTGAAAAGTGCAACGCGTTTGTTTAAATCCTTTCCTGATAATTCTTCCATGAAATTGACATCATGAACCGTTAATACATACGGTATGTTTTTATAAGGTTCAACTTTGGTATTTTGATTTAAGGAATGCCATAAATCGTATGGTTTTTTTATTCGGAACAATTTTTTTCGCTGTAAGGAATTGTATTTTTTATACGAAAACGTGCTACCAAATTCAGCTTCCAGCTTTTCAGGATGTTTACTAATTAACGTGATGTGGAAATCCAAGGCTTTTAAAATAGCCTCATTATCATAAAAACCTTTAATAAGCTGATAGTTAAACTGACCAAACCCAAAGAAGAGATTATCAATATTATGAGATTCCAAACAAATTGTAGGCATACGAAAAGCTTTTGTGCAAATTATTAAAAATGAAATCGAACTGCTAATTTAATTCCGAATAAAAATAAAATAAATATTGTAATATTGTAGCATGAATTATACAGTGCATAAGGCGTTTCAGAAGGATAAGCAACAGCTTACATCTTACATTGAAAATTATGAAACGGCTGGTGAAAATTTTGGTAATCAGGATCGGAATTCGCTTAAATTATACGACTTAAACGGTTTAACTATTAATGTAAAATCTTTTAAAATCCCGAATTTGGTGAATCAGATTGCCTACCGGTTTTTTAGAAAAAGTAAAGCACAACGCTCTTTTGAATATGCTAATCGGCTCCTGCATTTAGGCATTGGAACACCGCAACCTATTGCTTTTTACGAGTATAAAACACCATTTTTATTTAAGAAAAGTTATTATATCAGTGAGCATTTACCCTATGATTTAACCTATCGTGAATTGACTTTCGATTTTAATATGCCGAATCACGAAGCTATTTTACGCGGCTTTACACGTTTCACATTTGGATTGCATAAAGCAGGTGTGAATTTTTTAGATCATTCGCCTGGAAATACGTTGATTCAATTAAACGATGGAGCGTATAAATTTTATTTAGTGGATTTAAACCGGATGGAATTTGGCGATATGGATTTTGAAACTCGTATAAAAAACTTTGCACGCTTAACGACTCACAAATCTATGGTGGAAGTCATGAGTGATGAATATGCAAAATTAGGAGGATATGATTATAGTCGCGTGTTTAATTTAATGTGGGAAGAAACCGAAGCATTTCAAAATCGGTTTCATAGAAAAAGACGTATTAAAAATAAGGTGTTCTTCTGGCGAAATAAATAATACTATTTCAAGTTTCTTCGTAAAAGCCACAATTTCACATAGCGCATATAAACTACATAACCTTGAATAAAACCAATGGTTAAACCTACAACACCATCGCGAAATCCGCTTTGAACAATATAATGTTTGAAAAATCCCCAAAAGGGTTTAATCACGAAATGATACGGATTTAGTTTTCCGGTTTTTTTATCGTAATCTTCGGCTTGCTTGGTTGCATATCGATTCATTTTTTCGATATAAGCATCCATAGTTGTGTATGTGTTGTGTGATAGTTTGGATTTTAAATGGCCAACAGATCCTTGAGTAACTATTTCTTCATGCACCAATTTATCTTCATATAAACAAAAATCACGTTTAAACAAACGGATAACTTTGTCATTTCGCCAACCGCTATAATTGACGCGTTTACCCATAAAATGGTTGATGCGGCCAATCCAAAAAGCAACATCTTGTTGTTCGGTACTTAAAACTTTAAGTATCTCTGTTTGTAATTCAGGTGTTATACGTTCGTCAGCATCAACAATTAAAACCCAATCATGTTTTGCTTGTGGAATTATCCAGTTTTTCTGTTCCGCATGATAGGAAAATTTTCGCTGAATAGCGGTAACATCCAATTCTAAAGCTTTTTCAAACGTGCCATCAGTACTTAAGCTATCAACCACAATAATTTCATCTGCAAAACGTACAGAATTTATAACGGATTCTATATTGAGAATCTCATCTTTGGTTATAATAATAGCTGTTAGTTTTTCCATATTACGAACGGAACATTTTTAGAAACCGATTTAACTTTCCATCAAATAAATCTGGTGTAAATTTATGATATAATTCCATGGCATGTGGTTTCATATCTTTTTCAGTTTTCCCTTTGTATAATTCTGGTTTGTAATCCTTTAAATGTACGGATTCATTTACGGTTTTTTCCTCAAAAATATTCCAAGTATCCTTATCAATCCAGGTTGAAAAAATGGTAAATGTCTTTATATTTAATGCTTTTGCCATATTTACAGCACCACCTTCATTGCCAATTAAAGCATGACAGTGTGCTGTGAGTGCTAAAAATTCTCGCAGACTTTTCCCAAATAAATTTAGATAAATATGGTTTTGTGTTTCCGGTTTACAGAGGTTAAAAATGGCTTGAGCATCGGCTTCCTGTTTTGGAATATAATTAAATAAAATCTGACCATCCGTTGTAGCTACAATTTGGTCAATTACTTGTGCCATGTATTCAAACGGATAGGTTTTATTGGAGCCACTTCCCAGCACACTAATCATAATAAGTGGTTTACCAAAGCTTATCCCGTTTGAAATTAAAAACTGTTTACTTGTTTCAAGCTCTTCAGAAGTTAAATAAATTTTAGGCTTAGCAGATGTGATAAAAACATCCAAAGGTTCCAACAACTGCAAACGATTCACTATAGCCAAACCACAAACTTCATGCGTTTGATTTGTGCGTTTTATATTATGATCATATATGAATGTTGAATAATGCTTGTAATATGAAATTTTAGTTTTAGCACCAGATAAAGCTGAAATTAGGTTGCTAGATATTTTTGAATACACATCAACTACCACATTGTATTGTTCCTTTTTAACAGATTTAGCCAATGACCAAAGTGCCCTTTTGCTTTTTTCGACTTCAGGTGTAAAGAAAATGAAATTATCAATAAAAGGATTGTTTTCAACAACAGGAAATGTGTGGGAATTGATTAAATAATCTAATTGCGCCTTTGGATAACGTTCACGTAAAGCTTCAAATAAGACGCTAGATGTGAGTACATCACCAATCATTTTTTGTTGTATAATTAATACTTTCAAATGAATTTCTTTTACTAAAGTTAAAATGCGTTATTAAATTATTGGGTTAGTCAGTTGTTATGGCATTCCTACATAATAACCCAAAAACGCCTTATCATTAAAGACAAAAAGTAATAAACGTCAAGTTATTATATTTAAATTTTTAGCTGAATACTGAACACTGAACACTGAACATTGCTGCTGCAAACTACATTAAACCGCTACATCATATTCACGCAAAGCATCATTTAATGATGTTTTTTTATTCGTGCTTTCTTTACGTTTTCCAATGATTAAAGCACAAGGTACTTGAAATTCACCAGCTTTAAATTTTTTGGTATAACTACCAGGAATTACAACAGAACGTGCAGGAACAACGCCTTTCATTTCAACAGGTTCATCACCCGTTACATCAATAATTTTAGTACTCATGGTTAAAACAACATTCGCGCCTAAAACGGCTTCTTTCTCTACTTTAACACCTTCAACAACTATACAGCGTGAACCAATAAAAGCGCCATCTTCTATAATAACTGGGGAAGCTTGAAGCGGTTCTAAAACACCACCAATACCAACACCTCCAGAAAGATGCACATTTTTACCTATTTGCGCACAACTACCTACTGTTGCCCATGTGTCCACCATGGTTCCTTCATCTACATAAGCGCCAATGTTTACATAACTAGGCATTAAAATAACGCCTTTAGAAATATAAGCGCCATGTCTTGCAACCGCATGCGGAACAACACGAATACCTTTATCTTTATAACCTGTTTTTAATGGGATTTTATCATGATATTCAAAAATACCGACTTCAAATGTTTCCATTTTCTGAATAGGGAAATAAAGCACCACGGCTTTTTTAACCCATTCATTTACTTTCCAACCTTTATCCGTTGGTTCGGCAACACGCAAGGTGCCTTCATCCAATAAGTCAATAACGCTTCGAATGCTATCTATGGTAATTGTATCGGTTAGTAATTCGCGATTATCCCACGCATTTTCTATAATTTGTTGTAGTTGCTTCATAATAATTTTACTAAAAAATTGAGCGTCTAAATGTATAATTCTTGCTCTTTTCACAAAGATAAAGTTATAATTGAATTCTTTATTACTGATTGCTTTTAAAAAATAGGTTTTCTGATTAAGTTTTAGTTTTAAATGGTAACTTTGCCACTATATGGGACGTATACTTGCAATAGATTTCGGAAAAGTTAGAACGGGAATAGCTGTTACAGATGAGATGCAAATAATAGCATCTGGCTTAACAACCGTAGATACCAAGAAGCTGATTAGCTTTTTAATGGACTATGTTAAAACGGAATCGGTTGAGTTATTTGTGGTTGGCGAACCCAAACAAATGAATAATCAAGCATCTGAAAGTGAAGCCCTTATTTTACCATTTTTAGAAAAGCTGCAAAAATCAATTCCTCAAATCCCTATTACACGGGTTGATGAGCGATTTACATCTAAAATGGCTTTTCAGACAATGATAGACAGTGGTTTATCTAAAAAGAAACGCCAAAACAAAGCATTGGTTGATGAAATTAGTGCTACGTTAATTCTTCAAAGTTATTTGAGTTCTAAATAGCTTTCTTTTCTGTAATTATATTGTAATTCCGTTTTTCTGGTATATTTGATAATAGGCTAGTTGGAATGTCGTTTTTATTAGTCGTTTGGCTAATATTTTTGATAGTCAACTTGCGTAAGAATTATCTTTGCCGGAAACCTAATCAATTTTATTATGAAAAAAAATTACATGTTAATGATGCTATTCGCATCACTTTTCTTTTTTAACCAAGTACAAGGTCAGGTTTGCCCTGATAACGGATTTTCAAATTCAACCTCTTTATTTTTCTTTTACGATGCCGGAGCTCCACCATGTTTAGATAGACCAACGACTATCACTGTAGCTGGAAGTGTTTTTAACTTAATTACTTGTGATAGCTCGTCAGCAGTTTATGATATTGAGCCAGGAGATACGCCAATTATGGACACCACATCATTTACGGCAGACTTTGGAGCCGCAACTTGCGAGTACACCAATGGAAACTTGACAAATGAAACCTTATCTATAGAATCTATTGACAACGCTTTAAATAATTTTGTTGTTTTTCCAAATCCTGTCGTTCAAGGAAATTCAGTTCATGTTGTTTTTGGTAGCAATCTGAATGCTCAAATCAATTTGTTTTCAGTAACAGGAAAGCGCGTTCTAACCAATACCGTTTCTAATTTAGCGAGAAAACAATTAGAAATTTCTAATTTACCGAATGGCGTTTACTTATTACAAGTTAAAAGTGGATCTTCTACCGTTTCAAAAAAGGTTGTAATTATGAAGTAGATATTCAAATTTTACAATGATATTTAAAAAGGCCTCTTGCAATTTGTAGGAGGCTTTTTTTATTACCCGTTCTTTAAAACTTTGTAGATGACTGAATCAAATATACGCATTAAGCTTGTTGATAAACGAAATGATATTGAGATGGCTTTTTAAACAATCATAACTATGCTAATAGATCTATTAGGTTGTATTATTTCGTTTTAAGTTCTAGTTAATAAAGTATAGGAACTGTTACTCAATCGTTTCGTTTGAAAATCCAATTTACCGTTTATCGAACAGTGATGTTTTTGGTCTGTTTTTATAAGAATTTGAATATAATTATAACCTGCTACATCCCAATTTTGTTAGGGTTGTCGATACTTTTTTTTATTGAGATATCGATTAAATGTCATTTGTTAAGGTCTATCAACAGTGCGTTTATCGGTGAAATACACGATTTTGTCTTGTTAACGATTATATCTCGTGTTTCAACAAATTAATTATATTCTTACCGTTTATCGATGTTATATTTGCCCTGTTCAATTAAAGCAACATAACAATGAAACAGTTTTTATTAATCGGAATTTTTACAGTATTAAGTTTAACAAGTATGCAAGCTCAGTCTTCAAATAAAACAGAAGATATTAAGAAAACAGAGTCGACTACCCAAGTTACTACAGATGTAAAAACGGATTCTATTGAGTTAGCTGCTAAAAAGAAGGATATCTTAACGAATAAGATTGAATTAAAATTAAACGGAAAAATAAATTTATTTGTTTTAAAAGAAACGCGACTTATTTGCTAAAAACATTGAATTTTTTAAACATACACTACTAAACTCCTTTTTTAAAGGAGTTTTTTTATAGGTATAATTAAGAAGAATTGTATTTTTGCAGAGAATTATTAGATAAGAAAATCCATGATATTACCCGTTATAGCCTATGGCGATCCTGTATTAAAAAAAGTAGGAAAAGAAATAGCAAAAGATTATCCCAAACTAGACCAGTTATTAGATAACATGTATGAAACCATGTACAATGCGTTTGGTGTTGGTCTTGCTGCGCCACAAATAGGTTTAGATATTCGTTTGTTTTTAGTGGACACATCTCCTTTTGCGGAAGATGACGTGTTTACTGAAGAAGAACAAGCCTTCTTAAAAGATTTTAAGCAGACCTTTATTAATGCTAAAATACTGGAAGAAACTGGAGATGAATGGGCTTTTAATGAAGGTTGTTTAAGTATTCCAGATGTTCGGGAAGACGTGTTTAGAAAACCAACAATAACTATTGAGTTTTACGATGAAAATTTTGAAAAGCATACCAAAACCTATGATGGGTTAGTAGCACGTGTTATTCAGCATGAATACGACCATATTGAAGGTGTTTTGTTTACAGATAAGCTATCATCATTAAAAAAACGATTAATAAAAAGTAAACTTTCAAACATTTCTAAAGGAAAAATTACTGTGGATTATCGCATGCGTTTCCCAAGTCAAAAAAAGAAACGATAATATTTGTTTAACATCAGTAAACGTTTGATATTTGCCCTTTTTAAAATGAAAATATGAGTCTAGAAAAAATATTATCAATAGCAGGAAAACCAGGATTGTATAAAATGATTGCCCAAACGCGAGGTGGCTTTGTTGCCGAGTCGTTGTTAGATGGTAAAAAAATGTCTGTTGGCATTCATCATAATGTAAGCATCTTGAGTGAAATTGCTATTTATACACTTACCGAAGAAAAACCGTTACGTGAGGTTTTTAAATTGATTAAAGAAAAAGAATCAGGTAACGAAACATCTGTTAGTCATAAAGAAAGTAAAGACAAATTAGAAGAATATTTCTTTGAAGTTTTACCAGATTATGATGAAGATCGTGTGTACGCTAGTGATATTAAAAAAATTATTCAGTGGTATAACTTACTTCAAAAAAATGACTTGTTAGATTTGGAGGCTGAAGCTGAAACCGAAGCTGTAACAGCTGACGAAGAAGAATAAGACCATTCATTATTTTGAATATAAAAAATCCAGTAATGCTAATGCGTTACTGGATTTTTTAGTTTGTTATAACTATAAAGACACTAAATTTAATTGTAATTTTATCAAAAACCAATTATGAATACCAGAGAAGATCAACTAAAAGCTTTCGATAGATTATTAACCATTATGGACGAGTTGCGTGCGCAATGTCCTTGGGATAAAAAGCAAACTATGGAAACTTTAAGGCACTTAACCATAGAAGAAACCTATGAATTAGGCGATGCTATTTTGGATAAAGATTTAGAGGAAGTCAAAAAGGAATTGGGTGATGTACTCTTGCATATTGTTTTTTATTCAAAAATTGGAAGCGAAACTAACGATTTTGATATAGCTGATGTTTGTAATGGCATTTGCGAGAAACTTATTCATAGACATCCACATATTTATGGTGATGTTAAAGTTGAAAATGAAGCGGATGTAAAACGAAACTGGGAAAATTTAAAACTTAAAGAAGGCAAAACGAGTGTCTTGGAAGGTGTGCCAAAAAGTTTGCCAGCATTGGTTAAGGCAAGCAGGATCCAGGAAAAAGTTGCAGGTGTTGGATTTGATTGGGAAGAACCAAATCAAGTTTGGGAAAAAGTGGAGGAGGAGCTTCAGGAATTTAAGGATGAAATTAACGCTGGCAACCAAGAAGCTATGGAAAGTGAGTTTGGCGATGTCATTTTTTCATTGGTAAACTACGCACGATTTTTAAAAATCAACCCTGAAAACGCTTTAGAGCGCACCAATAAAAAGTTTACTAAACGCTTTCAATACTTGGAAGCAAAAGCGAAATCTTTAAACAAAAACCTCAAAGACATGACATTGGATGAAATGGACGTCTTTTGGGAAGAAGCTAAAAGGAGGTAATTGAAAACCTTTTTTTTTAGGTTTTCAAATATCTTAATTTTGGGAAGAAGCTAAAAGGAGGTAATTGAAAACCGATTTTTTTAGGTTTTCAAATATCTTAATTTTGGGAAGAAGCTAAAAGGAGGTAATTGAAAATCGTTTTTTTTAGGTTTTCAAATATCTTAATTTTGGGAAGAAGCTAAAAAGCGGTAATTGAAAACCGTTTTTCAGGTTTGCAAATATTTTATTTCAGCTCCAGAGGAGCGACATATTAATAGAAGAATAATATGCAGATGAAACAAGCTCCAGAGGAGCGAAATATAATACGCATCGGATGTACATTATGTTTATGTCTCATCAGTTCGAGCGGAATCGAAAACTCTAAATGATCCCTACTATTTTAAACGAAAAGCGATTTTTAAAAAAACTTTCAATCCAAAACATCCAAATCAATTTTCTGTGCGTATATATTATAATTGTACGTTGAAAAAGTAGATTAATAGCATAATCAAAAATATCTTTCCTTAAAACGTACATGTAGGTAGAATTAGTTGTTTAGGTTGGGACAAAACAACTATTAGTTAGTTTAGTTAGAAAAAATCCTGCTTGACGTTCTTATACGACAAGCAGGATTTTGTATTTAAGACTTTTATGTATGGAGCCGCTTTTCTAATATAATTCTTTAATTTTGCTCAACTTCGTTTTCCACAATTTCAAGTCTTGTTTGTGTTTTTCAATGTTTTTATGAACGTCTTGAACTAATGGATTTTCATCATTAACATTCTGAAAAAATTGCAAATTGTTTTCCAACTGATTTATTTCTGCTTTAACTTCAGTAATACGCTTTCTAATAAAAATGCGCTCATTATCTAAATGTCTAGAATCTTGTGCATTATTAAGCGATTCTAACTTGGTTTCAAACTTGATTAGTTCGGCTTCATTTTTATTTAGATTCAATTTTTTAAATACACCATCCAATGCTTTATTTAGTTTTCCTTCAATATAACGCTTGTTTGAGGGGACATTACCAATCGACTTCCAGTTCTCAATAAAGGATTTTACAGTTGTCAAATCTGTTTCTTTTTCACCAGATAATTCCAAGGTTTTCAATTCCTCAAGCAATTGTACTTTTTTTGTAAATGCTTCATTACCTTCAGCGTTTAGGGCATCTTTTGCTTTGTGTAAACGGTCAAAATAATAATTACAAGCTGTTTTAAATTGCTTCCAGATTTTATCACTATTCTTCCGTGGTACATGACCAATTTTCTTCCAATCGCTTTGAATTTTCTTCATCAAAGCTGTAGTGGCTTCAAAATCGTCACTATTTTTATTGTCTTCAGCTTTTTGAATTAAATCCATTTTCATCTGAAGATTATCAAACTGCGACTTCTTTAAATTTTTATAAAAGGCATTTTTCTTGCGATTAAAGTTTCTTACGGCATCTTTAAATTTTGCCCAAGTTTCTTCATTTACTTTAATAGGCACTTTTCCAGCACTGAAAAACAAATTGCGAAATTGTTCCACAACTTTAATGCTATTTTGCCAACCATTATGTGAATCAGCTCCTTTTTCACTGATTTTATTGATCTGAACAATTATTTCATTTTTAACGTCTAAATTCTTCTCATAAACCTGATCTAATTCAGCAAAATGAACTTGGCGTCTGTCGTGAATGGTTTTGGTGGCAGCTTTGAAACGGTCCCAAACAGCTTCACGATGTTCTTTATCTACTGGACCCAATTCTTCCTTCCACATTTTATGCAGCACCTGTAATTCTCTGAATGCACGATTTAAATCTTCGTCTTGTGCTAACTCTTCTGCACGATCAATAATTTTTAATTTCTGATCTAAATTATGTTTGAAATCTAAATCGCGTAAATCCCGATTTAAATGTAGAAAATCGTAAAATACTTCAACATGATGATGGTAACTATTCCAAGCATTATTGTATTTGTCGCGCGGAATTGGACCAGCCGTTTTCCAACGATCTTGGAGGTCCTTAAAGTGTTTGTAGGTGGTATTTATATTTTCTTCATCATTAAACAACCCTTTAATTTCTTCAATAATCTGAAGCCTATTTGCTAGATTATCTTTTAGGTTATTTTCAATTTTTTTATGATGCGTATGTAATTTACCCTTATAATCTTTATAAATATCCTTGAAATTCTTTTGAAGTGGACTGGAAAAAAAGAAATCGATTTCATTTCCGCCTTCGTTCAAAAATTCTTCTTTTTTCTCGTCAAGTAAGGTGTTAAATTGCGATTTAAATTCTGTACGAATTTCCTCTACTTGCTTTTTAATGGCTTGCACTTTTTGGTTTGTAACCAAATGTTCCAACTCGGTCACCAAAGCTTCCATAGACATTTTATCATAGTCTTTTTCTTCTATATGATGTCTGTCTGCATTGCCTTCATCTTCCGCATCTTCAGCGTTAGATTCTTCAATTTCATTAATTACTTCATCATGATCTTCGGTAACAGCTTCTTCTGTTTTTTCAGTTTCAACGGGTGTTTCAGCTTCCACAGGTGTTTCTATTTCTGTTTTTTCTAATGATTCTGAAGGTGAAGACTCGCTAGAAACTTCCTGATTTTCTTGAATGTTTTCAGTAGTTTCTGGTTGTAATTCCTCTGGTTTTCCATCTGCTTTTGGCAGGTTATCGTGCTCTGACATTTTGTAAATGTGTTAGTTTTTTGAAATAACTCTAGCGTTAAAGATAACAACAACTGCAATAACTACAAAAGGTTAACTCGTATTAATATTACAAATAGTGCAATTAGTATGTGTTCCAAATACGCCATGCTTTTTCAGCTTGGAATTTTAGCATTTGTAAACCGTTAATGGTTGTCGTATTTTTAAGGGTACCATGTTTTAAAAACTGGGTTTCTTCAGGATTGTAAATTAAATCATAAAGAATATGGTCTTTGGTGAGAAATTCATAAGGTAGGTTAGGTGCATCAGTAATATTTGGGAATGTTCCCAAAGGTGTGCAATTTATAATAATTAAATGCTCGGAAATGGTTGATTCCTTTAAATCATTGTAAGTTAAATACTCGGAGTTTTCAGGTACTCTAGACACAAATTTGTAGGATATTCCTAATTCATCTAGTGTAAAAGCAATGGCTTTACTGGCACCTCCAGTTCCTAAAATCAAGGCATGCTTATGAATAGGTTTTAAATGTGGTTTTAATGATTTTTTAAAACCATAGCAATCCGTATTATAACCTACTAATTCACCCTTTTTATTACGTTTTATGGTGTTTACAGCACCAATTTTATGTGCTTTTTTGTGGAGTTTATCTAAATAGGGAATGATGGTTTCTTTATACGGAATCGTCACATTTAAACCGACTATTTCTGTGTTTCCAAAAACGGTTGGAACATCTTCAATATTTGGAATATCAAAATTTTCATAAGAAGCATCTGTAATAGCTTCCGAAGAAAATTTATTGGTAAAGTAATTTTGAGAAAATGAATACGAAATATTTTTACCGATTAATCCGAATTTACGCATGGTGTTTCTGTGTTTTTTGTCCGTAAAATTCCAAGGCTAAAACAATGGCAATTCCAAGAATTATATAGGCTAAAGCTAAATAGGTTTCCGTGTTCAATTCAGGGAAATAGCGTTCGTAATTTTCAATAATTTTCTTTCCCGAAGAATCTAATAAAGCGGTTCCATCTGTTTGTAATTTGAAAAGCGTTTTTTTCCAAGGCCAAACCACGCCTAATGATCCTACTATGAATCCAATAATAGTTGCCAATGTAATACTTTTATAATGTTTCAGGATGTAACTTAAAACATGCGAAAAAGTAACGAGACCCACTACAGAACCTAGCGTAAAGACCGTTAATATTTTGAGCATACGAATACGAACTGCATTTTCTATAAAACTGAAATCACCTTGAATAACTTCTGCAAAGGTGTCAAATAAAGCATTTACAGAATCCACTAATAATAACACGTAGTTACCCAATAAAATAAGAATGAACGAGCCCGAAAATCCTGGAAGTGTCATGCCTGATACACTAATAATACCACAGAAAAACACGAACCATAAATTATCATTTTCCATTGCTGGATCTAAAAAGCTGATGCTGACACCTAAAATAATTCCGATAGAAAGTGCTAAATAGGTTTTGAAATTCCAGTCTTTAAAATCCTTACTGATGTAATAAATAGAACCGATAATCATTCCGAAAAACACACTCCATATATAGAGTTCATAATGTTTTATGAGGTAATCCAGTACTTTAGAAATACTAAAATAACTGATAATCATTCCTAAAAAAAGTAAGCTTAAAAACCGACCATTTATATATTGATAGAAACTTTTAAACCGACCGTTGATTAATAGTTTAAAAGCCTTCCGGTTTATCTTTTGAAGCGAATAAATAAACTCTTCATAAAAACCAGCTACAAAAGCAACTACACCTCCAGAAACACCAGGAACCTTATTGGCGGCTCCCNTTCCTAATCCTTTTAAGATTAAGAAAATTTTATCGGTGAAGGTTCGTGTGCTTTGCATTACTTGACTTTTTTACCGATGCGTTCTAGAATAAAAATAGTTAAGAATCCGGTAATCATAAGTATAACGGCTGGCACTAAATGAGGATCCAACCCATTGTTTTGAACCGAATACATATTGGGTAAAATACTGGTTTCTGAAATCACTTTAAACGAATCAAAGTCGGCTAATTGTTGCTGATAAATGGTTAAATTCCCTAATGTTGTAATATCAGACAATGGTGTAACCAGTCCAGATGTTTTTTCCATAACCAAATCGGTTAATTTCCAAGGCCAAACCTTATTCAAAGAACCAAAAATGAAACCTGTTAATAGGGCTAAAGTGATGTTATGATAATTTTTAAACAACCATTTTAGTACGTGACTAAAACTTAATAACCCAACTAAAGCACCACCAGCAAAAAGGGCAATACGTTTTAAATCGAAATCATGAAAGGCATCACTCAATGTTTTATAAGCGCCTAATATTAGAAGTATAAACGAACCTGAAATACCTGGTAAAATCATAGCACAAATAGCAATAGCGCCTGCAATAAATAAAAAGTAAGGCGATTCATTATTTGCCGAAGACGGCAATGTTGTAATGTAAAACGCTAGAACGGTTCCAATAATTAGTGCTAAAACAGTTGGTAAATGCCACTTATTTATTTGTTTTCCCACAAAATAAATACTGGCAATAATGAGTCCAAAGAAAAACGACCAAATTAAAACCGGATGATATTCTATCAGGTATTTTGCCAAACGCATGAATGATACAAAGCTGACAATAATTCCGAGTAGTAATGCGACTAAAAAATTACCATTAAATGCTTTCCAAAAAGCAGAAAAGCCCGACGTTTTAAGTGTTTTAAACAGACTTAAATTAACATTGCTAATGGTTGTAATTAATTCTTCATAAATACCAGAAATAAAAGCAATGGTTCCACCGGAAACACCTGGAACAGCATCAGCTGCTCCCATGGCTATTCCTTTAAGCGTAATTAATAAATAGTCGGATAAACGTCTTTGCATGATTTAATTTTAAGTACAAGAAATCAAAGGTAAATAAATAAAATCAGACGTGTAACTTATAGTTTTGCTTTTAGTAGCGATTTTACGGGTTGCGATTTGTAAATGCTTGGAAAAAGTTCTTCAATAATAAAGGCGAATTCAGCATTAAAACGCAAACCATTTTTTAAATGATATGAACCTTTTTCAGTTTCTAAAAGCATGTAATATAATCCAGCTAAACGGAATTCAATCTCTGCATTTTCTGGATAGAATTCAGAGGCTTGAATAAAATTATATACAGCCGCATCCGTTTCACCTAATTTGTGTAAAATGTCACCTCGTGTTAGCCACGTGTTTAGTTCATGATTACCTAATTCCAAGGCTTTTTTATAGCCGCGTTCTGCTTCTTCTAAAAGATGTAAACGTTCATTAATTTGCGCGTATAACTTCCAATAGTGTACATTTTCGCTATCAATATTGATGGCTTTATTAATGTAGTAAAGCGATTTTTGAAAATTTTTCTGACGGTTATAAAATTTAGTAATCGCAATCCAACCTTTATCTAAAAGCGGATCTTCTTCAACTGTTTTATAGAAATATTGAACAGCTAAATCGTTATTCCCTAATTTTTGATGACATAAACCAATGCGCAACAAGGCAAAGGAAGTCGGGTCATCTAAAGTTAGTGTGATGCTGTAATTTTCAATAGCTTCAGGAAAGCGTTTTAATTTTTCGAGAACTTTTCCTTTCTCTAGGTAAGCGCCAATAAAACGATCGTCTGAAATAATAGCGAAATCGAAAGCTGTTAACGCTTTTTCGTATTCTTTCAAATCGAAATATTGTTTACCAAGTTGATGCCAAGCGACTTCACTATATGGATTCTTTTCTAAAAACATATTCAGATACGTGATGGCTTCTTCGTGTTGCTCTAAAAAGTCAAAACAATATATCATGTTATGCATAGCTGAATAATCCTCTAAATCAGATTCCAAACATTTCATGAAATTGGTTTTAGCTTCTTCAAACTGATCTAAAAACAAATGTTCCATGCCAATCAACGAATAAATATCAATTGGATCCTCGGTGAGTTTTAAGGCTTTTTCTAGAACTTCAATTGCCTTTTTATGATCGTCACGTTTGGATAGAATATTAGCTTTTTGGATATAGATTTCCTCATTTAATGGTTCTAATAAATAGAGCTCATTAATTAGTGCATCGGCTTTTTCTAAATCGTTTTCAAAGACGAATATTTCGACTTTAAACAATTTTAAATTCGTAGATGTTGGATGTTGCTGTAAACCCAGCTTTATAGCTTTTTTGGCCAAAGCAATTTTACCATGATTCAGATAATGATGAATGATATTCTCAAATTCTTCGGAATCGAAAAACAAAACATGGTTCGTTTTTAACATCGATTCGAATCGGGTAAGGGATATTTTATTGTTGTCGTTTGGACGTAACTCCATAAGCTGATTTATATAGTTTTTCCTTGAATAAATGTAAGGCTCTAATTGCCGTTGCAGCCCAAAAGGTTTAAATGTTTTTAACAAAGTAATCAACAATTAAGCCACAATTCAGGCTTAAATACTGTGAAACAGGTTTTTATCCTGCTTGATTTCTTTGAATATCATCCAGAATAGTCGTAATAATTTGACAACCTTTCATGATTTCTTCGTTACTGATGGTTAAAGGCGGTGTGATTCGAATAGCTTTTGTTTCGAATAATAACCAGAATAGTATAAGTCCGGCTTCCTGCGCTCTTAAAACGACTTGGTTTGTAATGTCTGCAGAAGGTGTTAATGCGGCTAGCATTAAGCCTCTCCCGCGAATTTCGGTTATCAGTGGATGTTTGAGATGTTTTTTAATCAGTGCTTCTTTTTCTAAAGTTGCTTCCATTAAATTGGATGACACGACTTCAAGTACGGTAGCGTGTGCTGCTGCAGCAATTACGGGATGTCCACCAAATGTGGTAATGTGTCCTAATTTCGGATTGTCTTGCAGTAGTTGCATCAATTTTTGAGACGCTGTAAAAGCACCAATTGGCATACCACCTCCTAAACCTTTTCCGGTAACTAAAATATCCGGAATACAGTTATAATGTTCAAAGGCAAATAATTTTCCTGTTCTCCCAATTCCTGGTTGAATTTCATCTAAAATCAATAAAGCGCCAACATCTTGACAGCGTTTTTTTACTTTTGCGAGATAGCCGTTTTCTGGTTCAATAAAACCTGCGCCGCCTTGAATGGTTTCTAGAATAACNCCTGCCGTTTTCGTGGTGATGTTTTGAATATCAGCTTCATTATTAAATGAAATAAAACGGACATCAGGAACTAATGGACGGAATGCTTTTTTGCGTTCTTCAAAACCCATTACACTTAAGGAACCCATAGTATTTCCATGATACGCGTGCTGAGCCGAAATAATTTCGCTTCTACCAGTTGCGCGTTTGGCTAGTTTTAATGCACCTTCTACAGCTTCGGTGCCAGAATTTGTTAAATAGGTGGTTTGTAAGGATTCTGGTAAGTGTTCAGCCAATAATTTAGTAAGTGCCACAGCCGATTCTTGAATGTATTCACCATAAACCATGACGTGTAAATACTTATCCAATTGTGTTTTGATGGCTGCTATAACTTTGGGATGTTTATGTCCTAAAGTACAGGCAGAAACACCTGCAACAAAATCTAAAAAAGCTTTATTGTCTGTATTATAAATGTAGGAACCTTCCGCATGAGATACTTCCATAGCTAAAGGATGTGGCGATGTTTGCGCCTGGTATGTATAGAAATCTGTTTTCACAATTAATTATCATCAGAATTTATAGACTCGCCAATACTCGGTTTTTTCTTTGGGTTTTCTTTCATTTCCTTTTTCTCGTCTTTATCAGGATTTAAAGCTTCTTCTGGAATATTTCGAGATACCTTTGATTTTTTAACTTCTTGTCCATCAGTTGGAACTGGTGTCTTTTTTAAATTTTTATCGGCATTTTCAACACGCTCCAATAAGGCATCATCAAAAAATTCTTCTTGAGGTACGTAATCTTCAATACCTTTAATGATTGGTAAATTAAGTGGTGGATCATCACTAAATAAATCTTCTACACTTTTTGGTCGTTCGTCGTCACGCCAAGCAAACCCTCTTAATAATCGCCCATTTGTAGGGAATTGTGTTTCGGGTGTTGTTACAGCATCTGGTTGTTTGTAGCGAATAAATTTCTCAATATCACCTTCGGAAAAGAAAATAGATATACTTCCGGATTTGGCTTTATCAATACCTATTAATTCTTGCTCATCATTACGTGCGTAAAAGATGGATTCGGCATTTTTATCAATATCTACTTGCCGCAAATTATTCTGATCATCAAATAAACCCACTAACGACTTGCCTTTAACTTGATTATAGCCATCTTCACTAATGGTATCTTTACTAACAACGAAGGCATTTTCAAAAACAAAAAGGGAATCTATTTTTTCCGTTTCCGGATTGGATTTTATGTGAATGGTATCACCTGTCATTTGGTTTTGAAGATTCCAAAGAACCGGATCTCGCCGTTTGGCAAATGCATCTTGTGACGCTAATCGTCTTAAATTAATTAATTGGGTTAAACCTGAAGCGTGATTTACATGTACCGAATCTGCTTTACCACTCATATCCGATTTATAGAACTTTGCATTTCTAAATCCACGTGTGATTCGTTTTTCTGGCACGCCTGTTACCATCAAGGTATCAGCGTGCATATAAATAGAATCGTTTTCTTGAACCGTTATAGCTAATGCACGTTTGGTGATAAACACCGAATCTTTCGCCTTGTAAATTTCGGCATAATGGCCTTTTATGATACTTTTATTCAGCGTGTCTGTGACTGTAATATTGTTGGTAGCCGATGCGAAATTTCGGTTATTATCAAAATACATACTATCACCTTCAAAAATACGGTTGTCATAATCTATGCGCGTTTTCTTGATACCATAACCAACTTTATTTTCGGTGTCATAAAATCCTTTTTCGCAATAGGTTTTACTTTCATCAGTTACAATGGTAGATGGTCCATATAAATAAGCATGACCGGTTTCCGAATAAAAATCCAGTTGATTGGTATTAATAACGTAATCTGGATTATCCAAAACCACATTATTTACAAATTGGTATTTTTTGGCGTTCATATAATAGCGGCCAATTTGGCTGGTAATTGTTCCCGAAGAGTCACGCACCACACGACCACCACTTTTGTAATACGATTCCTGTTTAACACGATCAAAATAGAGTGTGTCTGTTGTTAAAATGGAGTTTGGTTCTTCCAATTCTACTTTGCCACTTGCAAATGCTAGTTGGGTTTTTCCGCTATATTCTACATATTCGGATTTCATGTTTATGGTGTCGCCTTGTTTCATGGTGACGTTTCCGTACGCTTCCACGAAATTTTCATTGCTATACAAATTGGCTTGATCGCACCACATGTCAACACCTTCATGAATCACGTGTACTTGCCCAGAATCGTCACGAGTCATGACCTTCAAACCAGGTTCTACGGCATCATCAAAATTCAAAAAACCCGAATAGACAATTTGAATTTGTTTTTGCTCTTGGGCTAATGCTGATGTAAATACTAACAAGCAGCAGATGAATAAGCTATATATAAGGATTGATTGTTTCAAATTATAAAATTTGCCTCAAAAATAATCATTAAAACGGAGTGATGGGTTTGTTTGTGAAATTTTTAATAGAATTTGAGAGTTAAAGAGATTATATGAAATGAAAAAACCTGTCAGGAGTGTTTCCTAACAGGTTTTGTGTTTTACAACTATTTATATGATGTTTTTTGAGTACAGATTTCTAAAACAGAAATAATAAGCTAGTATATTCTTCAAAATAGATTAAAAGTTAAAAAATATTTGTATCCACCTTGATTTATCATAATCCATGCAGCCAACTTGTTACTATTTGGTTCAAACAATAATGCACCTAATGGTGAATCAGGTTCTTCTTTTCTGAAATAGGCAAATACGTTTTTATCTTTTGAATACATTTTTTCTCCATTAACACTTTCCATGGCTTTTTCTTCATCAAAAGGTTCGTAAATTTTATGGTTTTTATAAAACCTGATTGGTTTAGCATCCAATTTTTTTATTCCTATGCTATCAACAGTTTTTCTGAAATAATAAAAAATCGTATCAAAAGTTGCCAATCTTCTTTCTTTTCTTTCATTTACAGTATCTTTTAAAACATAATCAAAATAAATGTATTTTATAAATAAGCTATCTTTTGAGATTTGAGATTTTTCTTTATTATTAACATAATTAGCCAGTTCAGTAAGCTTTTTGTATTGATCTTGTTCGTTTATTGTCCAGTTTTCGGAATCTTTCTCTTGGCTAAAACACAAGAAAGTTGATAAGAATAAGACTGTGATTAGTATTTTGTTCATTTTAGTTTTTTTAAATTCTGAATGTAGAGGGTTAAGATTTTTAATAGTTCTCTGTTTTAAATTTACTTTATCCTAAAGTATAAAAACAAATTATTTCCCCATTTTGAAAACCTGTCAATAGTATTTCTTGACAGTTTTTTACTTTCTTTACTTACTTTAAAATACACTTATCAAATTCTTGGATTTGAAAGAATATGAGGTTTAAATAATTTTATTAAGACTTTAATAACAAATCTTCACGAATGATATAGTGGTAATTGTAATGTTTTTATATTCCATTATTTATCCTTAACTCTTTTAAATATCACTAAATAAGTTGTGTAAATTGAGGACATTAAGTAAACGATTATTGAAATAATTATAGATAAATTATTATTCAAGTCATTTAACTCCACTTTGTAAATTAGCCAAATGTAGGATAAAATAAAACCAATAATTATATGAAAATTGTTTTTAAAAATGATTAAATATATTCCGAATAAAGTTAGGAAAAGTATCATGTAATGACCAAAATGTAATACTCCTTTTGTGAAAATCAACGTTACATTTATTAATAATAGAAAAATATTAAATACTTCTAGTTTACCATACGGAACAATGACTAATAAAAAGATAATTAATGATAATATTTTAAATTTCCTAATCTTCATATTTATTTAATTACAGTTATTATTTGGAGATATTCCACCACTGTTGTCCATCGTTGTTCCAGAAGGTAAATTCATGTTCCTTATGTGTTGTCCTAGTCTACCTGGTGTTGACCCAAAAAAGACTAAAGGATTTGCATTGCATTCAGGAATAGGTAATCCTAATAAGTTAGCCATACTAATTGCCATATCAGTACAATTGTTTCCATTGAGATTGTAGTCAGAGTTAGAATAAGCAATCGCATGATCTATAATAGTTTGAAGAACTTCTGGAGAGATATTCGCAATACTTAAACTCACATCATATGTTGTATTGCTATTGTCTCCCATAACGCCAATGACTGGGGTGAAAAAACTAGGTATGCTATATTGAGGATAGAAACCAAAAGAGACGATATTACTTCCCTGTTGTATGGAAATAAATGCGTGTCCAACTCCATCTACCCCAAAGACATTATTAGAATTTTCAGTTGGTTCATCAACATATAATGTAATATTAGCGTTTAACGCACTACTACTCGTGTCTAAACAATTCAAATATTCTGTCATATTTGTAATTGTAATGTCTGGCCCTTCGATTGCATAAGCATCTGGATTTATTTCTAAATATTGAAGAATAGCTTCCTCAAAGTCCATGTCAGGATTAGTAATCATAATAGATGTTACGTCTAACATGATTTCTTGTGCTTCCTCACTACAACCACTTTCACCCAAGAAGTTTTGTATTTTTCCTGCTTTGTGTTTGTTTGCTTTTAGCCAGTCAATCATAATCAAATCCATTACGGTGTTATCCGCAGTATTTGGTTGGCCAAAACCATTCATACATTTCTGCACATTTTCCCATGGTTGCGTATAATTTGGAGCTGAAACAAATGGATTTGAACCTGTACCGTAGCCATTAGGGCCTTCATTGGGTGTGTTTGTAGGTCCATTATAGCCAGAATTTGGGCCGCCACCAGTGGAAGTACAGGATATTGATTGTAATACCCATGCTGAAGTTCCAAAAGTACAACCAGCCACAACACAAGTTCCACTAGTTCCACTTAAACCATGAAGCTCTCCCGAATCTATACTGTGAAAATTAGAGGTCACCCAAACCCAATCTTCAGCACAAATAAAAATTTTATTATTCTCATTTCCAGTCTCTGAATCATCAATATCAATAGGTATGTATTCGGTTGATAAATTATTTAACAAGGCTAAATCTAAAGTTTCATATTCGGCTTTAGTAAAACCATATTTAACTATAAAAGCATCATACGTGCCTGAAGCATTTAAATGAAATACAAGATTTTCAATTTTATCATTTTCAGGATTATCTCTTTTAAGATTAAAATTATAAGAATGAAATCCGGTAACATTATTCTCAACAAATTTAACGCTTTCGGTTTCTATTGTAAAGCCATGTTCTTCATTATGAACTTCTCTACTATACTCTGAATTTATAGATTCATTTGTATTGGAGTTTATAGCCCTTAATTTATTTGAAATGTAGGTGTTTGAAAATACAAACTCTTTATTAACGTCTGTTACCTTAAATTGAGATTGCGTTGCATTTTGATTGTCATTTCAAGCAAAATCGTCTTGCTCGCAATTAAAAATTACGCAAAGAAATAATAAGCTGAATAAAAGTTTAAATTGTTTCATATAATGTTGTTTAGTTATTTGAAGCAATTATACGAATGTAAAATCTATGAAGTGTCCAATATATGTAGATACTTACAGATTCTGGACTTCTTTTTTGAAGGTAGCAGGCGTTTTTCCTGTGAATTTTTTAAAAGCGCTGTAAAAACTAGATTTAGAATTGAAGCCACATTCTAATCCAATGGATACATTCGTGTAATGATTGTATTCTGGATTGGCTAGAAGTACTTTAATTTCTTCAACTCGTAATTTATTTAAGTAGTCATTAAAGTTATAATCTGTATTCTTATTAATTAGTTGCGAAATATAGCCTTCACTTAACGCTAATTTAGTTGCAATATCATGTAAGTTAATATTAGGTGATAGAAATAATTGTTCTTTTTTTACTAATCTCTCTAATTCAATAAAAGCATTTTCTTTACTTGTAGTGTGCTTATTAGCAACGTTGTTTTCTCTGTTTTTCCGTAACGCTAGAAGTTCTTGTAGTTTTAAAGATTTAGAAATCCCTAAATATCCTATCCAATAAACTAAAATAGACATTCCTAACCACATTGGATAAAACACAAAGGATTCATTCACGTTAAAAAATACAACCAAGGAAATACCAATTGCCCAAAAAACGCAAATAACAACGCCTGTATAGATTAATTTCTTTAACCAGCTCGTTTCTGGTTTAATTTTAATTAAATTTTCATGAGGTTTGGCTTCAAACTTTTTTATAGTTCTATAGGTGAGGTACATAACTATAAAATTGAATAATAACGAAGCAAATTCTAGATAACTATAAATACCGCGTTCAAAATGGCTATCTAACTTAAAGCTACCTATTTTCGTTATATTGGTTAATAGGTATGTGAAATCAATTAATAAAACAATAAAAAAAGGCGCAATTAGAAAGAGGCGGTATTTTAATTTTGCTTTTTCCTGATAGAGGAATTTGGTGACATAAATATAAAACATGGGTAATACGAGCCAATGCCATGGAATATAAGTGAATTTTAAAAATGGATAATAGGATTCTAAATTTGTGTCAATTATCCAATACTGTAAATTACTTAAAGAAAGAAATAATACCGTAGCAGCTAAATACCCTGTGTTGGTGGTTGTGTATTTTTTTTGTGTAAAAACAATAACACTAAATATTAAACCTTGGACAACACCTGAAATAATGAGGATATTAAATATGTTCAGGTGCAATTCTTTCATGTTCAAATATAAATAAAAAGACTACCAGTTTGGTAGTCTTTTTCTGTAATAATATAAAATTATAGTTTCTTCGCTTTGTTCTGAACGACACTTCAAATGTGAAAATAGAACTTACATAAAAATAGTCTGTTTTCTATCTGGTCCAACAGAAACTACGGTAATGGGAATTTCTAATTCTTTTTCCAAGAAAGCGATATAATCGTTTAATTCTTTTGGGAATTGCGATTTTTCAGTCATTTTGGTTAAATCGTCTTTCCAACCAGCGAAATCTGAATAGATAGGTTTAATATTTTCAGGTTCTATATTATAAGGTAAGTGTGTAATGGCTTCACCTTTATATTCGTAAGCTGTACAAATTTTAAGTGTTTTAAACCCGGAAAGGACATCGCCTTTCATCATCATTAATTTGGTAACACCATTTACTTGACACGCATATTTTAAAGCCACTAAATCCAACCAGCCACAACGTCTTGCACGACCTGTAACGGCTCCGAATTCACGACCTATTCTAGCCATATCTTCGCCAACGGTATCAAATAATTCTGTTGGAAATGGTCCCGAACCTACACGTGTTGTATAGGCTTTAAAAATACCATATACATCGCCAATTTGGTTTGGCGCCACACCTAAACCAGTACAAGCACCAGCAGCAGTTGTGTTACTTGAGGTTACAAAAGGATAGGTTCCAAAATCGATATCTAAAAGAGACCCTTGAGCACCTTCGGCTAAAATAGTTTTACCTGCTTTTTGAGCTTGGTATAAATATTCTTCTGAATCAATAAATGTTAATTCCTTTAAACGCTCTACGGCTTCAAAAAATTCAGTTTCTAATTCTTCTAAATCATATTCAATTTTAACGTTGTAAAAGTCAATCATGGCTTCATGCTTATTAGCAAGCGCACGATATTTATCTTTCCAATCAACTAGTTCTAAATCGCCAACACGAATACCATTTCTACCCGTTTTATCCATATATGTTGGCCCAATACCTTTTAAAGTAGAGCCAATTTTAGCTTTCCCTTTGGAGGTTTCGCTAGCTGCATCCAACATACGATGCGTTGGTAAAATAATATGTGCTTTTCTAGAAATGATTAATTTCTTTTTATAATCAATGTTAAATTGATCAAGTCCTTCTAATTCTTTTACAAAAACGACGGGATCAATCACCACACCATTACCAATGACATTTATGGAGTCGTCGTGAAATATACCTGAAGGAATAGTTCGTAAAACGTGTTTAATACCATCAAATTCCAAGGTGTGTCCGGCATTTGGTCCGCCTTGAAAACGGGCAATAATGTTGTAGTTGGAGGTTAGTACATCAACAATTTTTCCTTTGCCTTCGTCTCCCCATTGTAATCCTAGTAGTAAGTCTACTGCCATGTTGTAAAATATTATTTAGTTGATTTTTTGTTGCCGTAAAAGTAAAGTGAATGATTTGTGATTTCAATATCAAAAACTTCTTCAATTGTTTGCTTGATAGATTGAATTCGCGGATCGCAGAACTCGATTACTTCACCTGTATCCGTTAAAATAACATGGTCATGTTGCCTATCAAAATACGATTTTTCGTAATGTGCCTGATTTTGCCCAAACTGATGTTTGCGTACCAAACCACATTCTAAAAGGAGCTCAATTGTATTGTATAAGGTTGCGCGACTAACACGATACTTTTTGTTTTTCATGTTTAAGTACAACGATTCAATATCAAAGTGTTCTTCGCTATTATAAATTTCTTGTAAAATAGCATAGCGTTCTGGTGTTTTACGGTGCCCTTTATCACTTAAAAAGGCTGTAAACACATTCTTAACTATCTCCTGGTTTTTTGTATCGGTTTTAACGCTCATAATCGGCTGCAAATTTACACATATTTTTAAACTCTTTGTACTTTATCAATACCATTAATTTTTTTTAGGTTATCCATCAGCTTTTTCAGGATGTTATTGTTTTGAACAACCACATTTATTTTTCCTGAAAAAATTCCGCCATCACTTTCAAAACTGATACTTTTCATGTTAACGTGCATATTGGATGAAATGACTTTGGTAATATCATTTACCAATCCTAAATTATCAATTCCAGATAAAATTATTTGTGCCGAAAATTCTTGTTGTGACGAATCTATCCATTTAGCCGTCATAATTCGGTAGGCGTAATTGGATTGTAAACTCACGGCATTCGGACAATTCTTTTTATGAATTTTTAAACCATCATTAATCGTTAAGAATCCAAACACCGGATCGCCAGGAATTGGATTGCAACAATTGGCGAATTTATAGTCTAACTTTTCTTCTTCTTTACCAAAAACTAATAAATCATATTTAGATGTAATTTCATCTTTTTCAAGTTCTTCTTTTGGAATGTTAGGCTTTCTAGAGATTTTATTTTTAATATAACTCATAAAAGCATTGCTTCGGGATGACGCAAATTCCTTAAGCATGGTATTATCAATAGATCCTGTACCAATGCGATAAAACAAATCTAAACTCGTTTTAAGTTTGAAGAAATTTACCAGTTCATTGACAGATTTTTCATCCAACGCAATTTTTAACTGTTTTAATTTCCGGCGAAGAATTTCCTTGCCATCTTCGGCAATTACTTTCTTGTCTTCTTTTAAAGCCGATTTTATTTTACTTCGTGCTTTTGCTGTTGTAGCATAATCCAGCCAGTTAGGGTTTGGTTTGGCGTTTTCGGCAGTTAATATATCCAAACGATCACCACTTTTTAATTCATGACTTAATGGAACTAATTTACCATTTACTTTGGCGCCACGTGTTTTCATGCCAACTTCAGTGTGGATACTAAATGCAAAATCTAAAGGTGTGGCACCTTTTGGAAGCGACTTTAAATCGCCTTTTGGTGTAAAAACAAAAATTTCTTTGGAGTAGAGGTTTAGTTTAAATTGCTCTACAAAATCAATAGCATTCGTTTCCGGATTTTCTAATGTTTCCTGTAATTTGGAAATCCAGCTATCAATACTATCATCTTCGGTTTCGCTTCCTTCTTTATATTTATAGTGCGCTGCATAGCCTTTTTCAGCTATTTCATTCATACGTTCACTTCGGATTTGCACTTCTACCCAACGACTTTTTGGGCCAACAACCGTAATGTGCAACGCCTCGTAACCCGTGGATTTTGGTGACGAAATCCAATCTCGTAAACGGATAGGGTTTGGGCGAAAATGATCGGTAACGATGGAGTAAATTTTCCACGCTAGAAATTTTTCATTATCAGGATCACTTTTGTAAATAATTCTTACAGCAAATTTGTCATAAATCTCATCGAAAGAAACACCTTGATTTAAAATTTTCTTACGAATAGAAAAGATAGATTTCGGTCTCCCTTTTATTTCATAATTTAATTGTTCCTTGTCTAAAGAAGTCGAAATCACTTTACTAAACTCCTTAATATATAGGTCTTGATCTTCTTTGCTTTCTTTAATTTTATTTAGAATATCAAAATACACTTCGGGTTCGGTGTATTTTAATCCTAAATCTTCTAATTCGGTTTTAATATTATACAACCCAATTCGGTGCGCTAAAGGTGCGTAAATGTATAGTGTTTCAGATGCAATTTTAATCTGCTTATCTGCGCGCATGGAATCCATGGTTTGCATATTGTGCAAACGATCGGCTATTTTAATAATAATAACCCGAACGTCATCATTTAAAGTCAGTAGCATTTTTCTGAAATTCTCCGCCTGCATGGATACATCCATATCTGTGTCCTTATTCAGCGATGATATTTTAGTTAAACCATCTACAATTTTGGCAACGGTTTCGCCAAATTGATCTTCAATATCTTTAATGGTGTAACGATCGCTATCTTCAACAACATCGTGTAGTAGTGCAGCCGTAATGGATGTGGCATCAAGTCCAATTTCTTTAGCAACTATTTTAGCAACCGCAATAGGATGAAAAATATAAGCTTCACCTGATTTTCTGCGCTGATCTTTATGTGCATCCATAGCCACGTCAAAAGCTTTTCTAATTAGGGTTTTATCCTCTTTAGAAAGTGTTTGGTAACTCACGCGCAATAGCTCGCGATACGCTTTGGCAATAGTGGCATTTTCCTTCTCGATGTCAATTTCTGTCATAAAAATAAAAATAGTATAAAGAATATTAGTTTACAATTATTGGCTGCTTATTTTTTGTGGTTTACAGAAATTCCGTTTTCAGCAAAATTTTTAAAATTTTGCAAATAGGTTTTCGTCTGATTTTTAAAGGTTCTGGGCATAATTAATAACATCATGCGCATTTTGAAATTGGTTGGAATATATTCATTCTTTGAAGTCCATACTATTTCTGAATCTGAAATGGCATTAAAATAATTTTCTTGAATGCTATAAAGACCATTGCTTTCATAAGTAAAATGTAACTTATGTGGTAATTTGCTTTCTGAAATAGTTTGTATTAAAAAAAAGGGCTTTTTATCTAATACATAATGAAGCCTTATTTTAGATGCTGTTTCACCTGGTGTGCCATAAACATGATCATAATTGGTAAGTCCCTGTTGCCAATATTTTAAGTTTTCCACATTATTAAATTTACAGATAAATGCTTTTAAATTTAAATTAATGCGTATTTCGGATGTGTATGTCATGCACAATAGGAGTTTATATAAATAAAGATACAATTATTATTGGTTTCGTTATCCATAAATTCCACATACTAAAAAACTTTATTATCCGTTTGTAATGCCTCTTGTATTATGGGTTAATATTCCTATTTTTGCAGGAATTCAAAAAACAAATTTCTGATGTTTAGATCTATATATGTTTTAATATGCTTTGTAGTTTTTGTTACTACACAAGGGCAAACTACGGATAAATCTGTATTGTTTACGGTGGCAGATACACCAGTTTATTCGGAAGAATTTATTCGAATATTTAATAAAAATCTAGATTTAGTAAAAGATGAATCACAGAAAGATGTGGATTCGTACTTGGAGTTATTCATAAATTATAAATTGAAAATTAAAGAAGCACAAGCAAAAGGTTTGGATACGATGCCAACCTACGTTCGTGAATTGAGTAACTACAAATCGCAATTAGCTAAAAATTATTTAACAAATACGAAAGTTACGGATGCGCTTGTAGAAGAGGCATATTATCGTACTGCAAATGAGGTTAAGGCGAGTCATGTGTTGATTCGTTTGGATGAAAACGTTACACCGCAAGATACACTAAAAGCCTATAATGATTTATTGAAATTGCGCGATCGAATTTTAAAAGAAGGTTTTCAACCAGTTCAGAAGGAAATTCATAATGGAAAAACAGTATACGCTGAAAGTTTAGGGTATTTTTCTGCTTTTAAAATGGTTTACGATTTTGAGAACGCCGCATATACTACCAAAGTGGACGACATTTCTATGCCATTTAAAACACGCTTTGGATACCATATTGTATTAGTGGAAGATGCAAGACCATCTAGAGGTGAACGCACAGTTGCACATATTATGATTAATAATAAGCGTGATGATAAGTTGGAAGACGCCGAAACACGTATTAATGAAATTTATAAAAAAATACAACAAGGTGAATCGTTTGAATCGTTAGCAAAACAATTCTCTGAAGATCGAAGTTCATCAGAAAATGGTGGAAAATTAGCCACTTTTGGAGGTGGACAATTAAGCTCTACAGAATTTGAAGATGTTGCATTTAGCCTAAAAAATAAAGGTGATATTTCAGCGCCTTTTGAAAGTGGTTTTGGATGGCATATTATCAAATTGATAGATAAATCAGAAGTAGCAGATTTTAATACTATGAAATCTGAATTGGAAGCACGTGTAAAGCGCGATTCACGTTCACAATTAATTAATACGTCCATTGTTAATACCTTAAAAGAACGCTATAATGTGAAGGATAACCCAGAAGCATTAGCGTATTTCGAGTCCATTATGAATGAAGGTTATTTTTTAGGTTCTTGGAAATTACCTGAAGATTTCACAGGAACAAAAACGCTGGTTGTTATTGATGAAAAAACGTTAACCTATACTGATTTTGGTCAGTTTCTTTTCAAAAATCAACGCAAAGCAACATCAAGAAAAACCTTTGATGTTCTCGTGAGAGAAAGTTATGATGCTTTTTTAAATGCGAATTTAATACAGTATCAAGAAGAGAATTTAGAAAACGAGAGTGAAGATTTTGCAAACATCGTTACAGAATATCGTGATGGTTTATTGTTGTTTGATTTAATGGAGAATGAAATCTGGAATGCATCAAAAACAGATTCTGTGGCATTACAAGCCTATTACAAGGCAAATAAAAATAAGTACAATTGGCGTAAGCGTATAGATGCTGATGTAGCTTCGTCCTCAAATAAGAAAGTTATAAAAAACGCTCAAAAAATGTTGGAAGCTGGCCAATCACCTGAAGCCATTAAAGAAGCTTTAAATACAAATGGCGTTGTTGACGTAATATTTACGTCTGGAATTATGGATAAAGAACATCAAGCAGTAACAGCTGATATGAGTTTTGAAAAAGGTATCTCTAAAATTTATCGTCATGATGCAGCTTATGTTGTTGCAAACATTAAGGATGTTTTACCGGAATCGCCAAAAACCTATGAGGAAGCCAAAGGCCAAATTATAAGCGATTACCAAGTTGTTAAGGAAAAACAATGGTTAGAATCATTAGGGCAGAAATATCCTGTTCAAGTTAATGAATCGGTTTTAAAAGAAGTAAAAGCTGAATTAAAAAGCAATTAATTGAAACACACCTATTTTAGCATATTAATGAGTGCCTTTTTGCTCGTGTCTTGTGATTATTTTTACAAACATGAAGATGAGCAAACAGCCGTTGCACGTGTTAATGATGTTTTTTTATATGCTGATGATTTGCAACATTTGTATACCGAAAACATGAGTACGGAAGACAGTCTACTTCGTGTAAATAATTTTATTACACGTTGGGCTACCAAACAATTGTTGGTTGCGGGAGCTGAACTGAATCTCAATGAAAAGAAACTTCAAGATTTTAATAGGCTAGCCAAACAATATAAAAACGATTTGTATGCAACTTCTTATTTAGAGGCTTTAGTGCGCAGAAATATTGATACGGTTGTTACAGAAAGTGAAGCGGAAACATATTATACTAATAATACTGATATTTTCACACTTAAAGAGAATCTCATCAAATTTAGATATATTCATGTGGATGAAAATCGATTAGATATAAATGATTTAAAAACGAAATTTCAACGTTTTGATGCGGATGATAAAAAGGAATTGGACTCCATAGCCATTCAGTTTAAATCCTATTCATTAAACGATTCTATTTGGATTAAGGTAACACAAGCCATCAAAAAAATTCCAGTAGTTACAACGGAAAATAAAAATGAATTGTTAAAAAAATCTAATTTTATACAACTCAAAGATTCATTAGGCCTATATTTGATGCAAATTGAAGACGTTTTGGAACGCAACAGTGCGGCACCATTGGAATATATTAAACCAACAATAGACCAAATCGTTATCAATAAACGAAAATTAGAACTCATTAAAGAATTAGAAAAAGATATTACAAAAGATGCTATTAAAAATAAACAATTTGAAATCTACAATTAGCCGTATGCGCCATATATTTACTGTGTTAGCCATACTTTTTTCTGTTGCCATTCAAGCCCAAGAAATTATTGAAGATGAAGCACCTGTTGCTGAAAAGAAAGTAGATACAACCCTGTCCTCTGGAGCACTAAAAATTGATGGTGTAGCTGCAGTTGTTGGAGAATACGTGATATTAGATTCCGATGTGGATGCTAATATTATTCAACTAAAAGCACAAGGCGCTTCTTTGGAAGGTGTAACACGTTGTCAACTATTTGGAAAATTAATGGAAGATAAGCTTTACGCGCATCACGCTATTCAAGATAGTATTGTCGTATCAGATGCTGAAATTCGCTCCAATGTAGATTACCAATTACAACAGTTCTTGGCACAATCAGGCAAAACCATGCAGGAGCTTTTGGAATTGTATAATCATCCAAATGAAAAAGCATTCAGAGATGAAATGTATGAAATTAATAAGAGTCAGAAATTAGCAAGTGAAATGCAAAAGAAGATTCTTGATGGTATTGAAATAACACCAGAAGAAACACGCCAATTTTTTAATCAGATTCCAAAGGATGAACGTCCAACATTTGGTACGGAATTAAAAGTGTCTCAAATTGTTATAGAGCCGAAAATTGCTGAAGAAGAAAACCAACGGGTAATTGACCAGTTAAAGCAATTTAAAGCAGATGTTGTTGAAAATGGAGCAAACTTTCGTTCGAAAGTCGTTTTATATTCAGATGATAAAGCGTCCATTCCTCAAGGTGGTATGTACACGTTAAATAGGAAACAACCACGAATGGTTAAAGAGTTCCGTGAAGTGGCATTTTCATTACAAGAAGGTGAAATTTCCGATCCGGTAAAAACCGAATATGGTTACCATATTATATTTTTAGAAAAAGTTAGAGGTCAAGAGTTTGACGTTCGACATATTTTATTAATTCCAAAAGTGTCCGATGCAGCAGTTGCGGAAGCACGTGAGAAATTAATGAAAATCAGACAGCGTATAGTGGATGGTGATATTAGTTTTGCCGATGCAGCTAGAGAATCAAGTGATGAAAAGGAAACTCGTAGTGAAGGTGGATTTTTAATCAACCCAGAAACACAAGATTATAATTTTGAGTTAACGAAGATTGATCCAGAAGTATATGGACAAATTCAAGATTTAAAGGAAGGTGATGTCAGTTTGGTGCTTACCGATCAGGGACGCTCTGGAAATGTGAAATTTAAGATTATGATGGTAAGCGATCGTGTTGAGGAGCATGTAGCTGATTATGCACGCGATTACTTGAAAATTAAAGAATTAGCACTTAACGAAAAACGCATTAGAGCTATTGATAAATGGCAAAATGAGAAAATCATGGATACCTATATTAAAATTAATAATGAATATAGAGATTGTGAATTTTCTAGTAACTGGTTAAAACAATAAATATGTCTGATGTTGTTGCAATTGAAAGCTTCGTAAAAAAATATAAACTATTAAAAACCGAAATAGCCAAAGTTATCATTGGTCAAGAGGCGGTTGTTGATCAAATTCTAATATCCATTTTCTCTGGTGGTCATGCCTTATTAATTGGTGTGCCTGGTTTAGCAAAAACGTTGATGGTTAATACCATTTCGCAAGCATTAGGACTTAATTTTAAACGCATTCAATTTACACCAGATTTAATGCCTAGTGATATACTAGGGAGTGAAATATTAGATGAAAACAGAAATTTTAAATTTATAAAAGGCCCTGTTTTCGCCAATATTATTCTTGCAGATGAAATTAACAGAACACCACCAAAAACGCAAGCAGCTTTATTAGAAGCTATGCAAGAGCGCTCGGTAACGGTTTCTGGACATCATTATAAATTAGATTTACCCTATTTTGTTTTAGCTACCCAAAACCCCATTGAGCAGGAGGGAACGTATCCGTTACCAGAAGCGCAATTGGATCGTTTTATGTTTGCCATTAATTTGGACTATCCAACCTTTGAAGAAGAAGTTGCTGTTGTAAAAGCAACCACTTCAGATGTTCAGAATACAGTGAATCCGTTGTTTACAGCACAAGAAATTGTAGATATCCAACAATTACTACGTCGTATTCCTGTGGCTGACAATGTCGTGGAATATGCGGTGAAAATGACAGGTAAAACGAGACCAAATAGTCCGCAAGCCGCAGATTTAGTTAAAAACTACATTGATTGGGGAGCAGGGCCAAGAGCTTCACAAAATTTAATTCTAGCTGCCAAAACGCATGCGGCAATTCACGGTAAGTTTTCGCCAGATATGGAAAACGTTCAAGCTGTAGCATTCTCTATTTTTAAGCACCGAATTATTAAGAATTACAAGGCAGAAGCCGAAGGTATTACCGAAGAACAGATTATTACCAGTTTATTTTAAATCGTTCTAAATTAATTCATTTATAATATTTTTACCATTAATTGTTAAATTAATATTTTTTATATAAAAATTTTGATTTTAATATGGCTATTTTTGTTATAAATGATATTTTGTTAAATATCCTTCAATGATAAGACGTTTTCGTTACATATTTTTTAATCTTCTTTAAAATTTGTATTTTTGCAGTCCCATTAGCTTGGAGATAAATAAGTTTATTCACTATTAAATATATAATATGGCATTCGATATTGACATGATCAAAAAGGTTTATGCAAATATGGCTGAACGTGTAGATAAAGCACGCGAAGTTGTTGGTAAACCATTAACACTTTCAGAAAAGATTTTATACGCACATCTTTGGGATGGTAATCCTACCAAAGCGTTTGTAAGAGGAAAAGATTATGTGGATTTTGCTCCAGACCGTATTGCATTGCAAGATGCTACAGCGCAAATGGCATTATTACAATTTATGCAAGCTGGAAAAGCTAAAGTGGCTGTTCCAACTACAACGCATTGTGATCACTTAATCCAAGCAAAACAAGGGGCTGTACCAGATTTGAAACGTGCAAACGAAACCAGTAATGAGGTTTTTGAATTTTTAGCATCTGTTTCTAAAAAATATGGTCTTGGGTTTTGGAAACCAGGAGCAGGTATTATTCACCAAGTGGTATTAGAAAATTACGCATTTCCAGGAGGAATGATGATTGGAACTGATTCACATACTGTAAATGCAGGTGGATTAGGTATGGTTGCCATTGGAGTAGGTGGTGCTGATGCTGTAGATGTTATGGCTGGAATGGCTTGGGAATTAAAATTCCCGAAGTTAATTGGTGTTAAATTAACAGGTAGCTTAAATGGATGGACATCTGCAAAAGATGTAATTCTTAAAGTAGCTGGTATTCTTACTGTAAAAGGTGGAACAGGTGCTATTGTTGAATATTTTGGCCCTGGTGCTAAAAATTTATCATGTACAGGTAAAGGAACTATTTGTAATATGGGTGCCGAAATTGGTGCTACAACATCTACATTTGGTTATGACGATTCCATGGAACGTTATTTACGTGCTACTGATAGAAACGATATTGCTGATGAAGCAAATAAAATTCGTGAGTATTTAACCGGTGATGACGAAGTTTATGCATCTCCAGAACAATATTTCGATCAAGTTATTGAAATTGATTTAAATACGTTACGTCCTCATTTAAATGGACCTTTTACACCAGATTTAGCAACTCCTGTTGGTGAGCTGGGTGAAAAAGCTAGAAAAAATGACTGGCCTTTAAAAGTTGATTGGGGATTAATTGGATCATGTACCAATTCATCTTATGAAGATTTAACTAGAGCAGCTTCTATTGCAAAACAAGCCGTAGATAAAAACATTAAACCGAAATCTGATTTTGGTATTAATCCAGGTTCAGAGCAAATTCGATTTACAGCAGCACGTGATGGTGTTTTAAAAATATTTGAAGATTTAAACGCCACTATCTTTACAAATGCTTGTGGTCCTTGTATTGGACAATGGCATAGAAGTGACAGAAAAGGTGATGAAAAGAATACCATTGTACATTCTTTCAACCGAAACTTCTCAAAACGTGCGGATGGTAACCCAAACACACATGCGTTTGTAGGCTCTCCAGAAATGGTTGCAGCAATCGCTATTTCGGGTCGTTTGGATTTTGATCCTATGAATGACACGTTATTAAATGAAGATGGTCAAGAAATTAAATTAGACGAACCAAAAGGTTTAGAGTTACCACCATTAGGATTTGACGTTAAAGAATCTGGTTATGTAGAGCCTGTTGAAGATGGAAGTGATGTTGATGTTTCTGTAAGTCCAACTTCTGAACGTTTACAATTGTTAACACCTTTTACACCTATTGGAAATAAAATCACCGGTGCTAAATTATTAATTAAAGCTTTCGGAAAATGTACAACCGACCATATTTCTATGGCTGGACCTTGGTTACGTTTTAGAGGACATTTAGATAATATTTCTAACAACATGCTTATTGGAGCGGTTAATGCTTTTGGTAAGAAAACAAACTTTGTTAAAAATCAATTAACAGGTGAGTATGGTGGTGTTCCAGATGTAGCAAGAGATTATAAAGCTAATGGCGTTTATTCAATTGTTGTAGGAGATCATAACTATGGTGAAGGATCGTCTCGTGAGCATGCCGCAATGGAACCTCGTTTTTTAGGTGTTGCAGCTGTTTTAGTAAAATCGTTTGCACGTATTCATGAAACAAACTTGAAGAAGCAAGGTATGTTAGGTTTAACATTTGCTAATGAAAGTGATTACGATTTAATTCAAGAAGATGATACCATCAACTTCCTAGATTTAGATGGTTTTGCACCAGATAAGCCATTAACATTAGAATTTGTCCATGCAGATGGATCTAAAGATGTTATTGTAACGAATCATACATATAACCAAGCACAAATTGATTGGTATAATGAAGGTTCAGCTTTAAACTTAATTAAGAAAGAAAACAACGCTTAATAATTAAGCTTGTTTTAAATATTTAAACTCCTGATAATTTATTTTTTCAGGAGTTTTTTATTGTTAGGAATCCGCTATGTTGGCGACAAATGAATTTTACTTGATACTATGAAGAAACCGAAGTTTACAACCAGTAATATTATTTTTGTTATCGTGATTGCCTTGCTAATTATTCCACAAACACGACAGCCTATTCAAATTTTTTTACAGAAAGGTTTGGCAATGATTAGCCCTTCCGAAATTAGCGCAGATAAGCGCGAGATATTAGAATCCTATGAGAATTGGAAGTTAGTAGACTCAAAAGGAAATCAATTCAATTTTAAACAAGCCGAAGGAAAGGTGGTGTTTATTAATTTCTGGGCAACCTGGTGTCCGCCTTGTATTGCCGAAATGCCAAGTATTGATAACTTGTATGCAGATTATAAAGATCAGGTGGTATTTCTATTAGTTTCAAATGAGAAGTCTAAAATTATCAATGATTTTAAAAGTAAAAACGACTATAATTTCGAGTTTTATCAATCGGTAACCAATACACCCAAGCAGTTTCAAACTACAAGTATTCCACAAACGTATCTTATTGATAAATCAGGAGCCATTGTGATGGATAAATCAGGAGCTGCAAATTGGAATAGTGATTCTGTGAGAAAGTTATTAGATGATTTGTTAGCGTCTGAATAAAACGCTTAAAAATGCGCTAATAAAATTCCAAGAAAACAAAGAGCGCATAATTTTCACATCTTCAGTAAAAGATGATTCTTCATCTAAAAATCGGAACATAGTGGAGATGGCGTTTTTTGCATAAAATTGCTCGAAAATCCAAACACCTTTCTCGTTATTTGTTTTTAAAACATTGAGAAAAATTTTATCGTAGAATTTATATTTCTTTTTAAAGAGCTTATGTGAAGGTTGTTGCCCGTTTTTAATGTTGGAAATAATGGTCGCTACATTTTTTTCTGTATGCTTAAACGAATAACCCGTTGAGCCTTTTACCCAACCGCCTCCGGTACCAATTTTAGTTATATGCTTGGTATTGTAGTTCCAAAAAGGATAATCCGTCATGGGAATATTACCCATTTCGGTTTCAACAATTTTGTATTTCTCAATTTCTAAATGACTTTCAATATAGTCTTTTATAGCATCATCATAAACGGATTCTGAAACAGTTTCCGGTGTAAAAAAGGTGTATTCAATTAGTGCGCGATTTTCTGAAAAAGGTAGCACATAAACAAAACTTGTGGAATTTTGATGTTGAAACCGATAATCCATCATCGTGATAGCATTAGGATTAAAATGAGGCGTTTCGGTTTCAATAATCCAACCTTTAAAATGTTGTTGAACTAATGTGAATTTAGATATTTCGGAGTAATAGTCCTTTGGAATTCTACTATCAAAAACGTGATCTGCTGTGTAAGTTTCCATTTTACCTTGGACCAAAACGTTATTCGTTTCGGTTGTAGAAATAATAGAATCTTTTATAAAATGAATATTTGAAGATTTTTGTAAAATTTCCTTCGCCCAATTATAAAAATCAATAGACCGAATACTTTTATACGTATATGGTTCTAAAGGCAGGGTGATTGATTTATTTTTGGAATAAAAAAGTGCCGTTTCCCAAGATTTTTCAGTTATGGCATCCCATTTGCTCACGCCAATTTCCCAAAAACTCCATGTTTTATCATTGGTTGATTTATCAGAAGGGTCAATTAAAGCAACTTTCTTTTGTTTTAGTATATTATCCTTGGTAAAACCCAAAGCAAGCTGTAAACCAGCGAGACCACGTCCTATAATGATATAATCGAAATGATTTTCGTGAGACATGAAAAAACTGATTAATGTGAATTATTTTTTGAAGTATTTAAATGGAACAAATAACATTCCAAAACATTCGCCATCACCTTTACCCAAATGTTTATGGTGCATTTTGTGCGCACGACGAACACCTTTTGCATACCAATTATTAGCATTTCGTAATAATTTGAAACGTTGGTGAATAAAAATATCATGAACAAAAAAGTAAGCCAGTCCGTAGGCAAAAATTCCGAGTCCCATTGGGAGTCCAATCCATAAGCCATCATACCTCCAAAGCAGAAATAAAGTAATACTTACTATGGCATAAAAAATAAAAAACAAATCGTTGCGTTCAAACCAACTGTCATGTTCCTTGTGGTGGTGGTCTTTATGAACACTCCATAAAAATCCATGCATAATGTATTTATGGGTAAACCAAGCCATGAATTCCATAAAGAGGAATGTGCCAATAAAAACTAATATCCATAAAATTATATCCATCATATTTTTACAATAAATTTAGTTGATATTTCACATAACTACGCGTTAATAACTCAATTTTTTTATAGTTAGCTACGCGAATTCTCGTGTTCTTAATTTGTAATGCGGGTGTTTTCTTTAATTTTTTTAATAGCTGACTATAATATCTATAAGCGGTAAAAACACCAAATTTTGCTTCAATAGGTAGTTCTTTAATGCCTTGAAGACCAATAGCGAAATCGAGCTCTATTTCTTCTATAATCAAAATTTTTGAGGCTTCATCTAATTTAGATAAATCCGTATTCGGAAAATATGTTCGACTTAAATCTTCATAGTCACTTTTTAAATCTCTTAAAAAATTCACTTTCTGGAATGCAGAACCTAAATGCATAGCCGAATTTTTAAGGTGATTATACTTTTCATTATCACCTTTTACAAATACTTTTAAACACATGAGCCCAACCACGTCCGCAGAACCGTAAATATAGGTGTTATATTCATCTTGGGTTAAATAGGTGGTTTTATGTAAGTCGGTACGCATACTTCTCATAAAGGCTTCAACCATGTGCTTTTCAATACCGTATTTGTGATAGGTTTCTTGGAACGAATTTAAAATAGGATTTAAACTTATTTTACGTTCTAAAGCTACATACAAATCGCTTTCGAATTCATTAAGCAGCGCTTCTTTATCATAGTCATGGAAACTATCTACAATTTCATCCGCAAATCTAACAAAACCATAAATATTATAAATATCCTGACGGATGGCGCTAGATAACATTTTGGTTGCCAAAGAAAAAGACGTGCTATAGGTTTTAGTAACCGTTTGGCTGCACGCATGAGAAACATGGTCGAAAATTGATTTCATCTTTTAGTGTTTAATTGTTGCAATGCTTTTTAAATACATCCTTTAAATATAATGTGTGGTTTTAGGTTGTATGATGTTTAATTATAAGCTCGGCAACCAGTTTTCCAGAGATTAATGATGGTGGTACTCCAGGACCTGGAACTGTTAACTGTCCTGTAAAATACAAATTATTTACCTTCTTACTTTTTAATTTAGGCCTTAAAAAGGCAGTTTGCAATAAAGTATTAGCCATTCCGTATGCATTTCCTTTGTAGGAGTTATAATCCTTAACAAAGTCATTTACGCAAAAGGATTCCTTAAATAATATATGTTCTCTAACTTTTTGAGAGGTTAATGCCTCAAAACGATCCATTATTTTTGTAAAATAGGTCATCCGTAATTTGGTGTTATCTTTCAATCCAGGTGCTAAAGGAATTAAAAAGATACCAGCTTCTTTTCCTTCAGGAGCCGCATGCGTATCAGTAATAGACGGAAAGCTTGCATAGAATAATGGGTTTTCCGGCCATTCGGGTTTGTCGTAAATAGATTCGGCATGTTTTTCAAAATCGACGTCAAAAAATAAGGTATGGTGATTGACGTTTTTTATCTTCTTATCGAAACCTACGTAAAATAGGAGTGATGAAGGAGCAAATGTTTTAGAACTCCAATACGCTTCCGAATATTGCTTATATTCTGAATCTAGAAGTGTTTCTGTGTGGTGATAATCGGCTCCACTTAAAACCACATCGCTCAAATGGGTTTCGCCATTTGAAATGACGCCCGAAGCAACTTTATGTGCAACAAGTATCTTCTCAATAGGTGCATTTGTTTTAATGGTAACACCTAAACTTTTTGCCAATGTTTCCATGGCCAAAATAACTTGATACATGCCTTTTTTAGGGTGAAATGTTCCTAATCCAAAATCAGCATAATTCATAAAACTATAAAACGAAGGCGTATCACCAGGCTTTGCGCCGAGGAATAATACGGGAAATTCTAAAATGGTAACTAAACGCTCGTTTTTAAATTCTTTACGAACATCTTTTTTAATCGTACTAAAAAACTGTCCAATTTTTTTGAATGTTTCGGTTGTAACCAATTCAAAAGGAGAAACACCTGGGTTGTAAACCAAATCTTTAATGGCTACATTGTAATTGTCCTGCGCTCTATCAATAAATTTCTGTAGTGTTTTTGAACTGCCAGGTTCCTCTTTTTCAAAAGCGATCGAGATTTTTTCTAACGTGTCTTCTATTGTTATATAATCATCCTTGCCATAATAAACAGAATACGCTGGATTTAATTTTTCTAATTGATAAAAATCGGAAGGTTTTTTATTGAAATCGGCAAAGAATCGTTCAAATACATCAGGCATCCAATACCAGGTTGGCCCAATATCAAACGTAAACCCATCTTTTGTTAGTTGTCTTGCGCGACCGCCAATAGTATTATTTTTTTCAAAAATAGTCACATCATGCCCTGATTTTGCTAAATAGCAAGCTGCAGATAATGATGAGAACCCTGAACCTATAATTATAATTTTCTTTTTCATGTGTTTAACAAATGTACGAAAATGTTAAACAAAAACCTCTTTTTTTAAAGATATTTTTCCAAATCTGCAATAGAATGAAAAGGTTTAATGGACTTATGTAGTTTGCTTGTATCCAAAGTGTCAAGCATTTTACCAAATATCCATAATTCGTTGTTGTTTATGAGTAATTCCGTTTGAAATTCATTTAAGTAATCCTCAATGTTTTCAGCAGCTGGTTTCACTGTAAAGTATGAAATAAAGACCACATTATTATAGTGTTTTAAAATGTCTTTTAAGCTAACAATGGGAACGCTCGGACCTAAATAAATAGTGTGATATTCAGATTTTGTTAGTTTGTAATTAATAAAATGTAGGCCTAAATCGTGAATTTCGTTATTGGGTAAGAAAAGAACAAATGTTTTGTCATTGTTTTTTGGTGTTTCATATTGATGCTTTTCAATATTAATCAATAACTTTTGCTTAATCAATTCTGAAATAAAATGTTCTTGAGCAGGTGTAATGGTATTTGTTTGCCAAAGCAAGCCTATTTCACTCATAAGCGGAATAAATACTTCCAAGAATATTTCAGAAAAGCTTTTATGATTTTTTAAGGAATCATAGGTTTTTAGAAAAAGCGCCTTGTCAAAATTGAGCATGGCTAATTTAAACATATTGGTGGCGTGATCATCAGCATAATCTTTAGCTGATAAATTACGAACGGTATCAGCTATATCTAAGGCATCAATTTTAGCGATTTTAGATATTTTATAACCATTATTATAGAGAAACGTAATATTGAGAAGCTTCTGTAGGCTTTCTAAACTATAGAATCTAATATTAGTCTCCGTACGGTTTGGTTCTAAAAGGTTGTAACGTTTTTCCCAGATTCTAATAGTATGTGCTTTAACACCTGAAAGGTTTTCTAGGTCCTTGATGCTAAAGTTATTCTTAATATTGTTCATATTTTAATCAAAAATCTTAAACAAAAGTAATAAATTATTTGGATATACAACCAGAAAGCGATTATTTTATAAGAGAGGTTTAAGGTGATATATACATTTCTAGATTTGGAATCACTTAGAAGATGGCGATGTATATGCTGTGAAATTGAGGAGAAGTAATTTAGTGCGCACGAGAAGACTCGAACTTCCACGGACTAATGTCCACCAACCCCTCAAGCTGGCGCGTCTACCAATTCCGCCACGTGCGCATTAAATAATGACTAAAAATAAAAAAAGTTAAGCAGATTGCTTAACTTTTTTTTAGTGACCAGGCTGGGGCTCGAACCCAGGACCATCTCCTTAAAAGGGAGATGCTCTACCAACTGAGCTACCTAGTCATTTTGTTTCTCTTTAACGAGGGTGCAAATATAAAATGTTTAATTAATAAAACAAGGCTTTTTTTTAATTTTTTTTTGTTTTTTTGTTGAGCAAGATCGTATCTTTTTAATAATCAATTTTTAAGCTAATTATGAATATTATTTTATTGGGTTATATGACGTCCGGAAAATCGCTAATTGGCGAAAAATTAAGCGGAATTTTGAAGAAACCGTTTCAGGATTTAGATGATTATATTGAAAATAAAGAAGGTTTGTCTATTTCTGACATATTTAAAACCAAAGGAGAAATATATTTTCGTAAAATAGAAGCAAAGCATTTAGAGACTTTCTTACAGCAAAAGGACATGATATTATCATTAGGAGGAGGAACGCCTTGCTATGGTGGTAATATGGCGCTTATTAAGCAGCAGCCGAACAACAAAAGTATTTACTTGAATGTTTCAGTTGCAGAATTGGGAAATCGTCTTTTTTTAAATAAAGCAAACAGACCGTTGGTAGCACATTTAAAAACCCAAGAGGAAACGACCGAGTTTGTAGGGAAACATATTTTTGAACGTCTTAACTTTTATAATCAAGCTGATTTAAGTATCAATGCTAATAAATCGCCTGATGATATTATTGAAGATATTTTATTAAAACTAATCTAAAGACGCTTCAAAAACTTTCCCTTCCAAAATAACATTTACATGTTCATGCAGTGAGGTGGATAAGGAAATACCTTTAAAATCTGCTTTTACGGGATATTTTTTATGATTCCGATTAACTAAAACAGCCGTTTTAAATTGTTTTAGTGGCACATCTAGAAAGTGTTTAACACCATAAATAAGTGTGGTGCCAGAATTTAATACATCATCAATTAAAATTACCGACTTATTTGTGTAATCTGAAACCGCTAACGATGTAGTAATAGGATTTAAGGGATTTTTCTTATCAATTTTTACACGGCATAAAACAGGATTTATGGTCGAAATTTTACTTAACACGGTTTTCAGTTTCTTTGCAAGAAGATACCCATTGGAATCAATACCAGCCAAAACAACTTCTTCCTCATCAACATTACTTTCGTAAATTTGATAGGCAATACGTCTTATTTTATGAACTATCTCATCGTGATTTAGAATCGTATTTTTTTCTGTTGGTTTCATAAAAACTGTTTTTTCAAAGGTAATAGAGATAATTATAAATTCTTTTAAATATCGGATTCAATTTCATTCTCATCACGATATTCTTCAATATCACGACGGTCTTTTTTTGTAGGCCGTCCTGTACCTTTTTTACGGTAGTACTCTTTGGAGTACTTTAATAAATCATTAGCAGCAAAGGCTTCTTTTGGTGTTGTGTCTGTTCTGTAAATATCAACCAATTTAGCACCAACACGGTTGGGAGGCAAATCATTAATAGTTAATGTATAGTTGATTTGATCTTTTCTAACTTCAATTTTATCAGTAGCATACACATCACGACTAGGTTTTACAGAATCACCATTTACTTTTACATGCCCTTTTTTGCAAGCTGTAGTTGCTATGGTTCTTGTTTTGAAATATCTAACACACCATAAAAATTTATCTATTCGCATACAAAAGGTCTAAAAACTACGTTAATGTTGTTGTACAAAATTATATAAAAATTGTATCTTGCCAACAAAAATAAGCAATAATGAAATTAAGAAAAATATTAGTTCTTCTTTTAATTGTTTCAGCGGTATTTACTGCCTGTGAAAAGGATGATGGAGGACCAGAGGTTACACCACTTAGGGATGCTACTGAAGTTTACGAAGAAGATCTTATAGATATTGAAGCATATCTGCAAACACATTTTTATAACTACGAAGAATTTCAAGAAAACAGCCCTTACAGTTTAGAGAATGATGCATTTCGAATAGTTTTTGACACCATTGCAGGTGATAATGCTGATAAAACACCATTAAAGGATATGGTGGATTTTAAAATTGTCCCTTTTGATGGTATTGATTATAAACTTTATTACTTAAAGGTTCGTGAAGGACTTGGTAAAGAAATCCACTTTACAGATCAAGCGACTTTAATTTATGAAGGGAGTAGTACAATAGATAATTTTGTTTTTGATAGTGCTGTAAACGAGTCTCAATTTAACCTATTAACAGTTGGTTCCTCTTCAGGTGTTGTGCCAGGTTTTCAACAGGGAATTATTGAATTCAAAACCAGTGATAACTTTACTATTGAGGATGATGGACCTGTGTTTTACCATAATCACGGAATTGGTGCTGTTTTCATTCCTTCGCGTTTAGGTTATTTTAATCAACCACTTGTTGGTGTTCCAGGTTATACGCCGTTAATATTTAAATTTAATTTGTACAAACGTGCTATTTTAGATCATGATATTGATGGAATTCCGTCATGGATGGAAGATATAGATGGAAATGGCGATGTGTATGATGATGATACAAATGGCAACTTTACACCAGATTTTTTAGATACTGATGATGATGGTGATGGCTATTTTACCAAAGATGAATTAGATTATGGTGAGTATACCATTATGGTAGGTGATGCCGAACCTGTATTTGCTGAAAATGAGTTTGAAGGTTCACGTACAGAAAGAAATGGTGTTATAACCATCAAAACTGTTATTGTGACAGATAGGGATGGAGATGGTATTCCAGACTATTTAGATATAGATACTATTCCAGAATTATAAGTTCTGCTTTTAGTAAAAAACAAAAAAACCGCAATTCGCGGTTTTTTTGTTTTCTATAATGTAGCTTCAACTCTAAAGCAAAAGTGAAATACTTAAAATTAGTTGATCAGGACGTGTGTCTATTCTTCCAATACTTAATCCGTTATCCGTGGCAAATACGGCTTCATTATCATTGAAACCACGTTCGTAGCGTAAATCAAATCCAATCTTCTTTAGGCTAAACCCTACACCAAAATTGAGTCCAACTGTAAAGTCGTTTTCTATGGAGTCAATATTAATCCCATCAAATTCTGAATCGATAATATATTGTAGTGAAGGACCAGCAAAAACATTAAGAACTTTTAAAATTCGAACGCCAACTAATAGTGGTGCATCAATTTTTTGCATTTTAAAATCACCAGTATCATATTTACTCTTCGTGGCTGTATAAACCAATTCTGGTTTGGCAAAAATCTTACCACCAGCTTTATAGAATAAACCAAAGTGGTAGCCTACATTCCGGTCTGGTTTTTCAGCAGCGCTAACAGCTGACTCATAATAATTACCATTCGCATTGTAGTTTAAACCACCTTTAAAACCAAAACCACTTGCGGTTTGAGCTGTTGCTGTGCCTATAAATAAAAAGGAGGCAACCAGACTTAAAACAAGATATTTCATAATTATTTGTTTTTTTGATTACCTCCTTTAAACGAAAAAATGATTCGTTTATTTTCTTTTCACGACAGTTTCTGCCGCTTTTACAATAGCTTCTGCATTTAAACCATACTTTTCCATAAGTTGAGCAGGCGTTCCAGACTCTCCAAATGTGTCATTCGTTGCTACAAACTCTTGCGGTGTTGGATAGTTTGTTGCTAATACGCGGGAAACACTTTCCCCTAAACCACCTAAATGGTTGTGCTCTTCAGCAGTAACTATACAACCTGTTTTTTTAACTGATTTTAAAATAGCGGCATCATCTAGAGGTTTTATTGTGTGAATGTTTATCACTTCAGCAGAAATACCTTTCTCATTTAATGTTTTAGCAGCTTCAAGAGCTTCCCAAACTAAATGACCCGTTGCAACAATCGTTACATCAGTACCATCTAATAAATGTAGGGCTTTGCCAATTTCAAATTTTTGGTCAGCAGCCGTAAAGTTGGCCACACTCGGTCTTCCAAAACGTAAGTAAACAGGACCTTCATGATCTGCAATGGCTATAGTTGCTGCTTTAGTTTGGTTATAATCACATGGATTAATAACCGTCATGCCTGGCAACATTTTCATTAAACCAATGTCCTCTAAAATTTGGTGAGTTGCACCATCTTCACCTAAAGTTAAACCGGCATGCGATGCACAAATTTTCACATTTTTACCTGAATAGGCAACACTCTGACGAATTTGATCGTAAACACGACCTGTTGAAAAGTTAGCAAAGGTTCCTGTAAATGGAATTTTTCCACCAATAGTTAATCCTGCTGCTAAACCAATCATATTTGCTTCCGCAATACCGACTTGAAAAAAACGTTCGGGATGGTTCTTCTTAAAATCATCCATTTTTAAAGAACCAATTAAATCCGCACAAAGAGCCACAACATTTTCATTTGTTTTTCCTAATTCGGTTAATCCAGCTCCAAAACCTGAACGTGTATCTTTATTTCCTGTGTTTGTATATGTTTTCATATGTATGTCCACTAAAGTGGAAGTCTTTTTAATTAATAATCGCCTAAAGTCTCTGGGTTTTGTTCTAAACCTATTGCTAATTGCTCGTCATTAGGTGCTTTTCCGTGCCATGCATGTGTATGCATCATAAAATCGACTCCATTACCCATAACGGTTTTTAGTAAAACACAAACCGGTTTGCCTTGTCCTGTTTTCGATTTTGCTTCAGCCATACCTTTTAATATAGCGTCTATATTATTGCCTTCTTCAATCTCTACAACCGTCCAATCAAACGCTTCAAACTTGGCTTTTAAACTTCCCATTGGTAACACATCATCCGTGGAACCATCAATTTGTTGGCTGTTTAAATCGATAGTCGAAATAATATTATCAACCTTATTACCTGCAGCATACATAATAGCTTCCCAGTTTTGACCTTCTTGAAGTTCGCCATCACCATGTAAGCTATAAATTAAGTGCTTATCATTATTTAATTTCTTTGCTTGAGCGGCTCCTAAAGCAACTGACATACCTTGACCTAAAGATCCTGATGCAATACGAATACCAGGTAAGCCTTCATGCGTAGTTGGGTGTCCTTGTAAACGGGTGTTAATTAATCGGAATGTGCTTAATTCTTCTACTGGAAAATAGCCTGATCGCGCTAAAACACTGTAATATACTGGTGAAATATGACCGTTTGATAAAAAGAATAAATCTTCACCAATACCATCCATATCAAAACCGTCTTTACGGTCCATGATATCTTGGTAGAGTGCTACAAAAAATTCGGCACAACCTAATGAACCTCCTGGGTGTCCAGAGTTAACCTTGTGTACCATACGTAAAATATCTCTACGTACTTGGGTTGTTAAATTTTCTAATTGTTGTGTGTTTGACATGTGTGTGTTGTTATTTTTATGCTGCAAAAATAACGCTTTATCTAGATTTATTATAAGAGTTTAAGTGCATTTATTAACGATTTCAATGCATTTGCTAACAATTTTGATTTTATTAAGAAGTACATCGTAATATCTTATTTATATTTGCCATCTCATGATAATTTGAATATGACATTTGACTTAAAAGCAACCGACCCTAAAACAAAAGCAAGGGCTGGAAAATTAACAACTGACCATGGTGTAATTGAAACACCAATTTTTATGCCTGTAGGAACCGTTGGAACCGTAAAAGGCGTGCATCAGCGTGAACTAAAGGATGAAATTAATCCCGATATTATTTTAGGAAACACCTACCATTTATACTTGCGTCCACAAACAGATGTATTGGAAAAAGCGGGTGGAATCCATAAATTTATGAATTGGGATCGGAATATTTTAACCGATTCTGGAGGTTACCAAGTGTATTCACTTTCTGCAAATAGAAAAATTAAGGAAGAAGGCGTTAAGTTTAAAAGTCACATTGATGGAAGTTACCATTTCTTTACACCTGAAAATGTCATGGAAATTCAACGTACCATTGGTGCTGATATTATCATGGCTTTTGATGAATGTACACCATATCCATGCGATTATAGATATGCCAAACGTTCCATGCACATGACACATAGATGGTTGGATAGATGTATTAATCATTTGGAAAAAACCCCATTAAAATATGGTTATGATCAAGCTTTTTTCCCAATTGTTCAAGGAAGCACGTATAAGGATTTACGGCAACAATCGGCAGAATATATTGCCAATGCTGGCGCGGTAGGAAATGCAATTGGTGGATTATCTGTTGGTGAGCCTGCTGAAGAAATGTACGGCATGACAGAAGTAGTAACTGCTATTTTACCTGAAGATAAACCACGATATTTAATGGGTGTTGGAACGCCAATTAATATTTTAGAAAATATTGCTCTAGGTGTTGATATGTTTGACTGTGTAATGCCAACTAGAAATGCGCGAAATGGGATGCTTTTTACTGCTCATGGTTCCATAAATATTAAAAACTTAAAATGGCGCGAAGATTTTTCNCCTATTGACGAAATGGGAATCACCTTTGTTGATACCGAATATAGCAAAGCGTATTTAAGACATTTATTTACCGTTAATGAACTGTTAGGAAAACAAATTGCTACCATTCATAATTTAGGTTTTTATATGTGGTTGGTTCGTGAAGCGAGAAAACATATATTAGCAGGAGATTTTGCCACTTGGAAAGACAAGATGGTAAAACAAATGGATAACCGACTTTAATTTAGAAGATACAGAAATTGAAAATATTAGATTGGTACATATTAAAACGTTATCTCTTCACGTTTTTTGTCATGTTGTTGCTGTTTATTCCAATTGGAATAACGGTTCACCTAGCTGAAAAGATTGGTAAAATTTTAGAGAATGAAGCACCTTTTGGCGAGGTCATGCTGTATTTTCTAGATTTCACTATTTATTTTGCACATCTATTATTTCCCTTATTTTTGTTTTTATCTGTTATTTGGTTTACATCCAAATTGGCAAATAATACGGAAATTATCGCCTTTTTAAGTTCAGGCGTATCATTTACTCGATTTTTAAGACCTTATTTAATAGGCGCAACCATAGTTTCAATTTTGGCTTTGGTTTTGGGTCTTTATTTAGCACCAGAAGCGAGTAAAGGTTTTAATGATTTCAACTATAAATACTTAAAGACCAATAAAAGTCCTATAGATAATCAAAATGTTTATAGGCAGATTAATGACAACGATTATATCTATGTAAGTAGTTTTGATACCAAACAAAAATTGGGACAAAATTTCACCTTAGAACATATTGAGAATGATAGAGTAATCTATAAAATTACAGCGAATACGATTCGCTACGTAGAAAAAGATTCTACCTACAGGCTTACCAATTATGTAAAAAGAACCATAGGCGATGGCGATGATATTCTGGAGGAAAGCCGTCGAAAAAATGTTCATTTTGATTTTGATTTAGTAGATTTAACACCTGTGGAGTATATTGCGGAAACCCTACAATATGGTGAGTTAAATAGGTTTATTGAAAAAGAAGAAGCACGTGGTTCTTCTTACATCAGCCGTTACAAATTAGTGAAATATAGAATTTGGAGTTTACCCGTTTCTGTATTTATTTTAACCATTATTGCGGTTGCTGTTTCGTCCATTAAAAGGCGAGGAGGAATGGGTGTAAACTTGGCGTTTGGTATTTGTATTGCCATGGTGTTTGTGTTTTTTGATAAGATCTTTGGTGTATTAGCATCTCAATCAGATTTCCCGCCACTTATTGCCGTGTGGTTCCCAAATATATTATTCGGTATATTAGCTTCTTACCTCTTGTATAATGCTAAACGATAAACTAAAAAACTACGCACATTTACATTTGTTGGTTTTTATTGCTGGTTTTACGGCTATACTAGGGCAGTTAATTTCTATTGAGGCGGTTTCTCTTGTTTGGTATCGCATGCTAATTGCCCTGATTTTTATGGGTGTTTATGTCTATTTTTCGAAAGCAAAAATTAGAATTTCATTTCAATCCATGCTCATGTTAGGTTTTGCAGGCATTGTAATAGCATTGCACTGGATTACCTTTTTTGCAGCTATAAAAGTGTCTAACATTTCTATTACTTTAGCCATGTTTTCTACTGGAGCTTTTTTTGCTTCCTTTATTGAACCTTTAATCTATAAACGAAAACTGATAGGCTATGAAATCCTCTTTGGGATTCTCGTTATAATAGGTGTTTTTATTATTACACAAAGCGAACTACATTATTGGTTAGGTATTGTTTTGGGTATTGTTTCAGCCTTCCTATCATCGCTTTTTGCTGTTTTAAACGGTAAGTTTTTAGAGAAGCATTCGGCAACTGTCATTTCGTTTTATGAGTTTATTAGTGGCGTCATTTTTATAAGTCTGTATCTGTTTTTTGCAGGTAATGGTTTTTCTTCTGAATTTTTTGCGCTCCATCTATCGGATATAATTTACCTTTTAATTTTGGCTTCCGTGTGTACAGCATATGCATTTATTGCTTCGGTGTATGTTATGCGGTACATAAGTCCATTTACGGTTGTATTAACCTATAATTTAGAACCAATTTACGGCATCATTCTAGCGATACTTATTTTTCCTGAAAATGAAAAAATGAGCACTAATTTTTATATTGGAGCGGCTATTATTATTAGTGTTGTGCTACTTAACGGCATATTGAAAAATAGAAGAAATCGCCGAAATAAAGTAACAATTGTGTCATAAAATTAATAATACTTTTACCATGTAATTGGTAATTAGTACTTTTGTAAAAAGCGCTATGCATGCCTAATATTTCGTCTTTTTACTTCGGTTTAAAATGAAAAAAATATGTAGGTTTGTAGGCTAACTAATTTAAATTAAAAATTCCTATGGAATATTTAGAATTTGAACTTCCCATTAAAGAACTTGAAGATCAGTTACAGAAATGTGAGATAATAGGTACGGAGAGTGAAGTAGACGTAACTGAGACTTGTAAGCAGATTGAAAAGAAACTGATTGCTACTAAAAAGGATATATATAAGAATTTAACGCCTTGGCAGCGTGTACAAATGTCACGTCATCCAAACCGTCCTTATACATTGGATTATGTAAAGGCACTTTGTGGTGAATCGTTTTTAGAGCTTCATGGTGATCGAAACGTAAAGGATGATAAAGCCATGATTGGTGGTTTGGGTAAAATTGGTGATCAAACATTTATGATTATTGGCCAACAAAAAGGGTATAATACCAAAACACGTCAGTATCGTAATTTCGGTATGGCGAACCCTGAAGGTTACAGAAAAGCATTGCGCTTAATGAAATCTGCTGAAAAATTCGGTATTCCAGTCATTACCTTAATTGATACACCTGGTGCTTATCCAGGTTTAGAAGCGGAAGAACGCGGTCAAGGAGAAGCTATTGCTAGAAACATATTAGAAATGACACGCTTAAAAGTACCAATTATTACCGTTATTATTGGTGAAGGTGCTTCAGGTGGTGCTTTAGGAATTGGAGTTGGAGATAAAGTGATGATGTTAGAGAATACTTGGTATTCTGTAATTTCTCCTGAATCCTGCTCGTCTATCTTATGGCGCAGTTGGGAATACAAGGAATTAGCAGCCGATGCTTTAAAATTGACAGCTACAGATATGAAAAGAATGAAACTAGTAGATCAGATTATTAAGGAACCACTTGGTGGTGCTCATAGTGATCGTGAAACAACTTTTTTATCGGTTCGTGAGGCTATTTTAAAATCTTTTGAGGAGCTTAAAAACTTATCACCAAAAGAATTAGTGAAAAATAGAATGGATAAATATATGAATATGGGTGTTTTTAAAGGCTAATCCTTTTCATACCATACAACCTTAAAATCTGAAATTTTTTATTTCAGATTTTTTTATGCTTATTAACAATATATTCGACTTATTAACAGTTAAATTGTTAACTTATGGTTAACAACGAAAATCTAAAATTGCTATCATTATAGCAACCTTTTAATTACTTTCGCTCCTATGAAACAACCGAATCAAATAAAGGGATATCCCGTAGATAAAAGCACTTTAATCAGTCTTGAAAAAGGTAAAATACCACCACAAGCTATTGATTTAGAGGAGGTTGTGCTTGGAGCTATGATGATTGATAAAAAGGGAGTTGATGAGGTTATTGATATTTTAAGCCCAGATGCATTCTATAAAGAAGCACATCAACATATTTTTGAAGCCATTTTTCAGTTATTTGAAAACAGTGAACCTATTGACTTATTAACCGTTTCTAGTCAGTTAAAGAAAAATTTAAAACTAGATGTTGCAGGTGGCGATTTTTACCTGATTTCATTAACACAAAAAGTATCATCTTCTGCACACATTGAGTTTCATGCACGTATTATTTTACAGAAATTTATTCAACGAAGTTTAATAAAAATTTCGAGTGAAATTATAGAAGATTCGTACGATGAAACGCAAGATGTCTTCGATTTATTAGATAAAGCAGAAGCTAAATTATACGAAGTCACTCAAGGAAACATTAAAAAATCGAGTGAAACGGCTCAAAGCTTGGTTATTCAAGCCAAGAAAAAAATTGAAGAAATATCTAATAAAGATGGATTAAGTGGTATTCCAACAGGTTTTACCAAGTTAGATAAGTTAACTTCTGGATGGCAAGAAAGTGATTTAATTATTGTGGCAGCACGTCCAGGTATGGGTAAAACAGCTTTAACCTTATCCATGGCTAGAAATATTGCTGTAGATCAAAATATTCCTGTGGCTTTCTTTTCTTTAGAGATGGCTTCGGTACAATTAATTATGCGTCTTATTTCTAGTGAAACAGGATTGTCCTCAGAGAAATTACGTACCGGAAAGCTAGAAAAGCACGAGTGGGAACAATTAAACGTAAAAGTAAAAGGTCTTGAAAAAGCGCCTTTATTTATTGATGATACACCATCGCTTTCTATTTTCGATTTGCGTGCAAAAGCTAGACGTTTAGCATCACAGCATGGTATTAAATTAATCATGGTGGATTATTTACAATTAATGACAGCTGGAGGAAGTCAGAAAGGCGGAAATCGTGAACAGGAAATCTCTACAATATCTCGAAACTTAAAAGCTTTGGCTAAAGAATTAAGTGTGCCAGTTATTGCTTTATCACAATTATCGCGTGCCGTAGAAACGCGTGGCGGAAGTAAACGTCCTTTACTATCTGATTTACGTGAATCTGGTGCTATTGAGCAAGATGCGGATATTGTAAGTTTTATTTACCGACCAGAATATTATAAAATTGATGAATGGGATGATGATGAACGCTCGCCAACAGAAGGTCAAGCGGAATTTATTATTGCAAAACATAGAAATGGTGGATTGGATAACATTAGATTGAAATTTATAGGTAATCTTGGTAAGTTTGATAATTTAGATGATTTTGATACACCGTTTGATCATGAATTTCATTCTAAAATGAACGAAGCCGCAAATGATAACACGTTTAAAGCAGACCATTTCCCATCCCCGAATGATGCGTTTGGTGCTCCAGATGACAATGATGTCCCGTTTTAAACCAGTTGATTGGCGCAACTCATTTTAAACAATTTCTTTCTAATTTTAAAAACTTAAAATTGTCCTAACTTTTAGCAGGCATACCATGTTTTTGACTTAATTTTGCAATTCTATTTAATTGTAGCTTTTATATGAACCAGTTGCGTACTACAAATATATTATTATCCATCATCGTGATACCGTTGGTGTTTTTTTTATTGAAAACACTATCGTTTATTTTTATTCCGTTGATTTTCTCCATGTTTATTGCCTTATTGTTTTTACCGCTTATGCGTTGGTTAGGCAGAAAGAAGATTCCAAAAGCTGTTAGTATTATACTTGTTCTTTTATTAATTGCTATAGGTTTAAAAATTGGTTTGGAATTGGTTAAAGTTTCGGGTCGTGAGATTTTAAATTCGGAAACTGAATTTTTTGTCAAAGCTGAAGAAAAATTCGACGCACTTTTGCTCATGGGCAATGAAACCTTTGGAATAGAAGTAGATAGTAAAGAAAGTCTCTTTAAAAAATTTATTCATGAAGAAACAATTGGTGTTACTATAGATTTTGTTAGGAAAACATTAACCATGATTTTAATGACGGTGTTTTTTGTTGTCTTGTGGTTGGCAGAATCCATCAATATTCAAAAAGTGCTCAATAACACGCTACTTAAACTGAAACACACCTCGGTTAAAACGTTTATTAAAATTGAAAATGATTTAATGACGTTTGTTAAAGTGAAATTTGCAGTCAGCTTGGCTACTGGAATTGGAACCGGTTTGGCGTGTCTGTTCTTTGATGTAAGCTTTCCCATATTCTGGGGCTTATTCGCTTTCTTAATTAATTTTGTGCAAATGGTTGGTTCCATAATAACGGTTGTTTTATTATCGGCATTTGCTTTTATTGAACTAGATCCTACTAGTGTTTTATTCTTCTTTGTGGTATCTATTACTGGTGTTCAAGTCCTTTTTGGTTCTATTTTAGAACCGATTTTTATGGGAAAATCCTTCTCCTTAAACGTAATAACTGTATTAGTTATGTTGATGTTGTGGGGTTATATTTGGGGAGTTCCGGGTTTAATTCTAGCTATTCCGATTACAGTAACTTTAAAAATTATGCTGGAACAGTTTGAAAGTACCAAAGTCATCGCCAACTTATTATCAGGTAAAAATTAAGTCTTATTACAGGTTAAAATTATTTTAAATTAATTTGAAAGGTCTATATTTTCAGTATCTTTCAACTATGAAAAAGTTAACCGTTCTCTTACTGTTTTTGTTCACCTTAAATAGTTTTGCATCCTATATTTTAATTCCTATGGATGCCGAAAGCCAGAAAAATCACCTGAAGGCTTACGGTATTACCTATTGGACTTTGGATAATCAATTAAAAGTAAATTGGTTATTGAATTATAGAGGTGGTTCATTTTTGCTTCCAGATACGGAACGTATACGTCGGGAATGTCAAATTCGTGGTGTGTCATTTGAAGTTCTTTCCGATGTTAAAGCAGAAGCTATTCTTACAGAAATTAGTAGTCCGAGTAGAAATATGGAATCCGTTGTGCTTGAAAAAGCACCCAAAATTGCTGTGTATTCACCAAAAGGGAATTTACCTTGGGATGATGCTGTAACTATGGTTTTAACCTATGCTGAAATTCCTTACGAAACAATTTATGATGAGGAGGTATTGAATGATGCCTTGTTATTATATGACTGGTTGCATTTACATCATGAAGATTTTACTGGGCAATACGGAAAGTTTTACGCCAACTACAAAGCTGTTTCTTGGTATATTGAAGAAAAGAAAGCTGCCGAAGCTCTGGCAAAACGGTTAGGGTATGATAAGGTTTCCGATCAGAAATTAGCGGTTGCTAACAAGATTAGAGATTATGTTATAGGTGGTGGATTTATGTTTGCCATGTGTAGTGCTACGGATAGTTTTGATATTGCATTATCTGCCGATGGAGTTGATATTTGCGAGCCCATGTTTGATGGTGATGCCAGTGATGCTAATTACCAAAGCAAAATTGATTATAATAGAACCTTCGCATTTAAAGATTATATTTTAGAACGCGATCCTAATGTATATGAGTTTTCATCAATTGATATGACAACAAAACGCCAAATTCCAAAAATGACAGATTATTTTACACTGATGGATTTTTCGGCAAAATGGGACCCGATTCCAACCATGTTAAATCAAAATCATACAGCTTTAGTCAAAGGGTTTATGGGACAAACTACGTCGTATAGTCGTGATCAGATAAAAGCAAATGTGTTAGTTTTAGGTGAAAACAAAACCAATGGAGAAGCCAAATACATACATGGAATAAAAGGGAAGGGGTTTTTTACGTTTTACGGTGGTCATGATCCCGAGGATTATACACATAAAGTTGGTGATCCGAAAACGGAACTGGATTTGTATCCAACATCGCCTGGTTACCGGTTAATTTTGAATAACGTGCTGTTTCCTGCGGCTAGAAAGAAGAAACAGAAAACGTAATCTTTAGTTTATGAATGTAATATATGTATTTCTTTTCAGTTTATTAGGATTGGGTTTTTTACTATTTAATACCGTTTTATTTGTAACAGACTCTGTCGTAAATAAGAAGGTTTATAAGGTGTTTTTGGTATACATAATTTCATTGTTAATCATAGAAATAACCTGTCATTTTATTGGATATTTGTATCCAAATTTGAATTTATTTATTTCGCATTTTTATTTTATTTTTCAATTTACCTTCTTAAGTATTCTATTCCATAAGCTTTTTGAAGAAAAAATTATTAAGCAAATAATAGTTTTAGTTTTTATCGTACAAATATTAATTTTAGCATATATATATTATTTGTACCCTGAATTATTTTGGAGTTTTAATATTTATGAAATTGTTTCAACATCTTTTATTTTAGTGGTTTATGCGCTGTTATTCATTATTAAAAATTTTGAGAGAAAACATAATTATTTTAATTTTTCATTAGGTTTAATTTTATATTTATGCTGTAGTATTACCATATTTTTATCTGGAAATTTAGATTTAGTTTTGTTTAGAGATCCGTATATCGATATTTGGGTTTTTAATTCATTGTTTTATATTATTTTTCAATATATGATTTATAGGGAATATATGTTTTTTAAAAAACAACCTATTAGCAATAGATAAAAATATATTTTATTGAAGTTATTTCGGAAAAAGAACAAATAACCAAAAAATTTATAAAAGCTTAATTCCGGTAAATTTATCAACCAAGAAAATATTGCTTTCTTTTAGAGTCGTAAAATGATAGCAAAACACCCAGAATGAAACACCTTATAATTTATTTTTTCTTATTGTTATCACAACTATTATTTTCTCAAAATGATTCATTAGTAGAATATGGTAAAAAATTAGTGTCTAAAAGCGAACTTAGTGAAGGCATAGCTTTTTACACTAAACAAATAGCTGAAACTAAAAACACTGAACAAAAAATACATTTTTTACTTGGCTTAGCTCAGATTTATAAATTAAAATCAAATTTTGATGAATCTTATAAATGCTATGAAAAAGCGCTATTAGAGATTAATAAGATTAAAAGTAGAGAATTAGAATTTTTATATCATATTAAACTTCTTGAATTTTATAGGAGTAGAGGTTTGTACATTGACGCCATTAAGCATGAAAATAAAGCAGCCTCTATTTTAAAAAACACTACAATTAGTGATATTTATTTAGCTAAATATTACAATAGAAAAGCAGCAATTTTTACAGAGTATTATCTCACACAAGACTCCATTGTTAAATATGCACAAAAATCTTTAGAAATTGCCGAAAAAATTGATGATAAAGACAATGTTTTTTATTCTAAACTAGAGTTAGCAAGTGTATACGAGAGAGAAAAAGATTATAAAAAATCGATAAGTTATTTTATTGAGTTAATTGAGTATTCTAAACAAAATAATATGGTTCAACATCAGTCGGATGCTTATGTTAGCTATATTATGAGTCTATTGAGAGACAATCAAAAGGTGAAATGTTTAGAAGTCGCTTTAGAAGCTTTAGAATTTGCCAAAGAACATAATTTATTAATTAAACAATTAAATTATGCTAGTACAATTCAAGGTTTATATGAAGAAAATAAGAATTTTGAAAAAGCAAATGAGTATTCAAAATTAATATTAGAACTACAGAACGACTATAATTTAATTATCCAAGACAAGTTTTTGCTGGATTTAAAGGAAAAGTACAAACTTGCAGAAAAGGAAAATCAAATAAAAATAAATACCCTTGAAATTAAAAATAAGAATAAAGAACTAGCCTCTAATAAAATTGATTTGTATGTAAGCCTGGCTTTATTTTTGTTTGCTATTGTTGTAGCATTATTGATTGCCTATTTTCTTAAAAAAACAAGACAAAGTAACAGGCAGTTACAATCACTATCTCAAGAAAATGAATTTCTATTAAGCGAAGCCAATCACCGAATTAATAATAATTTACAACTTGTCGTTATTCTTATTTCAGATCAGTTGAAAAAATCATCAACAGACAATACGTTTCAGCTTAAAAGTATATTAACAAAAGTGGATGCTATTTCAACCTTGCATAAGCATTTGTATAAAAATAAGGATAAGCAAAAAGTTGATATCCATGACTATTTAAATGATGTTAAGATTAGTTTTTTTGATGTATTTAAGGAAAATAATATTAAAACAAATTTTCATGTTGATGCTGTAGAAATACCTTCAGACCATGCTATGTATTTTGGTTTACTCCTTACGGAACTTTGTATCAATTCCATTAAACATGCTTTTGAAAAGCAAGAATTAAAAGCAATCAATTTTGAATTGTTGCATAGTGATGAGTTGCTATATTTTAAATACTCGGATAATGGTCATGCTAAAATTAATCATAGTATAAAACCAAAGTTGATAGATAAAATCTGCCGTCAATTAAAGATAATATATACCATAAATACTGAAAATGGCTTTGCATTTTCATTTGAAAAAGAGATGGATAATGACTAAAACCCAAAATGATAAAATTCTAATAGTAGAAGATGACGTCATTATATCGGAGTATATTTTGGAAATGCTACAAGATGCGCATTTTAAAAATATAAAAATTGCACACACCAAAGAAGATGCGGAATATAACATGACACATTTTAAGCCTCATATTATTCTTATGGATATTAATTTAGGTGGTAAAAATTCCGGAATTGAATTATCTAAATTTAAAAATAATCATGCAACCGTAATTTTTATCACTGGTCAACAAGATTATGCCTTAATGAGTGCAGCTTTAAAAACAAATCCAGACGCGTATTTAACAAAACCTATAAAAAAGGTAGACCTCTTGGCGTCGATTAGCTTGGCAATTTATAAAAAGCAATCGCAAACGTTTCAGTTTAAAGATGGCTATGATACTATAAGTTTAGAATTTTCGGATATAATATATATTAGGGCAGATGGCAATTATATTAATATTTATACCAATGTAAGGAAGTATACAATTAGGCAATCTCTAAATACGATTTCAAAATTATTGCCACTTGATGTTTTTAAGCAATCGCATCGCTCATATCTTATTAATAGTAATAAAATTGAAAGAATAACTGCTAATTCTGTCATTATAAATAATGTAGAAATTCCACTTTCTCGAACCTTCGCTAAACACTTTAAGTAGCCGTTTACATACAAGACGCTGCATCTCAACCCTGATTATTTGCATTTCATGGATTAAAATTTAGTTTTGAGCCAAATTAACTCAAACTAAATCTATTTTTATGAAATTTAAACTTTACCTATTTCCATTGGCAGTATTATGTCAATTTATAATTTTTGGTCAAACTATTGACCAGCAAAATTCACCAGAAGAAAGTTCTACTCTTGGTACAAATTACCCAAATGCTGGAGGGCAATCATTTACAGCAGGACTAACCGGAACATTAACCCAAATAGATCTTAAAATTGTGAGCAATGATTTTGCTTCCACTGTTCAGGGTTTTGACTTAATAATTTACGAGGGTAATGGATATTCTGGTAATGTTTTAAACACTACAGAAACTTATTTTCCTTTAAGTTTTGGTCCAAATCAAATAAGTTTCACGCTTGCGAACAGCGGTATTGCTATTACAACAGGTACTATGTATACCTTGCGTCTTATCATGCTTGAAAACTTTGATATGGATACAAGTATTACATCTCCTGGAACTTCTTATCCTAATGGTGGTTTATATTTTCAAGAAGGAAGCACTGGTTTTTATAATTTGGGAGATATGTGGTTTATCACCTACGTTACAACAGGACCAGACGCACCAACAGCATCTGCTCAAAGCGTTTGTTCAGGTTCAATCGTAGCAGATTTGCAAGCCACAGGTACAGATTTAAAATGGTACACAGCAGAAACAGATGGTACAGCTTTAGCTAATACTACAGAACTTTCTTCAGCAACATATTATGTTTCTCAAACAGTAAATGGAACAGAAAGCGATAGAACTTCGGTAAGTGTAACTGTTTCGTCAGCAATTACGGTTACAGCAATGTCCACAAATGTAAGTTGTAATGGTGACAATGATGGTAGCATTACGGCAACAGTATCAGGTGGAACAGCACCTTATATTTATTTCTGGAGTAATGGAGAAACAACCGCTTCTATAAGCAACTTACCATCTGGGACATATAATTTATTATCCATAATCGATGACAATGGCTGTGAGTTAGGAGGTGGTTTTGGCGACACTTCTGCGTTATCAGTAACAATATCAGAACCTGCTTTTTTAAATGCACCAACAGCAGAAGCACAAGCATTTTGTGGTTTATCAACCGTTGCAGATTTAGCACCAGAATCTAGTTCAACTATAATTTGGTATAATGTAGCAACAGAAGGTTCGGCATTGGAATCTACAACAGAATTAACAACAGGAACCTATTATGTTTCTGAAGCAAATGCCAATGGTTGTGAAAGTGAACGGACTTCAGTAAGTGTAACTATAAACGAAGCACCAACCGTAACTATTGAAGCAGAAACAGCATCGTTTTGTGCACAAGAAGATGCAACAATTACAGCAATAGCAACAGAATCTGCAACATCTTCAGATTTTCAAGGCGGTTATACACCAAGTAATTGGTCTTCTTCAACCTTCCTTTCAGATGGTTTCGTGGATGAAACAAATGCACCTAGTAGTATTCAAATTTGGGGTGGCAATACTGGTAGTGGTAATTTAGGAGACACAGAATACACTATTCAATGCATTTTGGAAACGACTATTTCATTTTCTTGGAATTACGCATCTGGCGGAAGTGCATCTGACGATTATCCACTTGTACGAATTAGCGGAGCACCTACTTTATTTAATGGGTTCGACCAAAATGGAAGTTCATCTCAATCTGGTACTATGACCATAACAGTTCCAGCAAATAGTTACTTTGCGTTTACTATGCGTACGCTTACTAACCAAAACGGAGGAGCAAATGTAACCGTAAGTAACTTTGTAGCGGCTACAAGCACAAATTTGTCCTCATACTCTTGGGCAGCTACAGATGGTGGTACAATTTCAGGGAGTACTACAAATGCTTTAATAACAGCGGAAACTTCTGGTGTTTATACAGTAACAACAATAGGTTCAAATGGTTGTGAAGCAACTGATAGTGTAGATGTTACCATTGTTGAAGCACCAAATGCACCAACAGCAACCACAGAAATAACCTACGAAATAGGAGACACTGCCAACGCCTTAACAGCAACAACAGGTGGTACAGGTTTATTATGGTACACAACAGAAACCGGAGGAATTGGAGATGTAAATCCACCAACACCTAGCACAGATACAATTGGCACAACGTCATATTGGGTAACAAGTACCAATGCTAATGGTTGCGAAAGTGAACGTGTTGAAATTGTAGTAAATATCCAAGACACTTTAGGTTTACAAGAAGTGGAAGTCTTAAAAAACATTCGGATGTATCCAAACCCAACGAATGGCCATGTTTCCATTAGTTTTCCGAATTCATTGGAATCAAAAATTACAGTATACGACCTAAACGGAAGATTGTTATTAAATAAAACAGAAACTACCACGAAATCTATCATAGATTTAAGCAACTATGAGGATGGTGTTTATTTATTAAAAATTGAAGTAAACCATAACGAACTTATAAAAAGAGTTATTAAATACTAGTTGAATTAGTAAATAGATTCTATTTAAGGCAGCGACATCTAAATTAGATGTCGCTGTTTTTTTGTGACTTATATGAAATATGAAGTAAGCTTTTCAATTAGAACTAGCGTAAAAATATAAGGGAATTTACATTCACATACATACCACTGCATTTCAAAACGCTTTTTTTGCATGGGTGTTTTTTAGCATTAAATTTACTATCAATAAGCTATTAAGATCAATATGGCGGAATAGTTATATTGTTTAAATTAATTAGGTTTAAGGGATTTGATTAATTAGCAAAAAAGAAGCAGCGGTTATGGTTTTCCGAATCGCTGTTTTTATTTTAAAGCATAAAAAAATCCGATTCAATTAAGAATCGGATTTTTTATAAGCGAAATATGTTTTACAATAGGCGAAACGCCTTACTTTACTTTATTTACTACAGCTGCAAATGCATCTGGGTTATTCATAGCTAAATCAGCTAAAACCTTACGGTTTAATTCGATATTGTTAGCTTTCATTTTACCCATAAACTGTGAGTAAGACATACCATGTTGTCTAGCTCCAGCGTTAATACGTTGGATCCATAATGTACGGAATGTTCTCTTTTTAACTCTACGGTCTCTGTACGAATATTGCATCGCTTTATCAACCGCATTTTTTGCTACTGTCCAAACGTTTTTACGACGTCCGAAGTAACCTTTTGCTTGTTTAAGCACCTTTTTTCTTCTGGCTCTTTTGGCAACAGAATTTACTGATCTTGGCATAATTTTAAATTTTTTTGTAGTAGGCGATCTTTTTCAGATACTTTTTTGAGCCTAACTCCAGGGTTTATAAATAATTCTAACCGAAACGTTTTACAATTATTTTAATCGTAATTGTTCCTTAATGCTGTTAACATCGTTCGCATGTACTAACGTACTATGAGTTAATGCTAACTTACGCTTTTTAGATTTCTTTGTTAAGATGTGACTCTTAAAAGCGTGCTTTCTTTTAATTTTACCAGTACCAGTAATTTTAAATCTTTTCTTGGCACTAGATTTGGTTTTCATTTTAGGCATTTTTCTTCCTAGTTTAAGTTATTTCGCTTACTATCTTCAATCTGTCTCGAAGCGTCGAGAACAGCTTTTTTGTTATTTTGATTTCTTTGGAGCAATAAACATCGTCATACGTTTACCTTCCAGTTTAGGCATTTGTTCTACTTTACCTAAATCTTCTAAATCTTGCGCTAAACGCAACAATAGAATTTGTCCTTGTTCTTTAAAAACAATGGATCGGCCTTTAAAAAATACAAACGCTTTTAGCTTTGCACCTTCTTGTAAAAACTTCTCGGCATGTTTCTTTTTAAACTCGTAATCATGATCATCAGTTTGAGGACCAAAACGAATTTCTTTTACAACAACTTTTGAAGCTTTCGCTTTTAAAACCTTTTCACGTTTCTTTTGTTCATAAAGAAACTTTTTATAATCCATCACTTTACAAACAGGAGGATCTGCTTTTGGTGATATTTCAACAAGGTCAAGCCCTTGCTCATCAGCTATTGCCAATGCTTCTTTTGTTGGGTAGACACCTACTTCAACATTGTCACCTACTAAACGCACTTTTTCAACCCTAATTTTAGTGTTGATTTTGTGCTGATCTTCTTGATTTACTCGACGAGGAGCTTGTCTTCTTCTACGTATTGCTATGGCCTTATAATTTTAGTTTAACTTATTTTTTATTAAAATTGCTTTAATGTTTTATTGACTTCTATGTTCAACAATTCAGTAAACTCTTGTACAGAAATCATGCCAAGATCCTCACCACCATGTTGACGAACAGAAATTTTACCTTCTTGTTCTTCATTCTCACCAACAATAATCATATATGGGATTTTCTTCATTTCGGCTTCCCGAATTTTCTTACCCATCGTTTCGTTTCTATTGTCAATTAGGGCGCGAATTTCGTCATTTTCTAGCGAATTTAAAACTTTTTTCGCGTATTTCTCATATTTTTCACTAATAGATAATACAATTACTTGGTCAGGCACCAACCACAACGGGAAGTTACCTGCGGTGTGTTCTAGTAAAATGGCAACAAATCGTTCCATACTACCAAAAGGCGCACGGTGAATCATGACTGGTCGGTGTAGCTCATTGTCACTACCTTTGTAAGTTAATTCAAATCGTTCAGGTAAATTATAATCCACTTGAATGGTACCTAGTTGCCATTGTCTTCCAAGCGCATCTTTAACCATAAAGTCTAATTTGGGGCCGTAAAAAGCTGCTTCGCCAGTTTCTACAATAAAATTTAAGTTTTTATCTTTGGCCGCATTTAAAATGGCAGCTTCTGCTTTTTCCCAATTCTCATTACTTCCAATGTATTTTTCTGGATTTTCAGGATCACGTAAAGATACCTGTGCTGTGAAGTTTTCGAACCCTAAAGATCCAAACACATACAATACCAAATCAATAACATCTTTAAACTCTTTATCTAATTGGTCTGGTGTACAAAATATATGCGCATCATCTTGAGTAAAACCTCTAACACGCGTTAAACCATGTAATTCTCCACTTTGTTCATATCTATAAACGGTTCCAAATTCAGCAAAACGTTTTGGTAAGTCTTTATAAGACCACTGAAAACTATTGTATATCTCACAATGGTGTGGGCAATTCATTGGTTTCAATAGGAATTCTTCGCCGTCTTTAGGTGTTAGAATAGGCTGAAAGCTATCTTCACCATATTTCTCATAGTGTCCAGATGTTACATAAAGTTCCTTCTGGCCAATATGCGGTGTAACAACCATTTCATATCCTGCTTTCTTTTGTGCTTTTTTAAGGAAATTCTCTAAACGCTCACGTAACGCAGCGCCTTTAGGTAACCATAATGGTAAGCCCTGACCTACTTTTTGTGAGAATGTAAATAATTCAAGCTCTTTTCCAAGCTTTCTATGATCGCGTTTTTTAGCTTCTTCTAATAAGTGAAGGTGTTCTGTTAATTCCTTTTGCTTAGGGAATGATATCCCGTAAACACGCGTTAACTGTTTGTTGTTTTCATCACCTTTCCAATAAGCTCCAGCCACACTTAATATTTTAACGGCTTTGACAATTCCGGTATTTGGAATATGGCCACCACGACATAAATCGGTAAATGTGTCATGATCGCAAAATGTAATCGTGCCATCTTCAAGGTTTCCTATTAAATCTAACTTATAATTATTATTATCTCTATAATAAGATAGTGCTTCTAGTTTTGAAACCTCTCGCATATTGAATTCGTGTTTTCCACGTGCTATTTCCAGCATCTTATCTTCAATACGCTTAAAATCTTTATCTGAAATGGTTTCGTCACCTAAATCAATATCATAATAAAAACCATTTTCAATAGCAGGACCAACCCATAATTTGGCAGTAGGGTAGAGTGCTTCAATAGCTTGAGCTAATATATGTGCCGAAGAATGCCAAAATGCTTTTTTACCTTCATCATCGTTCCAGGTGTATAAAACAAGAGTACCGTCTGTTGTTAATGGGGTTTTGGTTTCTACAACCGTATCATTAAATTTTGCAGAAATAACGTTTCTGGCTAATCCTTCGCTGATGCTTTTAGCAACGTCCATGGAAGTTGTTCCCTTCTCAACCGACTTAATACTGCCATCTGGCAATGTAATATCTATCATTATATATTGTGTAATTATGAAAGGACAAATATAATAGGATAAATTTTTACATACAATATATATATAGGTATAAATTTAGAAAACTGATTAGTAAGGCCTCTTACTTATATTAATGGGCGTTGTCTGGAACTTCTTCCTATAATAAAGGTGTTCATGTGTAATGATTATACTATATCATGGATGTTGATTTTGATTGAAAAACGACAAATAGGAACGCAGCTGTTAATCAAAGCGAACCCAAAAGGCATTATAGATGATTTGTTAAGTTAAAAACGGGACGTGTAACCACTTGATACACTGCAAGAAGAAAACTATTTCAAAAAAACATGAATAAAAGTTTGTAAAAGGGTAGAAATGGGTTGTACATTTGCAGCCGCTAAAAACGGTAACACAGTTGGCAGCGACGTTCATTGAGAGGC